>Ga0179589_10000099_pt1 | contig 11057 bp, 10 predicted proteins | sample CZOMad2_1_08_16f_FD_182923 | JGI IMG/M metagenome (GOLD analysis project Ga0179589, IMG submission 182923) | Vadose zone soil fungal communities from Angelo Coast Range Reserve, California, USA - CZOMad2_1_08_16fungal | ecosystem: Environmental > Terrestrial > Soil > Vadose zone | place: USA... | reverse complement strand
CACCGACGAATCTTGCGGCACCGGAAAGGATGACCATGGGGACCTTGGGCTATAAGGCCATCGACGTCGACAATCACTACTACGAACCGCTGGATGCATTCACCCGGCACCTGGACAAGAAGTTCCGCAGACGTGGCGTGCAGATGTTCAGCGACGGCAGGCACACCCAGGCGGTCATCGGCGACCGAGTCAACCGCTTCGTCCCTAACCCGACATTCGACCCGATCATCGAGCCGGGCTGCCTGGATCTGTTGTTCCGCGGCCAGATTCCCGAAGGCGTCGACCCGGCGTCGCTGATGAAGGTCGAGCGGCTCGCGCAGCACCCCGAGTACCAGAACCGCGACGCCCGTATCACGGTGATGGATACCCAGGGCATCGAAACAGTGTTCATGTTGCCGACGTTTGCGTGCGGCGTGGAGGAAGCGCTCAAGCACGATGTCGACGCGACGATGGCGTCATTGCATGCGTTCAACCTGTGGCTCGATGAAGACTGGGGCTTCGACCGTCCGGACCACCGTGTTATCGCCGCGCCGATCATTTCGCTGGCCGATCCCGCCAAGGCTCTCGAAGAGGTGGAGTTCGTGTTGGGGCGCGGCGCGAAGCTGATACTGGTGCGGCCTGCGCCGGTGCCCGGTGTTGTCAAGCCGCGGTCGTTGGGCGATCCCCTCCATGATCCGGTGTGGGCCGCGCTCGCCGAGGCGGCGGTTCCGGTGGGCTTCCACTTGAGTGACAGCGGCTACCTGCAGATAGCCGGAATGTGGGGTGGCAGGTCGACTTTCGAGGGGTTCGGCGGGTCGGAGCCGTTGGAGCAGATACTCACTGACGACCGGGCTATCCACGACACAATGGCCTCGATGATCGTGCACGGCGTGTTCACCCGCCATCCGAAACTCAAGGCGGTCAGCATCGAAAACGGTTCATACTTCGTCCACCGGCTGATCAAGCGCTTGAAGAAAGCCGCTAACAGTCACCCACGGCTGTTCCCCGAGGATCCGGTGGAGCAGTTGCGCAACAATGTGTGGGTCGCGCCGTACTACGAGGATGACCTGTCCGAACTGGCGTCGGCGATCGGTGTCGACAAGATTCTGTTCGGGTCGGACTGGCCGCATGGCGAAGGCCTGGAGGATCCGGTGTCGTTCACCGAGGAGTTGGCCGGCTTCAGCGACGCTGATGTCCGAAAGGTGATGCGCGACAACGCGCTGGATTTGCTGGACGTCAAGGTCGGGTCGGCGGCTTGAACGTTCGAGGCCGCGCAAACCCATGAGCGAGTGGACCATAGGGGCGGTCCTGGATGCGATCGCCGAGGTCATCCCCGACCGGACGATCACCGTCTGCGGTGATCGTCGCAGGACGTTCGCAGAAACGGCGGACCGCACCCGCCGGCTGGGAAACTTCCTTGCGGCCAAGGGCTTCGGCGCTCACCGGGAACGGGCAAGCCTGCAGAACTGGGAATGCGGGCAGGATCGCGTTGCGCTGGTCATGCACAACGACCTCTACGCCGACATGGTCATCGGTTGCCTCAAAGCTCGCACCGTTCCGGTGAACGTCAACTACAACTACACGCCACGCGAAGTCCAGGAACTGCTCGAATACGTACGGCCGCGCGCTGTCATCTTCCACAAGTCGCTCGGCGCGAAGTTCGCCGATGTGTTCCCGCCTGACAGTGCCGACCTGTTGCTGTCCGTCGAAGACGGAAGCGCGGTAGCGGAATTACCCGGTGCGGTGTCCTTGGACGATGCGCTGTCGCAGGGGGATATCGACCAGAACGTGACCGCATCTCCGGATGATCTGCTCATGATCTGCACTGGTGGCACCACCGGTCGACCCAAGGGTGTGCTGTGGCGCCAATCCGACATCTACGTGTCGTCGATGGTGGGTGCCGATCATGCGTCCGCACAGGAGATCCAGGACAAGGTGCGCCGGGCTAATCCGCCGTGGTTCGCCGTTTCACCGCTGATGCACGCCGCCGGCATGTGGACGGCGTTCGCCGCGATCATGGCCGGCATGACTGTGGTGCTATACGACACCAGCAAGAAACTCGATCCGCGATTGGTATGGCAGACAGCCGAGCGCGAGAAGGTAGCGATGATGACGATGGTCGGGGACGCCTACGCCGCGCCCCTGGTCGCTGAGCTACGACGTGGCAACTATGCCTTGTCGTCGCTGGCTGCGATCGGCACCGGCGGTGCCGCAACGAATCCGAAATATCAACGGGCGCTGCTGGAACTGTTGCCTCAGCTCACCCTCATCAACGGATACGGGTCATCGGAGACCGGAAACATGGGATTCGGGCACAGCCGCTGCGACACCCGAACCGACACCTTCACACTGCGCGAGGGCGGACTGGTTCTTTCTGCGGACTACAGCCACTTTCTCCGGCCCGGCGAGCACGAGGTGGGTTGGGCCGCCCGGGAAGGGCGAATTCCACTCGGATACCTCAACGATCCTGATGCCACCCGCAAGACCTTTCCCGAGATCGACGGTAAGCGGGTGGTGATGTCGGGCGACCGAGCCGCTCTGGAGGAGGACGGGACGCTGCGGTTGTATGGCCGCGATTCGCTGGTGGTCAACACCGGCGGCGAAAAGGTGTTCGTTGAGGAGGTCGAAGAAGTACTCCGCGCTCATCCGGCGATCGCCGATGCATTAGTAGTAGGCCGTCCGAGCGAACGCTGGGGCCAAGAGCTCGTTGCCCTCGTGCAACTGCGAGAGGGACGCGAGGGAGCGGAAGCCGCGCCTGAGCAGCTGCATGCGCATTGCACAGCGCAGCTCGCGCGATTCAAAGCGCCCAAGGAGTTCATTTTCATCGACCAGGTCCGTCGCCTGGGCAACGGAAAGGCCGACTACCGCTGGGCGAAAAGTCAAGCTACAGAAAAGGCGCCGATGTCGACATGAACGCAAGCCGAGTTATTGACTGCCTCGTCAACGTGCACTTCGGCGAGACCGAGAAGCAGCCCACGTGGATGCTCAAGGTACGCGACGACTATTTCAAGGGCCCGGAGTCGATGTTCGCACCGGTGGACCTGTCGGAGTTACTCGACGAGATGGACGAGCACGGTGTGCGCAAGGCCGTCCTGATGGATAACCTCGCGATGCCATCGGTAACGGCGCGAAAATTCGTCGAAGCGAAGCCGGACCGATTCGCGCTTGCGATGGGCGGCGTCAACCTGCTGCGGCCGATGCCGTCGCTGAGAGAGCTCGGTGCGGTTGTCAACGACCTTCCGGTCGCGTATGCCGCTGTAGGACCCAGCTTCTGGGGCGACGGCCAGTACCCACCGAGCGACGCCGTCTACTATCCGCTCTACACCAAATGCGCCGAGATCGGTCTACCGCTGTGCATCAACACCGGCATTCCCGGGCCGCCGATTCCCGGTGAGGTGCAAAACCCCATTCACCTCGACCGGGTCTGTGTGCGGTTCCCCGAACTGAAGTTGTGCATGATTCACGGCGCGGATCCGTGGTGGGACATCGCCATCCGATTACTCATCAAGTACTCCAACCTCCGCCTGATGACGTCGGCCTGGTCGCCGAAGCGGCTGCCGGAAAGCCTGCTGCACTACATGCGGACTCGCGGCCCCAACAAGGTGATATACGCCTCCGACTGGCCGGTGCTGAAGATGCGCCGCGTCGTGCCCGAAGCTCACTCGCTGGACCTGCCCGCCGACGTCCTGGCGAACTATCTTTACAACAACGCGCACGAGTTCTTTTTCGAGGGCCAGGAGGAGCACTGACCATGGACCGCTACGAGCTGCGCAGACTCGACTACAGCCTGACCGAAGATCATCAGGCGTTGCAGTCCGCGTACCGAGATTTCTTCAAGACGTATTGTTCGATCGAGACCGTTCGCGCCGCAGAAGAATCCGGCTTCGACAAGAGCCTGTGGGAGCGGTTGTGCGGGATGGGTGCGACGACGATGGCATTACCCGACACCGTCGGCGGAGACGGCGCGACGCTCGTCGATTTGACGTTGGTAGCTGAGGAGATCGGCCGTTCGCTGGCACCCGTACCGTGGATCGATCACATATGTGCGGCGCGGCTACTGGCCAGACTAGGCTCGGCGGAATCCGATGTCGTGAACGGCAAGCAGATTGCGGCGTTCGACCCGCAGCACGACAGTGTGGGCGGGGTTCGGCTCATCCCGAGTGGATCGATCGCCGACCAGATCATCGTCCGTGATGGTGAGGACGTGGTGCGACTCACCTTCGATACCCGTCCGACAAAGGTCGACAACATCGGCCGGCTGCCGATGGCCTGGGTCGATCCGGCCGCCGCCGACACCAGCGTCGTGCTGGCAAGCGGGCCCGGTGTATTAGCGGAATACCGACGGGCACTGGATGAGTGGCGAGTGCTGACCGCTTCTGCGTTGACCGGTCTGGTTGAAGAGACCATGACAATCGCGGCCGAGTTCGCCAAAACCCGCTACACGCTGGGTGTGCCGATATCGACGTTGCAGGGCATCTCCCATCCGCTTGCCAACATCGCGATCACGGTGCAAGGTGGTCGAAATCTGGCGCGGCGCGCGGCGTGGTTCTTGGACAACGAGCCCGACGAGCGCCCGGAGTTGGCACCGTCGGCGTTTGTGTTCATGGCCGAGGAAGCGGCGAAGGCCGCGACCATGGCGGTGCATGTGCAAGGTGGTCTCGGGGTTTCCGCGGAGGCTGCCGCGACGGCGTATCTGGTGCGCGCCCGCGGCTGGGCGCTGGCCGGCGGCGATCCCGGCGCCAGCGCCAAATACGTCGCCGAGCTCGTTGCCGCACGCGAAAGCCGTTGAGGAAAGGACACATAGGTGGATTTCTCCCGAGTCACGCTTTCCGACGGCGATCAGGCCTTCCTCGATGAGGCTCGCGATTTCCTGAAGACTCATGTGACCGACGAAGTCAGCCGGCGGGACAGGCAAACCGGCGACAATTTTGACGAAGGTGTGCATTTGGCGTTGGGTGCTGCGGGCTACCTGGAAGGCGAGTGGAAGCCGGCGGCCGAGGGCGGCTTCCCCAGGGTTCGCCGTCGGATCTGGGAATTGGAGAAGCGCCGGGCGCACGTACCCTGGGTGACTTGGGGGACCACGGCCATGGTGGCGCGTTCGGTGGCGAAGTTCGGCTCGCCGGAACTGCAGTCCGAAGTGCTGCCAAAGGTCTTCAGCGGCCAGGTGCGACTGTGCCTGGGCTACACCGAGCCCGAAGGCGGCTCCGATATCGCGACCTGTAAGACCCGTGCAGTGCGCGATGGTGACGGCTGGATCATCAACGGCTCGAAGATGTTCACCACCGGCGCACACAAGTGCCAGTACGTCTTCCTTATCACCAACACCGATCCCGAGGCTCCAAAGCACAAGAGCCTGACCATGTTTCTGGTGCCGCTCGATTCACCGGGCATCGACATCCAGGGCATCCGCACTATCGACGGTGATCGCACCAACATTGTCTACTACAGCGACGTACGCGTCGACGACAAGTACCGGCTCGGCGAGATCAACGCGGGCTGGACGGTGCTGCGGGAGCCGCTGAACACCGAGCATGGCGCGGTTGCCGCTGCGCCGGATGGGTTGCAGGACGTCTCGATCATGATGCACCAGGCCGGTTTTATGGCTGATGCGCTCGACAGGACCGCCGCCAAGTTGGCAGAGCGGGATCCCAACGGGCGCAGGCTCGTTGACGACGAATCGGTGGCATACCGGTTGGGTCGCAGTGCCGCGCGGATAGAGGCCGCGCTCAGCGCGCCGGGCATCTTCGGTCGGGTGGCGCTCGCACAGACCATGCGCGATATTTCACCGGAGCTGATGGACATCCTCGGTACGGCGTCGACGCTGCCGGTGGGCACCGACGGCGCGGCCGACGACGGCGCCTCGGAGTACGTGTATCGCTTTGCGCCGCTGGTCGGGATCTACGGCGGTACCCTCGAGGTGTTCCGCAACATGATCGCGCAATACATGCTCGGGCTGGGCAAGCCGAACTATTCGGTGCCGAAAAAAGCTACGCCAGTGTGAAATTGATGGTCCGCTATCCGGCGAAGGGTGGACGGGCCATCACGGTCGGGCGGAACCCGTATCGAGGGCCGGCGTGGGCCGCGCCGAGGCTCGGGCCGCCGGCCAGCGGCATGCCGCCCAGCAGGTTTCCGGGTGCCCCGGTCTCCGGCGAAGCCGGGGCGAGACCCTCGACCGACACCGGCGCGTGGCTTGGCGCCGAGATCGGTCCTCCTGCCCAGGATGAGGGCACCGACAACTTACCGAGGGAGGCCGCATTGCCCAGCCCAGCAGAGATCGGCGTGCCGCCAGCACCGCCGCCCAGCATTCCACCCAGGCCGGGCAGGCTCGCGGCAGGAGCGGCCTCGGCTGCAGCCGGCCCGGCGCCACCGAGTGCGCCCATGCTCTTGGCGATCTGAACACCGAAGTTGGCCATACCGACGCTGAAGTACGGCAGACCCTCGGTGTTGTACCAAAGCGAAGAGTAGCCGCTGTAGCCGGTTATCACCTCGTTGAGGTTGGTGGGCAGCGCGGACTGTCCGCTGAACAGGAACCAGAGTTCGGTGAGTATCGAGTCGGGCGAGGTGGTGGCTGATGTCGTCGCCGCAGGCGACGCAAGACTCTGCAGCTGGGTCGGCACGCTGGAAACCAGCTGGCTGAGCGTGGACTGCGCGGTACCCGCCGAGGTTGCCGTGGCCGACGTGGTCGCAGCGGCCTGCGCAGCCTGGGCGGTCGGAGTGGCGATGTGCGGTGCCGCGGTAAACGGCGCGACCTTGGCCGCTGCCGCAGATTGACCTGCATAGCTATACATCGCGGTGGCATCCTGCGCCCACATCTGCCCGTACTGGGCTTCGTAGGCCGCGATCGCGCCGGTGTTCTGGCCCAGCACGTTGGTCGACACCAGCTGCGCCAGCTCAGCACGGTTGGCCGCGACCAGCGGCACCGGCACGGTCGCAGCCAGCGCGGTCTCGTAGGCTGCGGCGGCCGCGCGCGCTTGGGCGGCCGCCTGCTCGGCCTGTGCGGTGGTGGTAGTCATCCAAGCCACGTAAGGTTCGGCCGCCTGGGCCATTGATGCCGACGCCGGGCCCACCCACTCGTCACTGGTGAGTGTGGTGATCACCTTGTCGTAGCTGAGGGCTGCCGAGTTCAACTCTGCGGCCAGCTGGTTCCACGCGGACGCGGCTGCCATCAGCGACCCCGGCCCGGGGCCCGAAAACATATTGGCGGAGTTGACTTCCGGCGGTAGGGCTCCAAAATCCAACACAGTGACCTCCTTAGCCAGCCGCGATCACGGTGGCCGCTGCAGCCGCCACCACCGCCAGCTGTGTAGTTACATACGACATGGGATCTCATTCTCAATAGCCTTTGGCGGCATGGCGTTATCCGGCCGACGGCGGGCGCGCGACGACGTTGTAGCGCCACCCGTACTTGTGGACCTACCCTTCGGTGCGTCGGCCTCCGCTGCCTGTTGGTATTCCGCGCAGCATGGCGTTGCTTGGTGCACTCGTCGCGGCAGGAGGGGCCGCAGCGCCCCGCACCCCGGGGACTGCCTCCGGTGTTGACGTGGTCCAGCCCGGTGGGACCGATAACATCCCGGCCTTGCCGGCCTGGCCCACACCCGCTGACACCGGTTCGCCACCTTGGCCGAACCACCCATATCGCGGCGTCGGATACCAGGCGCCTCCACCGGCTGTCGATCCGCGGGGCCCGTAGGTCAATTGCTGTCCCATCTGCACCGAGCTGGCGCCACACCGTAAGCGTTATAGATCTGAAACACGTTATGCAGATTCGTCGTGTAATCCGCGTTGGTAAGTTGCCAAAACGGGCTATTGGGGTTAGGCAGCAACGACAGCGGAAACGGCAACCCGCTGCTCGACGATGAGTCAGAGCTCAATGTCGTTGTCGCCGTTGTTGTCGCCGAAAGTGGGTGCAGCGCTTGGGGCACCGCGGTGGACGAGACCAGTTGTGGAGTGGTTGCCGCGGTGGCCTGCGAAGTATTTCCAGCCGGTGTGGCAACGGCTTGAGCCACCGCAGCGGTCTGGCCGGTTGTTCCGTCGGGGGTGGTGGTATTCGGCGGCGACGTGAACGGAGCCAGGTCCGACGCGCTCGCCGAGGAGCCAACGTAGCCGTACATGGCAGCGGCATCCTGAGCCCACATCTCCATGTACAGGGCCTCGGTCGCCGCGATCGCCGGGCTGTTCTGCCCGAAGAAGTTCGTAGCGATCAACGTCATCAACAAAACTCGGTTTGCCATGATCACCGGCGGAGGCACCGTCATCTCGAAAGCGGCGTCATAGGCCGCGGCAGCGGCACGGGCCTGGCCGGCGGTCTGCTCGGCCAGGGCGCTTGCCGCACCAAGCCAGGTCACGTACGGCGCGACGGCGGCCACCATCGACCTCGACGAGGGACCTACCCATGGTGCGCCGGTCAATTCGGAAATCACCGAACCGTAACCGGTAGCTGCTGCGTCCAATTCCGCTGCCAGATCATCCCAGCCTGTCGCGGCAACCAGCATCGGGCCCGAACCTGGACCCGAATACAGTCGACCGGCATTGATTTCGGGCGGCAACGCGCCGAAGTCAAACAACCCCACCCCTCCTCAGCCAATCGCGATACGATTGGAGGTCGTCGCTATTACGTTGGCGCTCTCGATAATTTGCAGCTTTGTCGCGAACCTGACTTCAGTCGCCACTGTCGGTCTCTGGCGATTGGGCGCAATCGGCTTGTCGGGCATGCTGCGTTCCGGTGGCTTGGACTAAACGGATTGACTGCCGGTACCAGGCACGCTGCGGCTCCTCGGTGACCGAGTCAATCGTCACCTCCGCTACCCAGCGCTGCGGTACCGACAACGCCCCGATCGACTTCCCGCGACCGAAACCCCCGATAAAGGCTGCGCCGCCCAGACGGCCCTGGTTCGGTGAGGACATCAACGCCACTGTCTGAAGCAGCATCGTTGTCTTGTTGAGGGAGTTCAGGTTGTTAATCGCGACGTCCGACGGCGGGGACAGCGAACTCAGTTTCGACAGCGACGATGTCACCGACGACAGATGGACATCTAACGTTGTCTGTGGTGATAACGATATTGCTTGCAGCGCGGCCGGGATCGCTGCCATTACCTGCTGACCAGCCGTTATGACGTCCGGTGCGTCTGTGAGTGCCCAGGATGATCCGGTGAGTGCCGCGCTTTGGCGCGCTGAATCCGCCGGATCGATACTGAGACGCGGCGTGCTGAACGGTGTCAGCGCCGACGCGCCGGCCGAGGCGCGGGCGTAGGCATACATGGCCTCAGCGTCGTTGACCCACATCCGTTCGTACTCGGCGTCGGTATCCGCGATCATCGGGCTGGCTTGGCCCAGGCAGTTCGTCGTGGCCAGCGACAACAGCTGCGCGCGGTTGGTGTTGATCACCTCTGGGGGCACCAACGCCGTTAACGCCGACTCATGGGCGCTCGCGGCCGCCGCTGCCTGAGTCGCCGCGTGCGCGGCCTTGGTCGCGACGGTGTCGAGCCACCCGACGTAGGGTGCCATGGCTTGGCCCATGGCAAGTGCTGCTGCGCCCGCCGATCCCTCCGCCGGCTTCGAAGTCACCGCGCGGCAGGATGCGACGGTTTCATAGAGGTTTGCGGCCAGCCGATCCCAGGCGGTGGCCGCCGCCGCCATCGATCCCGAGCCCGAACCGTAATACATTCGCCCGGAGCTGATTTCCGGTGGCACCCTTCCAAAGCACATTGCTAGCCCTCTTTTAGTTCTTCAGCTGGATTGTTGTGACATCGATCGGTCTGCACCCCAACGGCATTCATGGCCGCGTAGCTGACGGATGTGTCGACCGCGGCCTCGATCTGGGCGAAGGCGTTGGCAACTGTCCGTAGTCACGACACTGAAATGAACCCCGCAGAAACGGAACCCACGGTCGCGAAACGGCATGGAGGCATCATCAAAGCCGCGACGACCGATCACGGCTCCTATAGTTCGCCTCTCACCGACGCGTCAGTAGAGGGTTCGATGTTGTGGCGCCACACGGTTTGGTTGTGGCCAGGGGTCCACGCGGCCAGACGAAGTGTCCAGGGACTCCCTTGTAACTTTGTACCTGTTTCCAGGCTTCCACAAGCTACGTGTGTTTCGATCCATTAACCATGGGACTCAGTTCTCGTATGCCGGACCTCGACTCGTTCGAGGTCTTCCATGCGGTCGCTGAGACAGGCAGCCTCGGCGGTGCTGCCCGCGAACTGGGGCTGACCCAACAAGCTGTGTCGAGGCGGCTGGCATCGATGGAAGCCAAGGCCGGAGTGGCATTGGCCGTTCGAACGACGCGTGGCTCAAAGCTCACTCCTGCAGGCGCTTTCGTGGCCGAGTGGGCGTCCCGTTTGCTTGAAGTCGCCCACGACATCGACGCGAGTTTGGGCTCGCTACGACAGGAAGGCCGCCAGCGAATCACGGTGGTGGCCAGCCAGACAATAGCCGATTTTCTGATGCCCCATTGGCTGCTGTCCTTGCAGGCAGCCGACTCCCGGCGCGCCGGCACCGCCCCCAGGGTGGAGTTGACCGCGACCAACAGCCCGCAGGCAACCGCGTCGGTTCGTGACGGAACCGCCGATCTTGGCTTCGTCGAAAACCCCAATCCGCCTGCGGGACTGAGCAACTGCGTGGTGGGACATGATGAATTGGTTGTCATCGTGCCGCCGGACCACAAGTGGGCGCAGCGGTCGCGGGCCGTAAGCGCACACGAGCTGGCGGAAACACCGCTAATTTGCCGTGAACCCCGTTCAGGCATCCGCGATTCACTGACCGCCGCGTTGCGTCGGGTGTTAGGCGACGACGTGCAGCAGGCGCCACCATTACTCGAATTGCCTTCGACGGGAGCGATGCGCGCCGCCGTCCTCGCCGGCGCGGGGCCGGCAGCCATGAGCCGGCTGGCGGTCGGCGACGACTTGGCGGTCGGCCGACTGCGCGCGATCACCGTCTCCCAGTTGGACTTACGGCGCCAGCTTCGAGCGATTTGGCTGGGCGGGCGCACCCCGCCTGTTGGCGCGGTAAGAAGCCTGCTAAGCCACATCGGCAGCCGGACAACATCGTTGAGGAGATAAGCTGCCCGACGCCTGTCG
>Ga0179589_10000098_pt1 | contig 11106 bp, 13 predicted proteins | sample CZOMad2_1_08_16f_FD_182923 | JGI IMG/M metagenome (GOLD analysis project Ga0179589, IMG submission 182923) | Vadose zone soil fungal communities from Angelo Coast Range Reserve, California, USA - CZOMad2_1_08_16fungal | ecosystem: Environmental > Terrestrial > Soil > Vadose zone | place: USA... | reverse complement strand
CACATCCTCCCCCCAAACGCGAATCGCATGGCTGCGCTGTCTGTCAGACACCAGCTGCAAGGGCCCGGCGCGTTGATAGGCGCTACCGTCGTCCCACCCGATTGGTGATGCGACGCCCGGTGGCACCGAGGTAGATGCCGATGAGGATGCACGCGACGACGATGCCAACCAGGAAGGGAATGATCTTGAATCCGCCATTCTGGTTGGAATATCCCAGTTTGTAGGACACCCAGGTTCCAACGAATGCGCCGATCGCGCCCAGTATCACAGTCATCACGACACCGATGTTCTGCTTGCCGGGCATGATGAGCCTGGCCAGTCCACCCACGACGAGTCCGATGACGATGGCGCCAATAATTGTCCCGATCACTTGAACTCCTCTGGTAGGGCTGGGTCATATCGGTTGATGTGGAGATACCCGTTTCTTGCCTCATTGACCCTGTTAGCGCACACCGAATACAGACACACGTCCGACACGACAGTCCTCGATGTCGCTGTGGTAACCAGCGATGTGTTCGCGCGCCCGCACCTAGATCGTCTTGGCGCCGGCGAGCTTCGAGTTGATCAGCATTAGCGGCGCGCGGGGGTCGTGCGGTTGGGGAATCGCCGCGAGAGCGAAATCCGCGATCACGCCGGTGCGAAAGATGACGCAGTGCGTGGAACCGCCGAACTGGAAGTACCCGAGTTCCTCCCCCTTGGCGACGTGATAACCCGGGGTGATGCTCGGGTCGATGATGCAGGAAGACACCTCCGACATACCGACCGGCACGAAAGCCACCAGACCGATGACAGGGTTGTCGGCCTCGATGACAATGATTGCCCGCGCGGCTGTATGCGCCATGTAGGGCTGCGAATTCGTCGGCTCGACCGCGTCGCTGCCTTCGGAGTCCGCCTCGGAGTAGTAGGTGCCCTCCTGGATGAAGGCCCGCACGATCGTGCCGGCGACCGGGCTGTGCCACCGGTGGAAATTGGTCGCGCTCAGAAAGGCCTGATATATGGTTCCGCCGACAAACTGATCAACCGACTCGTCTTGTGCGAGCAAGTCCTGCAGCGAATAAGGCTGACTCTTGATCCAGAAACGGTCCTGGCGCGCCACGTCAGTGGCGATTCCGTACGGGGTTGACTCGCAAGCGTTGGCGATCACAGTGTCGTCGTCGGGGCCGGCGACCGGACGCTGGCCGTCCTTGAAGCGTCGGGTGAAGAAATCGTTCCACGAACTGAAACCCCAATGTTCGTCGGCGGGATCGTGTTCGAACTGCTCGATACCGACAGCCCGTTGGGCCGCAGCACATTTCCAGCCCGACGGCGAATCATTGAGCACGTACAGCGAATCAGGGCTGTCGAGAAATTCGCACCACGCGGTCAAGATCTTTTTCAGCATCGCGTTGACCCGGGGGTCGCGGAACGCGGCGAACCCGGCCGGCGTGCCCATCGTCCAGTCCAGGATTGCTCCGAGCGGCGTGACCACCATCGAGTCCTCAGAGAACTCAGGTGCCATCGTCAGCACCTCATTGATCAAGCGCAGCATCTGCGGCACGCTCTCGAGGTGCCGCTTGCTGTAGTGCTTGCTAGTGGGTACCTGGGAAATCATCTGGTTCATGTACATCCGCACCACGGGATCGGTGTCGATCAACTCCTGGAAATCGACGAGCACCGGATGGAGTTCGACGTGCTCGCCTCGGGCCTCCACCCGCTCTCGGTGTCCGGCGAGCCAGGACTCCAAATCGTCTTGATCGTCGGGCAACCAGCCGGCCTGGCGGCGGACATCCACAGCATGCGGCGAATGAGACGTCACAGTACGAACCTCCTGGATCGAGAAACACGACCCGTGATCGCCCCCACCCCAGCCGATGGGGGTTTCCTCACGAGCAACGAGATCATTGTCTGGTTGAGGCGGCGGCGGGGCCAGCCCCGGACGCCGTCCGATTTCAACGCCGCGTGGGCGGCGTTATGACCGCATATCCCGTGCACACTGCCGCCGGGATGTGCTGAGGCACTTCCGAGGAAGACGTTGCGCAAAGGGGTCTCGGCGCGTCCGAAGCCGGGTGATGGCCGAAAGATGAGTTGTTGCTGCAGCTGCGCAGTCCCACCGTTGAGCGCTCCCCCACTGAGGTTGGCGTCTGCCGCTTGCAGATCCGATGGTCGTTGCACCACCCGCCCCACGACGTGCGAGGCAAACCCCGGCGCGTGTTCTTCGATGACACGGTCCACCGACTGTGCCAGCCGGTCAGCGGACGCGTCGTCGTTCCGATCCCGCGGCAGATGTGTGTAAGCCCAGGCGCTTTCGGTGCCGACAGGAGAACGACTGGGATCGGCGGTCGTCATTTGGCCGAACAGCATGAACGGATTGTCCGGCACGGTCGCGGTGTTCAGGTCCGCCAGCCAGCGAGTCAGCCCGTGACCGTCGGCGCCGAGGTGCACGGTGCCCGCTTCCCTCAAGGACTCTGAGCGCCACGGGATCGGCTCATCGAGCGCATAGTTCACTTTCAATACCGGGGTGTCCCAGATGAAATGGGCCAGATCCTGAAATAGCCTCTCGGGCAGTGCAGCCCGGGGCAGCAGCCGCTGATACAGATGGGGCGCGGAAACGTCGGCTACCACGGCGCGGCGCACGCCAATTGTGCGGCCGTCGGCGGTGTGCACGGCCACCCCGTGATCACCGCGGACGTCGATGGCGTCGACTGCTGCATCGCACTGCAGCTGCGCCCCGGCCGACGTGGCGCGTTGCACCAGCGCGGCGGTCAGTTGCCCGGCGCCGCCGACGGGTACCGGGAATCCGGTGTCCTGGGCGAGCATCAGCATGAGGAACCCCATTGCGCCGCTGCCGGGTGCGTCGATAGGCACATCGGCGTGCAGCGCGTTGCCGAGCAGCAGCAGCCGTGCCGCGTCGCCGTCGAACAACTCATCGGCCATCACACTGGCCGGCAACATCAGCAGACGGACGAGCCGCAACGCCTCAGCCGTGCCCAGCTTCCGGAGCAGCTGAATGGGGCCGCGCAGCGGCGGGAACGGCGCAAAGAGCGTGCTGAGCAGTGGGGCTCTGATGGCCTTCCACAGCTCGACCAGCCGCCACCAGTTATCGCCGTCGTGGGCTTCGCGGCGGGCCAGTTCATTTGCTGTCCGTGCTGGATCGCGGTAGATGACGGGTGCGTCGTCGTCGGACCTGTTGCGCGGGTGTCCCACGACGGCCGGAGCATGTGACCATCGCAAGCCGTGTTCTTCCAGATGCAACGCGCGAATGGCCGGGGAGACCACCGACATCGGATAAAACGCGCTGTAGAGATCGCTGACGTAGCCGGGTATCAGTTCGGCGCTGCGCACCGCGCCGCCGGGATCGGATTGAGCTTCCAGGACGAGCACGTCCCAGCCGGCGTCGGCCAGCACGGCCGCGGCGACCAGTCCGTTGTGGCCGGCCCCGATGACGACCGCATCCACGCTGGCCGGACCGCTATTCGAGGGCATCGGGGACCTGCTGTTCGGCGATCTTCGCCAACCGCCACGTGCACTCGCGGTTGCGGGGAGCCACCCCCAGCAGCTGCACACTGTCGGGCACCCAGCGCAGCGGCCGGCTCACCACAACCTCGCTCATCGCGACGCGGCACCCTCCGCCAGGAAGGTCGGTCAACCGCAGCGTGATCCGGGCCTTCGCCGCCGGCCGCACCTTCGCCAGCAGGACCAGCTCCTCACCGGGGACGCTGCTTTCGACCACGGTCTCGTCGTCGATCACCGCCGGCCAGGTGCCGATGGAGTGCAGAATGCGGGTGCCGGGTGCCGGCCAGTTCGAGTCCACCGCGCGGATCCGGCTGTTGCCGACCACCCAGCCTGAGTAGGTCCATCCGTTTGCCAGTACGTCCCACACGCGTTGACGGGTGGCGGCGATGTCTCGGGTCACGGTCATGGTGTGTCCTTCGTTCGGAGAACGTATCTGCAGCTCGGCAGCGCCGATGAGGGTAGGGGTACCCGCAACGCAGAAAAGGACGCGTCTCGATCCGATTCGGTCCGGTTCGTTACCTGCGGTTTCGTTCTCGGGTCTTGACTGCGTCAAGAGCGGTCACTTACCGCAGCGAGGTGCCGGTTTCATACGGCTCGCGGTCGTAAATTAACCGCGTCGGTGCCGCACGGTCGAAACGCTCAAGCTCGCCGACGCTATCGAGGCCCGCGCCGGGTGGGAGCATCGTGATCCAGCACGTCGTTACTGACCCCCCAACGCAGCGCGGTCGCTCGCCGCGACCGTAGGTCAGGCAGGGGCATCAGTCTGTGCCGGCGGCCAGTCCTGGCAAGAGGATGGCGATCAATCCGTCAGCGTGAGCCCGAATCCACTTGGAGCTATTCGGATCCCGCCCGGTGAGAAGCCGAACTTCGGGGGCATTCACATAGGGCAAGGATGCCGCGCCAACAAGCACGTAATAGAGAACCTCGCTTTCGATAGGCGCAGCAACGCCAGCTTTGCGAAGCACCTGCCACACCGGTCGGATCCCGTTGAAGAACGGCTTCACGTGCGTTTCGGTCATCCACTTCAAGCGGTCGCTCTGTGCGGTGCCTTCATGCACCATGATCTGGTTGAGCTCTGGGTGCTCGGCGGCAAATGTCACGAATCGACGTATCCCGTCGGCAAAGGCCGCAGCCAGCGCCGACACTTCAGCGCCGGTGAGCGTCGCGGGTATGACGCCGTCGAATGCCTCCCGCAGAAGCCCGAAGAGGTGATCCACCGCGGTGGTCCATAAGGCCGTCTTCGACTCGAAGTGGTAGTTGATCTGCGGCTGGTGCGCCTGCACGCGCGACGCGATCGCACGCGTCGACGCGCCGTCGAAGCCCTTGGCCCCGAACTCGACCAGTGCCGACTCCAACAGGGCCTGGCGGATATCGGTCCTCGCCCGACGCAGGCGCACCTTGTTCGGCGTTGGGGTCTTGCGTTGCATCGTTCGAAGTGTACCGTTATTATCACTCGATAATAACGGTGAAAGGCTAGATCTATGAGCACTGCCCCTGAGACGCACGACGGAGTCGCAACATCGGCGCCTCTGTTGCCGCTGTCGAAGGCCCCGTTTCAGGCGCCGACGGATCGCGACATGCTGCCCTCGGAGCGGCGGGAATCGTCCGGACCCAAGTAACGACCAGCAGGAACGACCCAATGGATCTCGGGGTCGGTGCCCTGGGATGTCCCCGACACGGAGGCGAAGTGATGACCAATGTAACGCAGAAATGGCGCTCGCAGCGTGTCACAGCGGCCCTTTACGACGCCGGCGTCAAGCACGACAGTGTCGCAAGAATCGGCGCCTGGGCGATGTGGGGTACCGACATACGACCGATGTTCACCGACATCGAGCGACTTGCCGACGTTCCGGTCGGCGCCTTGGCACTCGACGTCCCGTGCGGGGGTGGCCTGGCCTTCCGCGGTCTGCGTACTGGTCGGGCCGTGCGCTACGTCGCGGCCGACATATCTCCCTACATGCTCCAGCGAGCCCGCCGGGAGGCGGGCCGGCGGGGGGTGCAAGACGCGATCGAGTTCGTCGAAGCCGATGTGACCGCGCTGCAGTTCGCTGACGCCAGCTTTGATCTGTGCGTGACCTATAACGGGCTTCACTGTCTGCCCGACCCGCGCGCGGCGCTGGGCGAGCTTGTTCGTGTGCTCCGGCCAGGTGGGACCCTGCGCGGGACCTCATGCGTTACCGGTCGAGGCCCGCGCCAGGACGCCCTGATCGCAATGAGCCGTCGCGCCGGGGTGTTTGGAAACGCTCCGCACACAGGCCAAATCGAGCATTGGCTCAAGGAATTCGGCCTCGATGGCGTGAGAGTCGAGCCCAGCGGAGCAGTCGAGTTTTTCGAGGCGCGGTTGCCGTTTCCAAAACAGGCGGATTGATGGGCGACCATGTTGCCGGCGCCCACAACGATCTGCACAGTGATCAGGGCACTCGCAAAGGAGAGCATCCGGGGCGGTCCCGTGACCCCATTATCAAAGTTCACGACATTGCCTGGGTGGAGTTCGAGAAGCCGGATCTGGTTCGGGCTGAAGCGTTTTCGCGAGCGTTCGGCTTTAGCACCGCAGTTCGCACGGCCGACGAGCTGTATCTGCGCGGCACCGATCCCGGCTCACCCTACGTGCTGATCCAGCGAGGTCCCCGGTCGAGATTCGTCGCAGCCGCATACACCGCGCAGGATCAATCCGATGTGCTGCGACTGGCCGAGGCGACCGGCACCAGAATCCGCGCGCTGCCCGAGTCGCTCGGCGGCGTGGCGGTCGACCTGATCGATCCCGGCGGTATGACGGTTCGTGTGGTGGCCGGCATTGACCAGCTGGAAGCCCTGCCGGCGCAGGCCCCGCCTCAGTACAACTTTGGGCACGAACTGCAACGGATCAACGCCGCGCAGCGCCCGCCGCGCGAGCCGGCGCGGGTGCAGCGGCTCGGGCATCTGGTGTTGCAGACAACCAAGTACCGCGCGGCACTCAACTGGTACCTCGATCACCTCGGGATGATTGTCAGCGACTTCCTCTACTACCCCGGGCGGCGCGACCGCGGACCGGTCATGAGCTTCATCCGCTGCGATCGCGGGCAGACCCCGGCCGACCACCACACCCTGGGGTTGGCGCTGGGCCCGTCCAACCGTTACATCCATTCGGCCTACCAGGTCAGCGACATCGACGCGATGGCCACCGGCAGCCGCCACCTCGCCGAGCTCGGTTATCACCGCTCGTGGGGAATCGGCCGGCACATTCTGGGAAGCCAAATCTTCGACTACTGGCGCGATCCCGACGGTTTGTTGGTCGAGCACTTCAGCGACGGTGACGTGTTCGACGGCAGCCTCGAGCCGGGTTGGGCTCCCTTCACCGCCTCCGGGCTCTACCAATGGGGACCACGGATCACCAAAGACTTCCTCGGCATCGCGCCTGGCCGCGAATCCCTGCGCGAACTTCGCTCGATGATCAGCGCGCTGCGCGGCGACAACGAATTCGACCTGGCCAGCCTGCGCGGCTTGCTCACCGTGGCCAATTCCTAACCCCAACCACCGATTACACAAGGACTCCCGATGACCGTCTCGATCCTGCGCACTGCCGATGCCTGGTGGGTGCAGACCCCAACCGGGGCCGCCCGAGTCACCACCGCGGCTACCACCACCCGCCAGCTGCTGGCCGACCGCGCCGCCCTCGAGGCCGCCGCCCACGCCAGCGACACCGTGCCGGTGGACAGCCTGCACCTGGTGTCCCCGATCACCGTGCCGTGCCGGGTGGTGGCACAACTGACCAACTACGCCTCCCATGTCAAAGACGCCGGGCGGGACCCGACAACCACCCCACTGGCCTTCTTCCGCAAGGCATCCGGCTCCATCAGCGGCCCATTCGACGACATCGTCAAACCCGGCCACGTCCGGCTGCTCGACTACGAAGTCGAGATCGGTTTGGTCATCGGCTGCGATATGCCGGTTGGCACCGCGATAACCGAAGCCAATCTCTCGGACTACATCTGCGGGCTGGTGGTGGCCAACGACATCTCGGCGCGCGACGTGCAGTTGACCAAAACGCAGTTCTACGAGGCGAAGTCGTATCCGACGTTCACTCCGGTCGGGCCAGCGCTGGTGCTGCTGAACGGCGACGAGCTCAAGCGCTTCGGTGACTTGCGACTGCGGCTGCGAGTCAACGGTGAAATCCGACAGGACACGCTTGTCGATGGCGACATCATCTACCCGCCCGTGAAAGCACTGCAGGCGCTGTCGCGTTTTCAACGGCTCGATGCCGGCGACCTGGTATTGACCGGAACCCCGGTCGGCACGGCGATCAGCGCACCCCCCAAGCCAATCGAGGTCATCGGGTCGCTGCTCCCCGACCAGCTGAAGTGGAAGATCTTCTTCTCACGGCAAGCCAAAAACCCGAAATATCTGCGCCACGGCGACACCGTCGAGGCCACCGTGGCGACCGACGACGGGGCAATCGACCTCGGCGCGCAGCGCACCGTCGTGAAGCACGCATAAGCGACCGCGACTGACGACGACAACGCGCGCACGCGACCTTGAGGTGGAAGCTAGGTTCGCCGTTTTGTTTTGGAGGAGCCCGAGCGGCCGTTGGAGGTGTCGACGTAGTCGGGCTGGGCGATGCGGAGCCCGGAGACGATGATGTCGGTGACCAGCTCGATGTGGTCGACGGGGTCCAGCGGGCCGTCAACGGAGTCGAATCGATCCGAGAGTGGGCCGAGGGTGAACGGCGCGGCGGCTCCGTGGGCGATGAGGAACAGCAAAGTTCGGGCAGGCACGCGTCGGACCACGCCGGCGTCGGCGAGCCGGTTCAGGGCCTGCCATACCGGAATCAGCGTCGGCAAAGTGAACGACGTCATGATGTAGTCCAGGCGGCTGGTCGAATGCAGGCCTTCTTGGTTCATCAACCTGACGAGTTCCGGGCGACGGACCGAGGCGATCAGGAATGCGCGGATGCCAGCGCGTACCCGCGACAGATCGTCGTCGGGAACCGCTCGTTGTTGCATCTCAGCGTTGAGATCCTCGATCAGGTGGCGGAACTCATGATCGACCGCGGCGTACCAGAGCTGCTCTTTGGAACGGAACCGCTGGTTGATGGTGCCGCGGCTGAGCCCCAGCTCGGCGTTGAGCGTACGCAGCGACATTCCGTCATAGCCGTGCTCGGCGAAGGCGTGTAACGCGGCCCGCAGGATCTCGTCGTCGCCTCGTATACGCGGCCGGCCGCGTGTCTCGGCGGTCTGCACGGCTTCTGTCGCCATGACAGCACGATACCTCCCGGTAGATATTTTCTTGACAGATGGCGAGAAATAGTTCAAGCTGAGACCCATGAAGCGAGAAGAACACGTACTCAACGAGACGTTCAGCTATCGGTATCCCGGCAGAGATGCAGACCACGCAATCCTCATTCAGCACGGGATCGCTTCCCACGGCGGCATTTATGACAGCTTTTGCGCGCACCACGCGTCCCACGGCGTGGATGTCTGGAGCATGGACGCCCCGGGCCACGGCCGGTCTGTGAATATGCGGCCACCCGGCCGGTTCAGCATCGAGGAGTGGGTCGACGACGCGGTGGCTTTGGGCGAGCACATCGGCGAGACCACCGGTCTGCCTGTGTTCATCAAGGGATCATCGTTGGGTGCCGCGGCGGCCTATTGCGCACTACAGGCCTCTGATGCCTTCCGGGGCGCGATCCTGATGGGCTACGCAATCCCATCCGCGCCGCTGATCCCGAACCCGAATCCATTCCGCAGCGAGGCTTTCGAGCAGATCGATGCACTGTTCGGCGACAAACTGCTGCTCAGCCTCGACCGATTCATCAACTTCGATGAGGACTACGGCTACGTCGGTGCGAGCGAGCAAAAGAAAGCCGATCCATTCAACACCTGGTACTACGAATTGCGGGCATTCGCGTCCTTCTTCCGATACGACCCCGTGGTACCGATCTCGCAGAACACCAAGCCGATCTTCTACACGGTTGGGGAACGGGACACGACCTTCGGCCCTGACGTCGCCAAAATGGTCGCCGACGCCACTGCGGGACCCGTCGAACTGTATGTGCACCCCGATGGCATGCATCAGCTGATGCTGTCGCACACCGTCGCCTACAGCGACGTGGTGCTCGAATGGTGCCGTCGACAAGCCAAGTGAATATCCAAGGAGTAGCACGCATGACTACCACCCTGCACCCGCGCGGCGTCAACCATCTAGCCCTGGGCACACGAGACATGAAGGGACAGCTCGAATTCTGGTGTGATGTTCTTGGCTGTCCGCTACGAGCGCTGTACTACATGCATGGCGTCGACGGCGCGTTCCACGGCTTCGTCGAACTGGCACCGGACAGCTACGTCGCGTTCGTCCAGCACCCCGACAATCCCAAGGACATCGAGTGGGGCGTCACTCACGCCGGCAATCCCGGCGGCGCAGTCACCGTCGGTGGGATGCAGCACGTCGCCCTCCATGTCGACACCCTCGACGAGGTTCTGAAGATGCGGGATCGGATCCGCAGCCGTCGGGTGCAGGTGATCGGCCCCATAGACCATGGCTTCATCAAGTCGATCTACTTCGCAGGACCCGAAGGCCTGAGCCTAGAAATCACCTGCGGACACGATATCGACGCCAACGCCTGGGTGGACCCCGAAGTTGTTGGCCTGTGCGGCATCTCGCAGCATGAGGTGGAAGCACTCAAAAGCCCTGCCGCCTTCGAGAGGCCCGCGGCCGCTGTCGCACAGCCGGCCGCCGATCCTGACATGCCCACGATGCACTGGCCCGAGGTGTACGACCTTTTGGTGTCGATGAGCGACCAAGACGTCTGGGACGCCGCAAGCGAACCCACTCCCCCAGTTATCGTTGGCTGATCGTTGTGGCTGAGCCCGCCCGAAAGCCATGTCGTCCAGTGTTTCCCTCGACGAAGGATCACAGTGTTCATCTCCGCCATTGTTCTCAGCGTGCTGCTCGCCGCCGCCTTCCTGGGGGCTTCGAGTTCAAGCTTGTGCCGTGTCCACGAAGGCTGATAGCGACCGCGCGGTAGCCCTTTGCGGCGAAAAAGTCCAGAAAGTGCTCATCCCAGCATCAGGCGGCATGCTGGCCTCCGTGCACGAAAAGCAGCGGGGCTGCGTGGGATTCGCTTAGTGATCCTTTGTCAATCACTTCAAGCATGAGCGCCCGGTCCGCACCATGTGGTCAGGCTTTGCCGCAGTTGGGTCAGGTCGCTATTGACGTCGTCTGGAAATGTGCATGCGAGCAGCGCCGTTGACTGTGCCCGACGTACTAGGTGGCGGTCACCGATCTTAGCTCTTGCAGCGACTGGTCGATCAGCCGCTGTAACGCGGTCGGGTCGTTCTGCTGCACCCAGCGAGCGAATGCGACTTGAAAGATGGTTACGCCCGAGTGGGCGGCGAGGATGGCCGCGTTCATTGAGACGCCCCGTTCCACCAGCGCGCCCGTGATCGCGGCGGCGAGCCTCTGCAGTTTGATCAGTTCACGTTCCTGAAGCTCGGGGTTGGCCTCGATGACCTGAGCGCGGATCCGGGCGAAAGGGTGGCGCTCGATGAACATCTCCGCGACCGGATCGAGACCGGCTGTCACGACCGCGAGCGGACTCGCCTCCGCCGGTGCGGCGGCAAGCCCCTCCAGCCACAGGCG
>Ga0179589_10000097_pt1 | contig 11129 bp, 19 predicted proteins | sample CZOMad2_1_08_16f_FD_182923 | JGI IMG/M metagenome (GOLD analysis project Ga0179589, IMG submission 182923) | Vadose zone soil fungal communities from Angelo Coast Range Reserve, California, USA - CZOMad2_1_08_16fungal | ecosystem: Environmental > Terrestrial > Soil > Vadose zone | place: USA... | reverse complement strand
GTCCGAATGTTACGTGCTTCCGGTACGTTTCGTTATCGTATTTTTTAAGCACCTCTAGGCACTCCCTGTAGTTATGGAGTTTGGAGCATGCATCCGACTTATAACTCTCGATTGCCGAATTACACGCATAACACGATAGGAACCAATTTGTAGGATCCCATATCAGTTCGGTTCTGTGTAAAACCTTGGCGCGTGCCTGGGCGATGATGTGTGCTCGACAAGTTGCCACTCCTCCACATCCCGCGCAACAACCTAAAACACCAAAATAACTCTCTGCTCGTCTCTTATCAATCGTCGCCTGACTTACTCTTTCTCCATTAGAACAGTAGTACTTATTCAATTGCTCTTTTTAGTTTTAGGTAGTTTTTCGCCTTCCTGTACAACTCATGGCTTTTCATCTCCTGTTTCATTGTTGGTTTACCCTTGAGTATAAAGAAAGAGCACATGTCCATTAGAACACGTGCTTCTTCGATATTAAATATTGCAATACGCTCAGAATTTCTTGACATTATTATTTTCTCTCATTTTCTTGAAATGGTAAAAAAACTTAATAGGTGTTCTAACTTGTGTTCGGATATTACAAAGTTATTTGGATTGCAGTCACTAAAAAAAGCAGCAATTTCATTCCAAATCTTGTTCTGTTCCTCTTGGTCTGGCTCAGGGGTGAGAGATTCAAACTCATCCTTAATGAATGAAAGTAGATTTTCTTTCGTGTAGAATCCTTTGAGAAAAATACCTTGTTGTTCTGCACTTCCTTCTGGTGGTTCTGGATAAGAGCCTTCCTGATCTTTTGATGGTATTGGCATGGGCTTCTCACTTCCTTCTGTAACCTTTGCGTCAACACCGTGAGCGATTTCATACCAGCCTTTAGAGACTTCTTTTTTATAATTTTCTTTTGTTAATTCAGCCGGAACGCCCAACGCTGATTCAATTTTTTTTAATCCCTCATTTACCTTATTAATATGCCTTTCTTCTGGTGTTGTGAGCTTCTCTACTATTCGAGCAAGCGTAATTATTTCAGAAGGTTCATCAAAATTGTTATTGTCAGGATTGTTATAGGTTGGCACCCATCCGTCTGTCATTTCCTTGTATGTCTCCATCTCAACACCTTCAGGCAAAGGATAGTGCTTGAGGTTTTCAGGAGTCCATTGATAAGTATTCGGTCCTTTTTGGTTAGGGTTGGCGGGTGATTCACATAATACTATTCTGATTTCTTCCCTATACCTTGGGGCTATTGGAATGGCTGATTCGATAGTCACTTTCTTCAAGTCCTCGTATTCTTCTTTAGCGGATACCATGTCTAAGTGGTCCTTGCGTTGTGGCTCTTCTGGCCAGTTAGGGATGAAGTGAGCAATGGAATCTTTGTAGATGATGGCTTTCATGAGTTATTTCTTTTTGTGGTACGTGTTTGTTAAAAGTGGCTTAGCTTTTCTTACCGCTTGTTGAGCTTCCCATTTAGTTCTAAATCCATCACCAAGAGCGTAATTATGCCTACCAGTCTCATCCCATGGACCATCATAATGCCACTCCAATTGATATATTTCAAAATCTGTCATTACGAACCAGCGTTTCATCTTCTATTGGTTACTCGTTATCAGCAATCAATTCAGCAATATGCTCGTTAACATCGTCAGTATCCGTATCTGGCTCGTTAAATTCTATGAGTTCATCAATGGCGAACCCCATAGCTTTATTAATGACTTTTAACTCACCGAGTGTAAATTCGCATGAGATTGTTTTTTGACTGTTTTTCATTTCTTTATTGGTTAATGGTTTTCATCTTGGTAATTATTTTATTCCATTGCTCGGTGAATGTCTTTTCTCTTAATGTGTGTTGGAACAAATGGTGATTAGAATCGGCTCTTGTTGTGTCAATCTCGATTGTGATTTTTCCGTAAGAATCGGTTTGAAAGGTCAGAAGTGTAAATTCATTGCCCTCAAAAGATAGTATCTTAGTGTAAAGAAACCATTTAGAATCGTGGCTATAAGAATTTTCAAAGACAAAAGTTTTACCAACCATCGCCTTTAGCTTTGGCGCTGCCTCCTTTTCTTTTATTTCATCAAGCTGATTCATAATATCAACTCTGGCTTTATTAACTTTTGTCAGTTCTAGTTGTAAATTTTCCTTTGTTGGCTTCATCTTATTTTTGTTTTAGTGAAAGATCAATGCTGGCGATGGCTGCTAATGTGTGGGTATGATTTTCATTAAGACCTCTTTGTTTTCTTCGTCCACAAGGATTACAACATTACCTTGTTGCAAATGCCCTTCTACACAGTCCCAAACTTCGCCCATTTCAATAGTATCGTTTCCGACAAATTTGCCTGATTGGGTAAAAATCATAATCTGTATTTGCATAACTTTCTTTATTAAATATTTTTAAGGGCTTCCGAAAATAAATCGTATGCCTTTGTTTGTTCTGCATTTTCGAAGATGCCAACCCCCTCTTCCGTGAAATTCTCTTGTTGGAGATCGTCCAAATATGGCTTGATCGCTATCATTGCGGCTTTCACAGTTAGGAGTTTATCTGCAAGCACACAAACCTCTTTGTATCTCGAATCACTGCGCTCTCTCGCCTCAGCTAAGACTTTATCCTTAGATTCGAGTTCGGATTTTAAAAGTTCGATTTGTTGTGTTGAATCAGTTCTGGGTATAATTTCTCGCAATGTTTTAGAGCGGCCAGCGATGTAGCATTTTATCATGTCATTCCCCTCTGCCAAAAATCCGTTAGCCTCACTAGACCACCATCCCATCTGATTTACCAATTCCTCGGCTTCTTGTCGTAATTGTTTTATCGTTGCCTCTGTCAGTTCCATAGTATTGTCTTTTCCATGATAGATTATAACGTAGAAGGTGGAGAGAAGGTTACAGTTTAAAATCAGTTAATGGTGAGTAGCCTCCGTCGTAGAAACGTCCTGTTTGGCGAACATAATCGAGCGATATTGTGCCAGGTATTCCCGACAACATCTGTCTTTTGATCTTTTTGGAGTGAAATTCGACAGAAGGATCCGACTTGTCCACTCCGTAAAAAGGACGGTGATAAACTGTCATATTTGTAATTCTTGCGTTCCATACTGCCCCCCCGTTTAAATCAAAAATATCCGGGCAATCATAATTACCGTCCGCTTTCTTGGAAATACGGTTGGGATGTGCAATGATAGTGAGGAAGATTCCCTGCGCCTGGGCAAAACGTTCAAAATTGGATAACGTCTCGCTAAGATATATATCATCCCTCTTTTGCATTACGTGAAGCAATTGGTTCCACGGATCTAGTGTTATTCTCTTCACCCCGTGTTTTATGATGACCTCTATGAAACGTTCCATAATGTACTCCGGAGTAGGCATAGTTTTGGGATATACATAGTAGAAATGCTCCCTAACAAAATTCATACCTAATTTATATTCTTCCCGCGTCATTCGATTAGCCGCTCCCTGTTCTACTGGTTTACCTATAAGAGAACGTACTATCTCCCTGTACCAATAAGTCGGTGGGAAGTTTTCCGGCCCAAATACACAAGTCTTCTCTTTCTCCATCACAGCAGCGACAAGATCAAACTGCGTCTGGATCGCGCTGTTATGCGTCGCTATAAAAGATTTAGTACAAAGATATAATCTATTAGGACTATCAACTTCGATACATTTTACAGGAACAGAGTCTACCTTATAACAAGCCTTTATGAACCTTCGTTTATTTTTTAAACTGTTTCCACAACGATCTATTTTTCTTTTTAATCTAAATACCGGCCACTCTGATTTGAAAGAAATTCTGTATCTTTTGGATACAATTCTACCATATATTTTGGCGTCGCTCTCAACAATAGTTGCTTTTAAACCCAAAGAAGTTATCAGTTCGAATACTTGGTAAGCCATTTCTTTTTTGACAGAGGTAAACTCATAATATTGACTTCTTTTGTCCACGTATCCATCCGTATCCATTAATCCAAAAAGCAATTCTTTCCTCTGTTCTATAGATCCTCTGAGATAATTCATGGGTATGTGTTTGTTGTGAAGTACGCCTATTTCTCTCAATTTGACTAGCAATCCTAAAATACCGTAGTGATATTTTGCTTTATATCTATTTACAACAAACCCTAATTTTCTAATATTATCGACTATCTCGTCGTCTCCGCAGGTGAAACCGCCGCTGTCAGAAGTTCCATCTCCCAACCAGGCGCCCAAAACGTACGGATGTATCGACAGTTCTTTTTCTTCACAAACGATTGGTTCCGCAAACTCAACACCGTGATTTGTACGTGCTCTCCCCCCGTAATAGACTAATAAAGTTTCTTCAATTTCTTTAGTAGTAACTACGGACGGAAATGTTCTTTTATGAGTTTGATCTACTCCTTTATTTTTAAGTTCACGTGGTTTAATTCTGTTGTTCTTTTTTGCGTGTCTTGCACTACGAATGGATTTATCTGTAGAAGTTAACCACTCGTGTTGCTCGTCTGCGATTATCTCAGTATTGTCAGCGAATACAATTTTATAACAGGGTCTGTTGTTCTGGATAGGTGTTACTGCGGTAACACTACATTGATTACCTTTTTCATCAAAAACAATATCTCCAGCAAAAATATCTTTTAACTTTTTCCAACCGGTAGGTGTGGGTATATCGGTTTCTATACACAATGCTTTTCCGTATCCCCCTATGCCCGACAATACATTCAAATCTCCCGGCAGTGGTCTATAGATAGCGTCCATCGACGGATAATGTGAGGTACGTCCACCAGTAATTCCGTTATCGTAATCATCGAGCATGTCCTGCTCAACATCCTTCAAATAGATAACATCTGTGGTAATTAATTCCGTTGAAAGGATTTCTTTGGCCTTACTCTCACTTATCGGCTCGTCAAAAGACTGGGTGCCGTGCTCCTGCGCATACCTGTTGTACACAGAGTCAACCACACTTTGTGATTCGCGAATTGAGAAATCGGAAGAGGTATAGTTGGATTGAAAGTGTGCGGCGACAAATTCTTTAGATAGACCGAAGCGATTGGCTGCACCGGCGAGTTTAACTAGGAAATTATTTCTCTGACCTGATATGAAAGAATCTCCTTTATTTTCGAGCCATGACTTCAGCTTGGCGAGTTTCTGCTCGTCATTATAAACCGCCTCTATAACTTTGGTGTAGATGTCTGAGTGATCGTTGATATAGATTAACGGGTCAAAACTCATAAAACAGGCTCGTGCAAGATCTTTACCGGAAATGTCCGTACCTGTTATCTCTTTGGATAGGGCACGAAAATGGGCAAGATGTGCATCCGAAGAGACCTTAACCAGCGCCTTCAGCCCATCTCCAGAAGGAGAGAGCCAGCACGCGTGCACGTATGGCAGCAGTATTAATTCTTGTTTTTTTACAGCAACATTACAATTATCAAAATCGAGGATAATGAGGCGCGAGTACTCCTTCATTGCACTAATCTTCCTCTCGGAAAACTTACCACAAAAGCAGATTACTCCTAATTGTTTTTTTAACTCATTCCTCTCTTCCTTGTCGCGGGAGTTGCGAATTTGATTGATAAGATCTAACTGCGAAGGTTTACCTTTGATTTGAGCAAGGACAGCAGCAACAGAAGTATAATAAGGTTTATTTTCATATAGACTCTTGAAGAAGGTTATGTTGTTGGTGGCCATGTAAAAGATGTTTTTTTAAATTGGTTAAGTATGCCGCCTCAGCGGATTCAAAGTACTTGTGCTTCTTGATAAAATGAACGTACAACTCAGGCGTTGTACGTCCGTGCGGGAACTTGTGAAAATCAAGCCAAAGAATTAAATCAGCTGCCGACTCTTCCGGACTTGCATACGAGCAGTATCCTGTTCTCCCTTCTGCCCATGCGCGACCATGCAACGCGGTGGTTAACTTACCGCGTCCCGGAAAGGTAATCGCATAAAAATTGTTGTGAGTTGTGGCCAATGGTGAGGCGAGATTCTCGCCGGATTCAACATACGCCTGGGCAAGTAATATTTTCGCAAGTGTATAATGTACAGGTTTAATTTGGACATATAAAGAATCATGTCCATTTCTCACAAGCACACTATCCTTACCGTTTATAAGTAAGGAGTAGATCTCCGCCTCGATTGGCTGTCCCACAATAACCACTTCTTGTAAATATGTTAGTGGTTGTAAGACAGCCTCTCGTGCAGAGGAAAAAGAGGATAGGACTAGAATTAAGCAAAATAGTAGTTTTTTCATAGTTATCCTATAAAGCCACAAGAATTGTACCATTTTTATCAAAACCGTCTCCACGTGCTATTTTAGAGGCACACACTCATCTTCTTCATGATGTCGGGCAAATTGTTGTAATACGATTCTACATAACATCCGGGCGAGGCCAGTCGCTCCATAAAATTCTCATCCGTATCTGTATTGATAACTACGACGCCGCAGATGTCGATGCCAATTAGTTTGAGTTGTCCAGCGGCGAGCAAGACTTTATCCTGTCCTTGAGTTGCTCCATCAGAGACGACGACAATCACTCTTTTAACACCGTGCCTTCCATTCTTGTCAAACTCCTCCACACATTTGTACAGTGCATTCAGCATATCCGTGTTGCCGTCTGCTTGGAAGAATTCAAGTGCTTGCACGTTGCCGCCGACTAATTTCTTATCGCTCGACAGGTGAGAGATGATGTGAGCACGAGAGTTGAAGATGATGGCGCCGATACGGATCCCCTCCTCATCCAGATCGAACTTGGAGACGAAAACGTTGAAGGCATCTGCCACGAACTTCTCATTACCACTCACGCTGGTTGACATATCTCCTACCAGTAATACATCGAGTTGCAAGCAACCTTCCGGCGATTTACCGGACAGTAGAATACTGAACACGAGTAAACCTAAGAACCCACGCAAAACCCCTAATCCACATTTATTCATAATCCCATTGTTTGTTTAAAACGTTCCCACCTTGTCTTCTTCCTGTCGAGCATAGTCCACAAGTACGTATTAACCGATTTCTTGCTCATCGCTTCCATCAGATCCATCATATAGAACTTGGGATACAACAGTAATTCGTGCGGCGCTAATTCAGGAAGAGGAGTAAATAGACCAAAGTTCTGATTTTCGTAGGTTTGAGCAATACGTGGAGGGGGACAGTGGTCCAGAATCTCGTACTCCTGCAACTCATAGTCTCCTCGATTATCCGGTTGCTCCGTCCACTCCTGAGCCGCCTCTTTATTTGAGAAAATGTGTGAGGGTACAGAGTAACCTTCGTGTGATCCGTAATCTCTAATTACTGCCCAGACTTTCATTATTTCCAATTAATCTTAACACAGTACTTCCCACGGATAGCCGAGTAGGTATCAACAATCCAGGAAGATGTCTCTGTCTGTTTAATCTTCGCATACACCGTTGTAACCGTGTACGCTGTTCCTACACCGACTCCGACAATAACACCACCTATCAAGGCAAAGGCGAGAGAACCGAGAATAAAGGGCCACCAATTACCTAATCGAGGGAAGAGGGAGAATAGGGCCATTCCACCTATACCGGAGACGATTGTAAAACCAACGTACAACAGCAATCCCCTAAAAGAGCGAAGAGCAACACTACCCTCCCAAGAGTCAAAGAAAGGAATAATAACCGGTGCCGACAAGGGCAAAGTCACTATCGCAAATAAGGTATTCCAGAAATAGGAGCAGAAGTCAACCGGTAATCGATTGAAGTACCATACATAGAAACGAGCGAAAATTGATGTTGTGCTTAAATTCATAGTTTTAATTGTTTTTAGAATGTGTAATTTGATTGTCTTTACTTTCCTTTCCCCACGCGGTTACAATAAGATAACCACCGTTAACGGGGAACAGGACGACAGGATCCGGCACAGGGCGAGCGATTAACTTACGATCTCGTATATCCATACCCTTTGTGTTAAAATCCTTCATAGGAGCGCAGATAGAGAAAGAGATCTCTTTCTGGTAAAAATAGGATATACCTGGCGAATTGTTGTCTTTGGTGCTTTGGTACTCCTCGAAGTCAAAGGTATCAAGCCACTCTTGATTGTCAATTACACTACCTCTTTCCATAATTAATAATTTCTATTAGTCTAGTAATTTAGTAGAGTACACATCCCGCGCAAGTTCCTAATCAACCCCCTTAACCGATCTAGTACTCAATCTGCTTTTGTATTTTAACGCACATAGAAGAAGAAAGGTTACATGTGTGAGTGGAATACTCCGGCATGATAATTGTTATATAACTATATACTAAATATAACGTTAACATACGTATGAAGAATAAACCGAATTACAACCCTCCTCCAGGTAGAAAACTGGACTGGGCACCCTACACGGTTACCGAGGACGGTAGAGTATTCTCCCACATTACCTGGAAGTTTCTCAAGCAAAATAGAAATAGTGCCAAGTACCTCCAGGTCTGGTTGATCCCCAATGAGTCCGGTAAAAAGGGGAAGTGGTGGAGAGTACATCGATTGGTTGCCGCCTTGTTCGTCCCCAATCCATATAATTTGCCGGAGGTAGGTCACAAAGACAATATCAAAGATCACAACCATTACACCAACCTTTGCTGGACCACCCACCAGGATAATATGAAGAATGGTAGAAGGGCGGATGCAAAACCAATGCCGAAGGGGGAGGCACACTGGGCGTACGGAACCCGCGCAAAAACCCTAACCAAAAAGAAGATGTCGCTCGCCAAGCAAGGAGAGGGGCACCCTAAGTTCAAAGGACACTACATATACCAAGGGGAAAAATATAATTCTTTTCAACATTTAGCAAATAGTATTAATTCCTACCCAATGGCGGTGCGCCGCATGTTCCTGAAGGGGGAGGTTACTTTCGAACCTGTCGTACCCGAAGGGGTAAAGTAGTCAACCAAGTTGACCAATTCTTCGTTTACAGCATATCCTGTAAAATATTCTCTATAATTCGAGCCTTTGAGGGGGTTTGCCCACCATGTAGAAAGGGGGATTTTTCCCGGGAATTTTTTCTGGTCGTGAAGTTTGGCCTTTACCCTGCCGACCCCCGGACCATGCGGGGTGCTCGTCAATGCCACCCGGCACGTGTTTCTCCCCTACAAATAAGCATTCTTTCGCGTGGCCCTAATACCCTGCCAGATAGTCCGGACTTGTCCCCCGATCACATGACCTCAATGCTCGAAATGCATATACAGCCCGTAAACGCGGTTTTGATTGTGCTATAATTTATATTATGTCAGTCTGTTATACTCAGTATTGAGATATGTAACATGTTGAATGGGGAATGCGCAACCATTTGATTGCATATTTGGGGATATGGCGGAGGGGGAGAGGTGAACCGCTATTGTTACAATGTGAGACAATGGCCCCCTTCCACATAACGGGTTAAACCCACTAGTTATGTCCCCTTCAAACGTGTTGCCCTTGAACTGTTGTCCCCCCGCTACATGACCGACATAGCTAACGTATTAGCTCCTCCTGCTATGTAGGCAAGCGGTAAATGCAAAAGACGGGTAATTGGGGTATGAGGGTTTTTGCGCGGGTTACGTAGTCTACTAAGTTGGTAGACTAATGGGTTAGGCAGGGGTGATTACCGTAAATAAATAGGGGTAGATGTTTGGAAGTGAATATAATTCTTTGCTACTTGCCAATGAATCGGATAATAAACCGATACTACATGAAAAAATGGAATAAAATAGATACCCAAACAATTAACGTAAAAGGGTACGGTATTGGGCAAATAGTTGGTTTTGTTGGTTACAACCGCGACAAGATGCTAACTCGCGTTCAATTTGATACTGGTGTTGTGGACTTTGCACCTAGCAAACTTAAGAAATTAACTATTTCAACGGATACGGGCGCCAAGTACCTCAAAGAGGTGTATGGTTTGGAATTGTCGGATGTTGGATTGACCGACGATACGTCCATTGAAGAAATAGAGCAAATTGCCCGCAAGTACGATCTATCCAAAACTATCTCTTTGGATAAGGCCAAGATTGTACTCAGTACTTTAGGAGTTAAGATTTAAAAAACTAATTTATGGAAAAACAGGACATTATAGATTTTGCATCTTTTGTTAGATCATGTGAATATGACCGCTATGGCAACGGGGAGTGGTTATATCTCTATAAAAAATTACTTTACACCGAAGAAGAGTTATTTGATACTTGGACGAAAGAAAGAAAATTAAACCCATAATAACATGAAAAAGAAATTTACCCGTATCGATTTAGGTGTATTGATATATTGCCTAATCGTGATCTTGTTCTTATCGCTTGCAAGTTGTGTAAGCGACTACCGCGCATGTGCGCCGTACTATGGTCATAATAGTAACGGCTATAGTATCTCACATAGCCGTCATTCAACCTTTTAACCTATTCAGCCATGAAAACACAAACAATTGACCCCATTGGCAGGACTTTAAAGTTACTAGCTAAATGTTCAGAGGTTCACGCATTTGAATATGGTGGCATTAAATATCTTGGCTATCATGTTGATGCAATCAAGGATTTTGTAAAAAATAATCCTGAACTATCTGATTTTCATGTATGGCTTCAGCAAAATAGAACAGTGATCAAATGAAAAACAACGCCAATAATTCATTCTCATGTCGTTATGTCTTTTGTTCTCATTGCGGTTTGGTCATTCGTTGCAATGCTGGAAAATGCTTTGCGTGTAAAACTAAGAAAACGCCTACCGATAAATTTGGAAATAAAATCTAATCACTTCCCCCCTATGAACACACAACACACACCCGGACCTTGGACATTCCGCAAAGCAGTAAATAACAATTTTTATATTGTTGAGAATGAAAAAAGTAAAATAAGAATTTGCGAAACCATCGGTAAGGATAACAATCCAAAGGACGAGGCCAACGCTCTTTTAATCTCCAAGGCTTACCTTATTCCGGAACTGGAGAAAGAATTGAGGGAAACAATCATCAGGATTGAATACTTAATCAAGGAAGAACAAATGAGCGAAGAAGTAAGAGCATGCCTCATTGCTCAAATTGACGGACATATTGCTTTACTCGTTAAACTAGAATCAAAATGAAAACATTCACAATTGACGAATTAAAAACAGCTGGACTATCCTTATTATCTGAGGGCAATACTAACACGGAATACGATCGGGCAATTTGTGAACTGATTGCTGAATTGGATGGAATCCCGGATGTGCCTAATGACGAAAGGACAA
>Ga0179589_10000096_pt1 | contig 11136 bp, 9 predicted proteins | sample CZOMad2_1_08_16f_FD_182923 | JGI IMG/M metagenome (GOLD analysis project Ga0179589, IMG submission 182923) | Vadose zone soil fungal communities from Angelo Coast Range Reserve, California, USA - CZOMad2_1_08_16fungal | ecosystem: Environmental > Terrestrial > Soil > Vadose zone | place: USA... | reverse complement strand
CTGAAGAACATTGCGCAGCCGCTGACCGACCTACGCGGCCAGTGCAATACGGCGGTGTCGCCGGACCAGCTGGCCGCGCTTTTCGACGCGCTGTCCGGTTGACGCACCGGCGCGCGCCGAGTGGATTGTCACATCTGCCACAGCAGTTTCCGGGAGGGGCGGTACGCGTTGTGCCCGCCTCTGAGCGACAACAGGTGGCGACGGCGGGTTGTCGCTCAGAGGCGGGCAAACCTACACCCGACCCTCACGGATACTTGTGGGGCAGGTGTGATTGAGCGCGCTTAGGCGGGAAGGGACTGCCGGCCGCGGATCAGCTTGCCCGGCCGGGCGTCGGTGGGCACGCCGTTCTCGGCGATCACCTCGCCGGAGACAATCGTGGCCACGTAGCCGTCGGCGGTCTGGTCGAGTCGGCGCCCCCCGGCGGGCAGGTCGTAGGTGATCACCGGCTTGTGCAGCTGAAGCGCCGCGTGGTCGATCACGTTGAGGTCGGCCTTGTATCCGACGGCGACCCGGCCACGGTCGGCCAGGCTGGCAACGCGAGCCGGCACCGAGGTCAGCTCACGGACGGCCTCGGACACCTCGAACCGGCCGGACTTCCGGTCGCGCGCCCAATGCGCCAGGAAGTATGTCGAATAGCTGGCGTCGCAAATCATTCCGTAGTGCGCGCCGCCATCACCCAGACCGAGCATGACGTCGTCGCGATGCAGCAGCTTGCCCACCGTGTCCAGCGAGTTGTTCTCCAGATTGCTGGTCGCGACCAGCAGCATGGCGCGCCCCTCGTCGTCGAGCAGCCGGTCGTAGGCCTCCTCCATCGGGTTCACACCCTTGGCCCGGGCCTGCGCCCCGATGCTGTCCGACGGGTTGGGCTCGTAATTGGGGTTGTCCCCCAGCGGGAAGATCCAATCCCACATCTGGGCCACATACAGGATCGGGTGACCCTGGCCCGGCTTGTCGGCGAGGATGCGGGCGCGGACCTCGGGCTTGCGCATCTCGGCGACGCGCTCGGCCAGCGGCAGGTGCGCGATCTCGCGGTAGCTGGGGTAGAGCACGAACGGGTTGGCGGTCAGCTGCAACCCGATGATCAGCCCGATCGGACGCGGCAGCAGCTGTGCGGTGACATCGCCGCCGGCGGCGTTGGCCTTCTCGATCATGGTGATGGCATCCGGCCAGGTCGGGTCGCCCGCGTTGGCGACGACCAGGGTGAAGGTGACCGGCAGCCCGACGTCCTCGGCGACATCGAAAACCGTCTGCAGCACTGGCTGGTAACCCCCGGCCGGGATGTCGGGCACGAATTGCAGCAGGCCGCCGCCGCCGTCGACGACACCCCTGGCGATCTCTTCGATCTCCTCGCGGGCGGCGTCATAGCTCGGGATCGGCGAACCGCTCTCGGTCTTGTGGATGGTCAGCCGGGACGACGCGAAGCCCAGCGCCCCGATCTCCATAGCCTCCTTGGCCAGTGCCCGCATCTTCGCCAGGTCCTCGGCGGTGGCCGGCTCCCGGTTGGCGCCGCGCTGGCCCATCACGTAGACCCGCAGCGGCGAATGCGGCAGGTAGGCCGCCACATCGATGTCACGCTTGCCGGCCTCGAGGGCGTTCATGTATTCGGGGAACGTCTCCCAGTTCCACGGCAGGCCGTCGGTCATCACGACGCCGGGAATGTCTTCGACCCCGGCCATCACATCGACCAGGACGTCGTGGTCTTCCTGCCGGCACGGCGCGAAGCCGACCCCGCAGTTGCCCATCACGACGGTGGTCACCCCGTGCGCCGACGACGGCGTCAGCCGCTCCGACCAGATGGACTGCCCGTCGTAATGGGTGTGCAGATCAACGAAGCCCGGCGTGACCAGCAGCCCGGTCGCGTCGATCTCCCGCTTCGCAGGGGAGCCGTTGACGGCTCCGATGGCCGCGATGACGCCGTCGCGCACCGCGACGTCACCGACGTACGGCTCACCTCCCAGCCCGTCCACGATGGTGCCGTTGCGGATAACGAGGTCGTAGGTCATCTAAATAATCTACGACCGTGTAGGTGACTGATGCCAGGATCAGTTCGTGATTGACCACGCGTAGGGTCGCCGAGTATGCAGAGCCCCGAGAGAGACGCAGCCGCCCGGGAGTTGCTGCGTGACGCGTTCACCCGGCTGATCGAGCACGTCGACGAGCTCACCAATGGGCTCACCGACGAGCAGGCCGGCTACCGGCCGAGCCCGCGCGCCAACAGCATCGCGTGGCTGATCTGGCACAGCGCGCGGGTGCAGGACATTCAGCTCGCCCCGATCGCCGGCGTCGACCAGGTGTGGACGCACGACGGCTGGGTTGACCGCTTCGGGTTGGACCTGCCGCGCGACGACACCGGCTTCGGCCACGGCCCCGAACAGGTGGTCAAGGTGCAGGCGCCGGCCGATCTACTGGCCGGCTACTACCACGCCGTGCACAAGCTGACGCTGGAATACGTCGCCGGCGTCACCGCCGAGGACTTGGCGCGCATCGTGGACCGGCACTGGGATCCGCCGGTGACCGCCAGCGCCCGGCTGGTCAGCATCATCGACGACTGCGCCCAGCATCTGGGCCAGGCCGCCTACCTGCTGGGTATCGCGCCCTAGCCCAGCGAACTTGACACCTGTCGAGGCCGTGCGATCCACGTCACAATGACGCGTCTAACATGGCCTCTATGACCGCCATCAAGCCTCCCGACACCGTCCCCAGCGCACCGGAGTTTTCCGGTACCGGCACCATCCTGAATCCCGCGACCGGCGCGATCGCCGGGGAGGTGCGCTGGACCGACCCGGCCGACGTGCCCACCATCGCTGCCGGGCTGCGCGCCGCTCAGCGTGAATGGGAGCAGCGCGGGGCCAAGGGGCGCGCCAAGGCGCTAGCCCGCTTCGCGGTGTGGCTGGGCGAGCACCGCGGCGAGATCGAAGGGCTGCTGATCAAGGAAACCGGCAAATCCGCCATCGACGCGGCACAAGAGGTGCCGCTGCTGATCATGATCCTGTCGTACTACATCAAGACGATGGAGAAGGCGCTGGCGCCCGAGCGCCGGCCGGCCGCATTGCCGTTTATGGCGATCAAGCAAGTCACCGTCTACTACCGGCCGCGGCCCGTCGTGGCGATCATCGCTCCGTGGAACTACCCGGTGGCCAACGCGCTGATGGACGGCATCGGCGCGCTGGCCGCGGGCTGCGCGGTGCTGCTGAAGCCGTCCGAGCGCACCCCGCTGACCGCGGAGGTGCTGCGGCGCGGCTGGCTGGAGTCCGGAGCGCCAGAGGTGCTGGCGCTGGCCCAGGGTGCCCGCGAAGTGGCCAGCGCCGTCATCGACAACGCCGATTTCGTACAGTTCACCGGCTCCAGCGCCACCGGAAGCAAAGTGATGGAGCGCGCCGCTCGCCGGTTGACGCCGGTCAGCCTGGAGCTGGGCGGTAAGGATCCGATGATCGTGCTCGAGGACGCAGATGTCGATTTTGCCGCGCACGCCGCGGTGTGGGGGGCGATGTTCAACGCCGGGCAGACCTGCGTATCGGTGGAGCGGGTCTACGTGCTTGAGCCGGTGTACGACCAGTTCGTGCAGGCCGTGGTCCGTGACGTGCAGGCGCTGCAGGTCGGCGCGGGCGACGGAAAATCGTTCGGGGCGCTGATCGATGAGCAGCAGCTGGCGGTGACCGAACGCCACGTCCGCGACGCGGTGGCGGCCGGCGCACGCGCCTTGACCGGCGGCCAGCGGACCGACAAGTCGGGCAGCTTCTACCCGCCCACGGTGCTCGTCGACGTGGACCACTCGATGGCGTGCATGACCGAGGAAACTTTCGGTCCCACCCTGCCGATCATGAAGGTCGGTTCCGTCGACGAAGCTATCCGACTGGCCAACGACAGTGAATTCGGGTTGAGCGCCTCGGTGTTCTCCCGCGACGTGGATCGCGCGAAAGAGGTTGCGCTGCGGCTTGATTGCGGCGCAGTCAATATCAACGACGTGATCACCAACCTGATGTGCACGACGGCGCCGATGGGAGGCTGGAAGACGTCGGGCATCGGGGCGCGGTTCGGCGGTGCCGAAGGGCTGCGCAAGTACTGTCGCGTCGAGTCCGTCATCGGGCCCCGCACCAATGTCGGCGCGGGCGGAAACTACTACCACAATTCGCTGAAGGCGCTGCGGCGGATGAACCGGTTGATGACCCGGTTGGCGCTGGCGCGTCCGCGCCGCATCGCCAAGTAGCGGTCGCGCTGACTCTAGGACCACGGCGTGCGATTCGCGGTGACGGTGGTGCTGTGGCTGTTCACCACCGTCGCGCTGGCGGTTGCCGTGCCGACGGCGTGGGCGCAGACGCACCTGATCGACGTCAACGGCTATACGGCGATGGCCCGAAAAGCGGCGAGTGATCCGGCACTGCAGGCCGCGGTGGCATCCGAACTTGCCACCAAGGCGATGGTGCTGATCACCCAGCGCGGCTACCACGTCGACTCGGCACAGGTGCACGACGTGGCCGTCGGGTACACCGCGGGCCCGGACTTCCCGCCGCAGTTCGCCGACGCCAGCCGCCTGGTGCACGCCTGGATGTTCACCGGCGCCGACGCGCAGTCCGAAGGGGACCAGTGGGTCGTCGATCTGGCCGACATGCTCAATGACAGCGCGTTCGCTCCGATGCTGGCGAGCTACAACGTGCGAGTACCCGAGACGGTCCAGGTTCCGGTGACGGTGTCGACGTCAAAGGTGTTGCAGCCAGCCGAATTACAGCCGATCGCTACTTGGGGTCCGTGGGTGAGCGTCATCGCGGCGGCGCTGACCGGCATCGGCGCACTGCTGACCCTGGCCGCAGCGCGCAGCCACGGCAGGACGCTGGCCGGCCTGGGAATCTCCGCGCTGCTCGTCGGCGCCGCCGGTTGGGTTGCCATCGAATTGGCCCGTCGCCGTATCAATGACGCGCTGAACCTAGCACCGGCGATATCCGCCAGATCGCCGACGTCTTGGTCGGCCAAACCGAGAGCAGCGGGCACCATTGGCTCGACCTGACCTTGGCCGCGGGCGGCGTGCTGGTGGGGCTCGGCGTCGTAGCGGCCGTGTTCGGCAGCCTGCGGAAAGTGAACGCCATGCCCATCGCGCCCGCACCGACGACTAAGTAATCCGTCTCAATTGTTTTCACACCCGTCCTCCCCATCGTGGCCGCGCTATCGGTTTCCCCCAACCCCGGCGTACGCGTCTAGCTCAAGGGCAGCTTGGCGAAGATCTTCCCGGTCGGCTGCGGTGACCCGTTGCCGGGTTCGACGGTGAACGCCAGCACGCTGGAGTTCTCAAGGTTGGGCAACATGTGGGTGGTCGACGGCGCGACGGCCGCGGTGTTCATTGTGCCCGCCGAGAGCGGACCCTTGTCGCCGACCAGCCACATTTGATAGACGGTGCCCTGTGCCGGTGGCGGCACGTTATTCATCACCAGCACACCGGCATTCATGTCCCGCGAGAACAGCACCGTCGCCGTCCCGCTGGACAGCTGACCGGAGACCGTGCGCACGTCCGGTGCCGCCATGATCTGCTCGGCCATTGTCGGTGTGGGCGGTGGTCGTAGCGCGATTCCGGCGCCGAAGGCCGCCAACCCCACTACGATTGCCGCTGCTGCAGCCAATACTGCCGTGCGCCAACGGGATTGACGTGTAGTGTCTGGCTGTGCAGCGGCCAGCACCGCGGTGCGCAGACGAGCCGGTGGGTCGGCGGCGGTTGCCGCCGACACTACGGCCATCGTCTCGCGGACCGCGCCTACCTCGTCGCGGAAGGCCTCGGCGGCCGCTGCCGGCGCTGCGGCGAGCTGCCGGTCGATGGCCGCACGTACGGTGTCGGGGATGGCGTTCAGCGCGTAGGGCGTGGCCAGCTCGAGCAGTTCGAATTCGGTCGGCTCGGTCATGACACACCTAGGCAATCACGGAGTCCGCGCAGCCCGTCGCGCATCCGTGACTTGATCGTCGACAGATTGGCCGACAACCGCTGCGACACTTCGGCGTAGGTCAACCCGCCGTAGTAGGCGAGTTCGATGCTCTGACGCTGCACGTCGGTCAGCCCGTCGAGGCACTCTGCGACCCGGCGGCGCTCATCGGCGGCGATCGCCGAATCGGCCACGACGTCGCCGGGTCGGTCGACGGTGGCCGCGCCGTACCGCGACTCTCGCTGGCTGGCGGCTTGCTCGGCACGCACCCGGTCGACGGCGCGCCGGTGCGCCATGGTCATCAGCCACGACAGCGGCGAGCCCTTGGCCGAGTCGTAGGCCTCGGCGGTCCGCCACACCTCCAGGTAGATCTCCTGGGTGGTCTCCTCGCTGTACCCGGAGTCGCGCAGCACGCGAGCCACCAGCCCGTAGACCCGCGACCTGGTGTGGTCGTAGAGCGCGGCGAACGCATCGGCATCCCGACGCGCGACCTGGCGCAGCAATGCGTCCAGGTCGCTGCTGTGCCGCGGTCCGGTCATCGATCGGTAGCCTAGCGACTCAAGCACGGCAGTCGTCATTTTCGCGCCGATCGGGGTGGCGAACGCGGCGGTCAGGCCAGCGACACCGCTGCCGATTACCGCAACTGACCGTTGGAATGGCTCTCGCACATCGGGTATTCGGAGCGGACGCCTGAGCGGACGACGGTGACCGATGTCATGTTCGGCAGCCGTCCATGCCGCTGGCGGCTCCGAATTCCAACTGTCCCACACGTAAGCGGCCGCGCTGGCCGCCTTGACAAAGGAGCCAAAGCGGAATGAAGGCCATCCAGACAAAGACACTCGCGGTGGGCCTGGCGGCTATTGCCGCCGTGGGGTTCTCCGCGTGTTCGAGCGACAAATCCGATTCCGGGCAGCAGACCGGTGCGAACCCGGCCATGAGCACGGCAGCGCCGGGCACGACCAGCGCAATGCCGGGTCCCGCCGCCGACCTGATCGGATCGGGCTGCGCGGATTACGCGGCGCTGCATCCGAGCGGCCCGGCTTCGGTGGCCGGCATGTCGCAGGACCCGGTCGCGACGGCGGCGTCCAACAACCCGATGCTGTCAACGTTGACCGCCGCGCTGTCCGGCAAGCTGAACCCCAACGTCAACCTGGTCGACACCCTCAACAGTGGTCAGTACACGGTGTTCGCGCCGACCAACGCCGCATTCGACAAGCTGCCGGCGAGCACGATCGACAAGCTGAAGACCAACTCCGACATGTTGAAGAGCATCCTGACCTACCACGTGGTGCAAGGGCAGGAGAGCCCAAGCAAGGTTGACGGCACCCTCAAGACCCTGCAGGGCGCCGGCCTGAACGTGGCCGGTCAGGGAAACGACCTCAAAGTCAACACGGCGGGACTGGTGTGCGGAGGGGTGCACACCGCCAACGCGACCGTGTACATGATCGACACTGTGCTGACACCGCCCAGCCAGTAACGGTCTGGACCGTCGTGCGACAAGGCAGCCCGGCCCGCCGGGCTGCCTTGTCGCACGTATAGGGTTGGCCCGCGGCACCGATCCAAGACGGGTGTGGTAGCGAATAGTAAATATGTTGTCCCTAGCGCTGATCGGTCTGGTCGGTGGCCTCATCACCGGCATTTCGCCGTGCATACTCCCGGTGCTGCCGGTGATCTTCTTCTCTGGCACGCAGGGCACCGCCGACGGCGGTGCGGTCGCAGTCAAGTCAAAACGCGAAGTCTTGCGGCCCTATCGAGTGATCGGCGGCTTGGTACTGAGCTTCAGCCTGGTCACGCTGGCCGGATCGGCATTGCTGTCGTTGCTGCACCTGCCGCAGGACGCTATCCGCTGGGTCGCGCTGGCTGCGTTGGTGGTGATCGGTCTCGGCTTGATCTTCCCAAGCTTCGAGCAGCTGCTGGAGCGGCCGTTTGCCCGGATCCCGCAAAAAACAAATCGCTACCCGTGCCAACGGGTTTGGTCTCGGCCTGGCGCTGGGTGTTCTATACGTTCCATGCGCGGGCCCAGTCCTGGCCGCGATTGTGGTGGCCGGCGCCACCGCGAACATCGGCCTGCCCGTCGTCGTGCTCACGGTGGCGTTCGCCGTGGGTACGGCGGTGCCGCTGTTGTTCTTCGCGTTGGCCGGCCAGCGAGTTACCCAGCGGGTCAGTGCCTTTCGGCGTCGCCAGCGCCAGATCCGCGTCACGGCAGGGGTCGTGACGATCCTGCTGGCGGTGGCGCTGGTGTTCAATCTGCCGGCGGTTCTGCAGCGGGCCATTCCGGATTACGCCAGCTCCCTGGAGAACAAGCTAGCCGGCAACCAACAGGTTCAGCAGAAGCTGGACCTCGGCGGCATCGTCAACGACCAGAACAGGCAGTTGTCGAACTGCACCAACGGCTCTGCGCAGCTGCAGAACTGCGGTACCGCGCCCGACCTCAAGGGCATCATCGCATGGTTCAACACCCCCGGTGACAAACCGATCGACCTCAAGGCGTTGCGGGGCAAGGTGGTGCTGATCGACTTTTGGGCGTATTCCTGCATCAACTGCCAGCGCGCCATCCCGCACGTCGAAGGCTGGTATAAGGCATACCGCGACAGCGGTTTCGAGGTCATCGGTGTGCACACCCCTGAGTATGCGTTCGAAAAGGTCACCGACAACGTCAAAAAGGGTGCCGCTGACCTGGGCATCACCTACCCGATCGCCCAGGATAACGGCTACTCGACATGGACGAACTACCGCAACCGGTACTGGCCCGCCGAGTATCTGATCGACGCCAGTGGCGTTGTGCGGCATGTCATGTTCGGCGAAGGCGACTACGACGTCACCGAAAAGCTGATCCGCGAGCTGATCACAACCGCCCGACCCGGAACTACGCTGCCCCCGCCGGTGGACGCGCCCGACACCACCCCGCGGCTCGGCCTCACTCCTGAGACGTACTTGGGTGTGGGCAAGATAGTCAACTACGCCGGAAAGGGTGCCTACGACGAGGGAAAGGCGAACGTCACATTCCCACCGGCACTGCCGAACGACTCCTTCGCGCTGGAGGGACCGTGGACACTCGACTACCAGGGCGCGGCGGCCGACAGCAACACGTCAAGCATCGAGCTGAACTACCACGCCAAAAACGTCTACATCGTCGTCGGCGGAACCGGGAGCCTGACCGTGACGCGCGACGGGAAGACGACAACGCTGCCGGTCAGCGGGCCGCCGACCGCACATCAGATCGTCGCCGGCAACGACGTGGCCCGCGACTCACTCGTCGTGCGTTCCAGCGAAGGGCTGCAGGTGTTTTCTTTCACCTACGGCTAAACGCAGCACTGGCGATTGCGCGCCGCCAATCCAGAACGCGCCTGGCTCCGAATCAGTGTCAAATGTGAATCAGACGGCGAGGCAATTCGTTGTCGTCGAAACTCAAGGAGCGGAAACGCGCTGAACACGATAGTCAAGCTACGAAACCAGGCGATCCCCGCAATTGGTCTGGCGGCGGCCACCATTGTGGGTTTCGCGGTGGCCAGCTCTGCACCTGCGGCGGCAGCGCCAAACCTGATCGGCTCGGGCTGCGCAGATTACGCGGCGATGCACTCCGACGGTCCCGCGTCCGTGGCCGGGATGTCGCAGGACCCGGTGGCGGTTGCGGCGTCGAACAATCCTGAGCTCACGACTCTGACCGCGGCGCTATCTGGCCAGCTCAACCCGCAGGTGGACCTCGTTGACACCCTCAACAACGGTCAGTACACGGTGTTCGCTGCCGCACCACCGGTGTTCGGTGCACTGATCACCGCGGTCGGTTATCCGCTGACGTTCGCGGTGTGCGGCTTTTCCCGCTGGCAGCGCTGCCGCTTGTACCGGTCAGCACCAGCGCGCGGCAGTGAGGCCACGAAGCGTCACGGTGTGATGACATGCGACGGGTCGGGCCGTAGTTCCGGCGGGGCCTGGCTGTAGTCGCCGAACGGCCCGTCGCGGCGCTCGACGGCGGCCCGGACACCCTTCGTGGCGGCGGTTTGGATGAAGTCCAGCGCCTCGGGGGTGTTGCGCATCAGGCCGTCCAGGATGCCGCCCAGCATCTGGGTGGACGACAGGCCCATGTTCTCGTAGGCCTGGTTGACGATCAGCTTCTGCGCCTGCAACTGCGACAGCGGGATTCGCGCCAGCTCGGCCGCGATCTCGGCGACCCGGGCCTCGAGTTGTTCAAAGGGGACCGCCTCGTTGATCAGTTCGACCTCGGCGGCCTGCACACCGGTCAGCGGCCGGCCGGTCAACGAGTGCCACTTGACCTTGGCGAGGCTAAGGCGATACAGCCACATCCCGGTCAGATAGGCGCCCCACATGCGGCTGTACGGGGTGCCGATCACGGCGTCGTTGCTGGCGATGACGAGGTCGGCGCATAGCGCGTAGTCGCTGGCGCCGCCCACGCACCAGCCGTGCACCTGCGCGATCACCGGTTTGGACGCCCGCCAGATGGCCATGAACTTCTGATGCGGTCCGGTTTCGCGGGCCGTGAACATCGCGAAGTCTTTGCCCGGGTCCCACTGCCCGTCGGTCTTCATGAATTCGTCCCAGTGCCGGAAACCGCCGCCGAAGTCGTAGCCGCCGGAGAACGCCCGGCCGGCGCCGCGCAGCACGATGACCTTGATTGCCGGGTCGCGCTCGGCCAGGCCGATAGCGGCCTCGATCTCGTCGGGCATCGGCGGAATGATGGTGTTGAGCTGCTCGGGGCGGTTCAACGTGACGGTGGCGACCGGACCGGCGGTCGTGTACAGCAGTGTCTCGAATTGAGCAGGTGGCATAAGTGAATGCTGACAGCTCGGCTCAGTTGCCGGCGTTACCGGGTGTAATCGATGTCGCCATTAATCGTTAGCGTGCCGTCGCTGATCCCATTGCTCAAGGCGTGCCTGTAACTCGAGCAGGCCACGCCCGGCGACCGGAGCGCCGATGAAAAGGCATGCCACCAATAGTGGAGCCGGCATCTCGACCTCCTCTGCTGCTCTCACTTCCGCGCCTACTGGACATGCCCTGCCTTGCGGATCCGTCGGACCCGCCGGCGTGACTACGCCTGGTGGGCCCTACTTCGCCGCTAACCTTCCCCACATTTCTTCCTTAGGTGGATTTGAGGTACGCCTCAGGTAGCGGCCAGGAAAGCCGAAACGCGCGATTTTCTGCAGATGTTTTAGCGATGTTATTGGCGCCAACCATGGCGAAAGTGACGTCGGCGGGTTGTCGCCGTCACGGAGCGATC
>Ga0179589_10000095_pt1 | contig 11150 bp, 13 predicted proteins | sample CZOMad2_1_08_16f_FD_182923 | JGI IMG/M metagenome (GOLD analysis project Ga0179589, IMG submission 182923) | Vadose zone soil fungal communities from Angelo Coast Range Reserve, California, USA - CZOMad2_1_08_16fungal | ecosystem: Environmental > Terrestrial > Soil > Vadose zone | place: USA... | reverse complement strand
GCGGAATTGAAAATATATTCAAAGCGGGAACTGGAGGAAGGGACATTTGACATCGCAGTAGCAGGAAGGGGCTGAGTAGACGCCGAATCTGTGTGGTGCATCCCTAGTACGCTCAAGTTCCCATGAACGTCGCTCAGGCTCAGGCTGGCCCGTCTAGGCACCCCTCCCTTAGAGGTCTCAGAACATCTTGCACCCCGCGTGCCGTAGAGTTGTCGTCTTGGAACCGCGCAACCTTCGTCTGATTTGACCGTGACCGCGCTACTGGGAGGGCGTAGCTCAGCGCGTCTAATCCATGATGACCCGGGATCGGGGATCGGTGGTTTCCCCTTTGGCACGTCCGAATACACAGCATGTACGAGTTTAGGAGTACCCTGCAAGGCGACTGGTTTGCAGGAGCGACCGAGACGACCGACACATACTCTACCCACCACTGGCACTATCTCGTACTTCGCCTCCCTCTTTTTCATTTTTACCATCTTCACCGTTTTCTCTCTTATCATGTCGGGAAATCTGAAAGGACTGTGTGTTCTTCCCTAAAATCTGGCCTTTGATGTTGCTGATGGTGTCATCTTTGTTCATGCAGGAGGGATATCAGGATTACAAGTCAGTCACGTTCTCACCGTATGCTTGACCCACACAGATCTCTTCTTAGTCCTTTCGGCGAATGGCTTGGTCAAGTCCAAATACGACTTTTTCCGTCTTCCTGACCCATACGTGGTCCTCACCATCGATTCGGATCAAATATACACAACAAGTCCGATTAAGAAGACCCTCCACCCCTGTTGGAACGAGCCCTTTGATGCGTTGGTCATGTCCTCGCGTGTTTCCTGTGTTCTCAGGTCTAACCAACTTTCAGCGTGGTCGAGAAGTCTTCCGAGGTTGTAGTGCAGGTCTTTGATCAACGCAAGTCCAAGCGACGAGATCATGGTTTGATGGGCTTCGTCAAATTTCAAGTGACCAGTTATCTCGACGTTGAGCTTAATGGCCATGGTATGTGTCTGCTATCCAGAGATTGCGGTTTTCTTTCTAATGGCCGAGTGACACGTTCATTTGCAGAGATGGTGCAATTAGAACTGAAGAAGTCCAACAACAAGCTGGCCGCGCAAGGCAAACTGATTCTTTACCTCTCCACTGACGTAGCCAAGAATTCCCGTCTGAAGACCCCCTCATTATTATCCGGTACCACCCTTCAATCAGACGATCGTAACCCACCGGCCAAAACTGCGACAGAGTCCAAGGCTGTGGGTGCATCCACCAGGCACTCTCGTTCTGGGGCTGGTACTTCTACGGCAGGCTTGGCTAGTTTACCTGCTGGGTGGGAGGAGAAGTACTCACGCAAAGGTCTGGTCTACTATGTGGATCATAACACGCATACGTCCACCTGGATGGATCCGCGGCGACAGGTCATCCTTAGGTCAAACCGTCAAAGGGCATCTTTCCTACCCCTGACTACTTTACAACTTGGTCCCCTGCCATCCGGATGGAGCCTCGCAATTTCGTCAAAAGGTTATCTGTTCTTTTCTGATCGCAAGACCAAGACGACAACGTGGAACGACCCACGGTTGCCGTGGATGGCGGATGCGAGTGTGCCGCAATACAAGCGGGATTTCCGCCACAAGTTGATCTACCTCCGTTGTCAGCCCGAGATGCGCGCGCAGACAGGAAAATGCGAGATCAAGATCCGGCGCGACCACATATTCGAGGACAGCTATACCGAAATCATGCGGCAGACCCCTGAGGATCTCAAAAGGCGACTTGTGTTTAAGTTCGAGGGGGAGGCCGAATCGGTTTACGCGGGGTTAGTGTCTACAATTACTCAACAGGTATGATCTATGCTTAGACACTTTCCCATTTTTATAGAGAATTCTTCTCCATGCTCTCGCGCGAGATGTTCGACCCCTTATTCCACCTTTTCGAACATCCGGAACACGGCGATACGACACAGATCAATCCAGCCTCTAGCGTCCATTCCGAGTATCCCGACTATTTCGAGTTCATCGGACGCATCCTCGGCATATGCATCTTTCACCGACTTTTCCTTGACGCTGACCTTGTTGCTTCTCTCTACAAAATGATATCGAAGAAGAAAATCACACTGGGAGATCTCGAAAGCACGGACGCAGGGCTATACCGAAGGCTGACATGGATGCTGTACGTCGTCCTGATTTTCCTTGAAACGTAGAAGTCGCTACAGGTAGAACTCATGTACTACAATGCATGCAGAGACAACGAAATCGCCGACGTGATCGATGAACATTTCACAACGAGGGAGGAGCGCCTCGGCGATATGGTCACTACGGAACTTAAGCCAGGTGGCGCTGACATCCCTGTGACGGAAAAGAACAAGCAGGAATATGTTGATCTTGTGGTCGAAGATCGGAACTCGAAGCGTTTCAAGGGTAGAACCGACGCTCTCGTGGGCGGTTTCTGCGAGCTGGTTCCTCGTGGATGGATTGACCTGTCTGATGGGCGTGAGCTGGAGTTGCTCATATCCGAGGTCAATGTGTATGTTCTTCCCATTTCCCATTTCCAATCCCCGTGCTGGAACTATATGATAGGGATGACTTGACCAAGTTTACGGATTATCGTGGGTACGATGTCAATGACGATGTGATCCAATGGTTCTGGGAATGCGTCCGCTCGTGGCCACCGAGTCGCAGATCACGGCTATTGCAGTTCGCGACTGGCACCTCAAAGAATTTCCAAGGCTCAGACGGACCGCGGCAGTTCATAATCAAGAAGGCAGGGAAGCTGAATCAAGCACCGAAGATTTACACGAGCTTGAACCGTATCGACATTCCACCATACAAGGACTACGTAACTTTGGAGCTTAAGCTGACAAATGCCATCGAGTGCGTCTCTCTTTCGTGGGAGTATCTGCCGCTGATTAACGTGGCTATAGTGAGACGCTCGGGTCTGAGGAGGGCTCGAAACAAACGAATGACTTTGCCGCTGCGTTGCCGTTCTGTGGTCTTCTATCACTCTGACTCGTTCCATTTTGTATTATCGGACCAACAGGACACGAGACTTGATCTGTCTCTTCCATTACTGATCTGTTACCGTTAGTCCAGGTTCCAGGACTCTGTATTCTCTCCAGTATCACACAGCGTTTGTGTTAAATATTCCGTATGGCCTCGGATTGCGTGTTCTCTCGAGTTGATACTACTCTCCCTGATTCAGCATGTTTTCTGGACTTTAACGAAGCTTTGAAAGGTGTAGTCGAAACAATGGGGATTGAAGGGTGATGGCGTTTCGAGAGGTTCGATTAGAAGTGTAGTGTTTCAATACAGACACATCGCCTGCACGGTCCATTGCGACACAGAAGTGGAGATGCTCACGTCCAACTACACGTTCCAGTTCAATGGCACCTCCCTCTCATTCATCTTTATAACTCCACCTGCCCCAGGGAATTTTAGTAGCCGAATGTCCAAGTCGGCTAGCTCTGACTCTGACACACCTTGCCTTGTCAAGTACCACGCGCCGTTACCATGGCTGCATCGCTTACAGCTGTCCGACGCGCCAACGGCCTTGTCACCAACGTCCCTCCCCTCCACGGGCAGCCCAGCTATGTCCCCGCATGGCCTTTTCACCTCATGCTGGCCTCGTTGTTCTCAAGGTGATTCCGAGTCGGCCCGACTGGTCACGCGTTCTATGTCGTTGGCCCAGCCTGAGGATGGCGTTCAAGTTGACCGTGATGCAAGTTCTTTATGGCTTGTCCCCTCCCTGCTGTCTGTGATAGGGCAGGAACCCGGTTCTTCTGATATGAGTGGGGACGTACGTCACGATCTCCTGACATTATTTTTCATTTCACTAGATACAGCTCAACATATAATGTTGAGACCAATCAACGCAGCACGTCTGTCACAGTTTTTCACGCACATTCACAAACACGACATGAAAGAAACCGAGAAAAGGAGTGCCGTTAACATTCCTCCAGAGATCGCAGAACACCTTGCACTGCCCTGTGATCACAGAGTAACACCACGTACACACACTGACCAGGCAGTGTCCAGTATCGTGGATGTGTGCAGTGCTGTAGCGGGGGTGGCCATGCCCATTCCATGCGAAAGTCGGACCGAAGTCACGGTGACGTTGCCAGGACGGCGAGTATGTAGATGGCACTGCTTGTAGATCCAAGGGCATCTCGTTCTCCTCCTCTTCCTGTCGCTTCCACTGTTGCGACCACATCTATATATGTTGCTTCGAGCCGATGGCACTGCGCGTCGTGCCTTGCGCGCTTGTACAGATTATAGCCGCTGCGGTGGTCTCGCGCAGCTTTGGCAGTTGCTACTGTCTCAAAGGTTGCCTCTATTTCTCTGTCCTCATCCCTGCGCCGCTTGAGTTGTGCCACTGGCAGTCGGTGTGGTGTTCCGCTGCAGAAACGTACCCCAAGGTTCAAGCGCCCGGATGTGGAGATGCTGAGCATGAGCAGAGGTTGGCGACACCAAAAAAGGTCAAGCGTTTTGTGTGAGGTCATGTGGATTAGTATAGGAATTGAGTCGCCCCCAGCTGCGTGGTTAAGATTTAGATAGAATAGAGAGAGTCGAGCTGAACTCAAAGGCAAGAAGGACAACAAAGGGTGGGTGTGAGAACAGGAGAGTGATGGGGCCTGCAGGGATGAAATGTAAGATCTGAAATTAACAGACACTGGGCGGGCGAGTGATAGATAACGAGGTGAACAGTAAGGACAGAGCAGGGATGGAGGTGAGATGGATGGGCAATGGAGAACAGACAAACAGATTTGAAAGAACAATTAGAATGGGAGACGTGTAGGAGAGATTAAAGACGGAGGGAAATGGGAGAGAGAAGACAGATAGTAGCCAAGTGGTTGGACAACGACCACGATGGCGACAGTAAGGGCGAGATGTTGGCAAGGGACATGTAATTTGAGAAAGGATAACAAAGAATTAAGTTGATATTGGTAAAACGTAAACAATGCCGAAGAGAGATCTGAGGAACATAACTTGAAGGACGCATGCAAGGTGTCGAGAACAGTGCACGTCCAGCAGTTGGTTTGTTTTAACAGAGACAGGAGTAGTTCCATGTCTGAACAATGAACAGCTTGAACAGGCATCGAAAAATCTCCTAGAGTGTAAGGAAGACTGAGGCAACGTGAGTCTTGTGAGTACAAGTGATTGAAAAAAGGAAAGATCCGTCGGGGTGCAAGGGCACCAATAAGAACAGAATGCTAAGAGGCGGGCGCGTTGCGCCCCTCACAGACCAGTAATCGGCTTGCCATTTAGCTCTAACCATCAGTGGGTATACTTTCAAGGTGATCATCTTATCTGCAGTGGTACACAACAACTTGTCCAGGAGCGACCGACTCACGTAGACACCCGTCGACCGGCGCCTCTTGCCTCACGTTTTGGTCCGTTGCCGTTGTTCTCGTGCTTTTCGTCCTCTGCCATGCCCGAACATTTTGGGGGATCGTGAGCCCCTCCTGGAATATATGCGATTTTGGTGTTTGCTCATATCATTAATGTAGGAGGAAAATCAGGATCATAAGCGAGTTCACATCTTTTATTCAATGCATTGGCTCACACACGGCCTCTGCTTAGTTATAGCTGCTAATGGCTTGGCCAAACACGATGTTCACCGTCTTCCTGACCCGTTCGTAATTCTCACCATCGACTTGGAACAAGCATATACGACGACCGCGATCAAGAAGACTCGCAATCCCTACTGGAATGAGCACATTGACGTGTTCGTCCTGCAAGTTTTGCTCTCGTGCTTATCCTGTCCTTACTATAGTCCCATTCTTCTACGCCCAATGTTCAGCATGGTCAAGGGTTCATCAGTCATAGCAGTCCAGATCTTCGATCAACCCAAGTTCAATCAGCAATCTCAAGGTTTGTTGGGTTTCGTCAATATTCAAGTAGCCCAGTATTTGAACTTGGACTCGGAGCTTGGTGGCCATGGTATGTCCCTCAGTCCTAGGATTGATTGTTGCGCTCCTTTGATGACTAAGGAAAACCTTCATCGCATCGCAGAGGTGGTGCAATTAGACCTGAAACGGTCCAACAACGATCTAATACAAGGCAAACTCATACTTTACCTCACCACAGATCTTAGTACAAATTCGCGCCCAGCGGGCTCCTCAATTTCCCGGACTATGTCCCAATCCGACCACTTGAGCCCCTTGATCAATAACTTGGATGTGTCAGGGTCCGAAACTACTAACACACCTGCTGGCCTCTCTCAGGCTTATACCCCGAATTCTCGTGCCACTATCTCAGAGACCTCCGCCCCAGCTTCCACCCCTGGGCCCTTAAACCTTGAAGGACAGCAGCTTCAGCCCGGTGATGCATCTCGTCCTATTCGTTCTGGTAGCACTTCTGCGGCTGTTCATCTGACGAGCCGTCCAAGTTCCTCGGAGTCTGCAACTGGTATTGACTCTTCTGGACAGGCATTTACGCCGAACAACATTGCACAACATAGCATTAGTGCAACAGAAGATCAATATGGTTCACTCCCAGAAGGATGGGAACGTAGAGTTGATCCTCTCGGTCGGCGCTACTATGTTGATCACACGACAGGCGCTACTACATATTACCGGCCATTAACAGTGAAACCTCACGTTCAGACAAATGCCGAACTGGATCAGCCCAACCAATCCGGAACTGCACAGTCCGGGGGTGATGCAGTTTCCGGAGACAGTGGTGGTGCTACAACGGCAGGCTCGGGTAGTTTGCCTGCTGGGTGGGAGGAGCGTCACACGCCCGAGGGTCGTCCCTATTACGTGGATCATAACACGCGCACAACCACCTGGGTAGATCCGCGACGGGGTCAGGGTGCGCCTCTCACCATTTCGAATCTGGGTCCGTTGCCATCCGGGTGGGAAATGCGACTCACGTCAGCGCGGCGTGTGTACTTTGTTGATCACAGCACCAAGACGACAACATGGATCGATCCACGATTGCCGTCGTCCCTGGACGCAAACGTGCCACAATACGAGCGGGATTTTCGCCGCAAGTTGATCTACTTCCGTTCCCAGCATACGATGCGCGCGCAGCCCGGAAACTGCCAGATCAAAGTTCGGCGCAACCACATATTTGAGGACAGCTATGCCGAAATTATGCGGAAGACGCCCAACGATCTCAAAAAGCGTCTCATGATCAAGTTTGAGGGGGAAGACGGGTCGGATTATGGAGGTCTTGCGAGGTTAGTGTCTACGGTTATGTGCTTGGTGCCTCACGCTCAGCGGCTTTCACAATCCCACAGAGAATTCTTTTTCCTGCTCTCACACGAGATATTCAACCCCTTTTACAACCTTTTCGAATGTTCGGCACATGACAGTCAAACGCAACGGATCAACCCTGCCTCTGGCATCAAACCCGACCATCTCAACTACTTCAAGTTCATCGGGCGCGTTCTGGGCTTGGGCATATTCCACCGACACTTCCTCGACACTTATCTACCCGTTTCTTTCTACAAATTGATATTAAAGAAGAAAGTCACACTTGCGGATATTGAGAGTGAGGACGCCGAGTTGCATCGCAGGCTGACGTCGATGTTGTAAGCAGTAGTTCTTGTGCTCTGGTCGCCGTATTCAGTACTTACATACTAAGTTTCCAGAGAGAATGACACTACGGCGGAGATTAATGAACGTTTCACAATAAAGGAGGAGCGCCTTGGTGAGATGGTCACCATCGAACTCAAGCCAGGTGGTGGCAATATCCCTGTGACAGAAGAAAACAAGAAGGAATATGTTGATCTCATGGTCAAATATTGCATTTTGGAGCGTGTCAAGGATCAGTTTGATGCTCTCATAGGTGGTCTCAACGGGCTGATACCTTCAGTCTTCGTCGAAGTGTTTGATGAGCGTGAGCTGGAGTTACTGGTTGGTGGAAGCACAGAGATCGACGTGTATGTTTTCCCTTCCCCTCCACTTGTGACCGCCATGCTGAAATTTTATGATAGGGATGATTGGGCCAAGTTCACGGATTATCTTGGTTACGATGCCAATGACGAAGTGATCCAATGGTTCTGGAAGTGTGTGCGTTCGTGGCCACCGGAAAGCAGATCACGATTACTGCAGTTTGCAACTGGCACCTCGCGAACTCCTGTCACCGGCTTCAGGGACTTACAAGGCGTAGAAGGACTGCGGCACTTTACAATCGAGAAGGCAGGCAACTCGAACCAATTGCCAACGAGTCACAAGGGATTTAACCGTCTCGAGCTCCCACCGTATAAGGATTACGCACGCTTGGAGGAAACCCTGACTCTTGTCATTGAGTACGTCTCTCTTTTGCACTCGGATCCTGTGCTGACTGACATGGTTATAGGAAGGTGGTTGTGTCGTAGCCGGGATAGACGAACTTGAAAGTCTCTGAGCTAGCTTCTGTTGCGCTGCCGTGTGTTAACTCATCTCGACGGACACAAGACTATAGTTGCCTCGTTTCAAATTTCATCAGTTCGCCAGAGAGTTTATATGCTAAGCATTACTTCTCCTAGATTGTAGGATGTAGTGATTAGGCTAAGTGTTCTGTGTTGTCGTTTAACTGTAGGACGTAAGGACTAGGCTAGCTACGAATTGAATCGACGGAGAACGTGGATTGTGCTGGACCCACTGTTGAAGACTGAGATACAGGACATAGCGAGTATTGTGACTGACATGAGCATATACAGTAAGTCAGACCTGATGGCGAGCGAAAAAAAAAATCAATGAGAGCGACGTCGGAACGCGCACAGATAGTATCTGGAGTCCTAGTATCATTGGAGTAATGAGCCCCGGGCCAACGACTGCTTGAGCCGTACCGCTGCAACTCCAACAAATTGCGACTTACGTCTTCGCACTAGGTAGTAGAACATGTTCTCCTCTGCTAGATTAATCCGTGAGTCCGACTCAGGCCTGTGAGGCTCCGTCATCAGGAAACCTCAGGCTGCCACTTACTTTTTGGACTCCGAGTCGTACGAGTTGAAAAGGAACCTAGAATCCAAAAAAAAGTGGATTCTCAAATTCATTTTCCGAGTCAGGAGTGAAGCCCTCTTTCTTTTTTTGAATAGTAGACAGGTAAAGAAGCTGATGAATATTTTCCTGATGTGATCTTTTGACACCATATCTCAGGTTCGACTGAACGCCCTAGTAAGTTTTCTTTCAAGCTGCACGTGTCAAGTAACACGCCATCACCTTCCCGGATGTAGCTCTATGTTCATCTTAGTATACGATCTATCGTGTTGCTCAAAATACCGCATAAACGCGCGTGCTCTACTCACAGTGTCCCAGACACTGGCACATAGAAGGTGGGCCTCATTCATCGTGGCACTAGTACCAAGCCGGCTATATGTCACAACTTCCACTGGCATAGGTCACAACGCCGTTCCCTGGGCGAGGCAGATGGGGAACTTTGCACAGCCTGAGGGCCAATGGAGTGTGATTGATATTGAGGGAGACCGTGACAGTGAGAAAAGAGGGTAAGACAATAACCAAAGGCAAGGTGCTGCCACGGATACATAAGCCAGTCCCGAGCGAACTTGCTGGCATGCCTGTGCCGTACCTTTCGTCTCCCCAAGATCACGGAGGACCTCGCATCGTACGCTGTCGATGACAAGCTGGACACTCGCACGACGGAGTAACAGTGCACACTGCAAGTCTTGTACATGACTAGAATCGCTAATGCTCCTCCAACCTTGTGGGGTAGTAGTCCCACACAATCACGTCTCGCGCTGCGTTCATCGTCTGCAGCACCTCTGCCAGGGTGGTCGTCGTACTCACATGCGTTGGCCCGTTGGGATTCCGAAACGTAACTGCACCGCGGTGGCGGGACGAGCGTTCCGCCCAGCTCCGATTTCATTCAAAGTTTGTTGCCGCAAAGCGACGTCGAGCGCTCGACGTCGTGGTCTGATCAGGGAATATTGTATCACATTCAAACTCAAAAAACGAAGGCTGTGTTGCCACCCAAATATGTTGAATTTGATCAGTATTAGGATTGCCCTTTGGCTACGACTACCACTGGATCGTATACTTTCCAACCTGAAGGCGATCATCTAGTGCATCCCAGTGGAAGCTACAGCGACCAACGTACACTCCAAACTTAATCCTCAGTCTATCCTCTCTTGCTTTCGCATTCACTGCTCCGTCCTCCGCCATGTCCGCAAATCCCAAAGAATTGTCAGTCCCTCACGGTTATCTGACTTTACGTATTGCTCATGCCGTTATCCTTCGTTCAACCAGGAAGAAAGTCAGGATCATGGGTCAGTTCTTGTATCCTTTACTTCATTTAGATCCATTGGCGAATCTATACTTCACAGGTTTCAGTACTCCGACTGCAAATTCACGCAGAGCTAGTTCCTCATCACCCGCGACTAGACTCCCGTCACACTCAAGCGATACGGTTCTCTTTGTCGTCAACGGCGGTGTATCTTCTAGCCACACTAGCACTACTGTCTCAATGGCCTCCACACCACTTACGATTCCCACTCCCCTTGTTCCTGAAACCCAAGACCTTCGACAACAGCAGCCTCACCCTGATTATGGACCTCGTCCTGGCACCTCAGCTGCCATTCATCCCCAGAACCCTTCGAAATCCATTATGTCCGAGTCTGCACCCGCCATTGTCTCTCCTGGACAGACGCCCGCATCGAGTGGCTATGTGCAACATAACTTCAATAAAAAGGATGACAATGTGCGCAGCAGCACATTGAATAGGACCATTTCCGTGGCTCGTGGTGGTGCTACCATAGCAGGTTCAGGTAGTTTACCTCTTGGATGGGAGAAGCGTCACACAGCCAAAGGTCGGCCCTATTTTGTGGACCATAATACGGGTACGACCTCCTGGGTGGATCCACGACGCCAGGTAATGACCCGTGTTATGAGCCAAAACGGCAAGAATACAACACTCCAGCGCCAGACTATCTCGGACCTTGGTCCGGTGCCATCCTGGTGGGAACTAAGGCTTACCGGATCAGACAGAGTGTACTTCGTTGATCACAGTACCAAGACCACAACGTGGGACGATCCGCGGTTGCCATTATCGCGGGATGAAAATGTGCCGCAGTACAAACGGGATTTCCGCCGAAAGTTGATATACTTCCGTTCCCAGCCTGCAATGCGTGTGCAGCCTGGACACTGCCAGATATACGTCCGGCGCGACCATATCTTTGAGGACAGTTATGAAGAGATCATGCGACAGACGCCCCAAGACCTCAAA
>Ga0179589_10000094_pt1 | contig 11241 bp, 13 predicted proteins | sample CZOMad2_1_08_16f_FD_182923 | JGI IMG/M metagenome (GOLD analysis project Ga0179589, IMG submission 182923) | Vadose zone soil fungal communities from Angelo Coast Range Reserve, California, USA - CZOMad2_1_08_16fungal | ecosystem: Environmental > Terrestrial > Soil > Vadose zone | place: USA... | reverse complement strand
CTTCGAACTAATTCACAAGTAGGGACAAGGTACAAGGTATGACTATCAAGGTCAACGTCAGCGAGCAGGAAAACAAGTCCGGCGATTTCGTTCCGCTTCCGTCGGGTAAGTACCACTGCGTCATCACTGAGGTCGAGTCGGCGGAGTCGCAGTCGGACGCCAATCCTGGCAAGCCGCTCCTCAAGTTCAGGGCAGTCGTGCAGGACGGCGAGTACGCCGACAAGCTCATGACCTGGACCGCGTGCTGCTGGAGCGGTGCGCTGTACACGATCATCGGTGTCCTGAAGGCTCTCGGCGAGTACGAGAACGCCAACAAGGGTGGCAACCTCTCGATCCCGGACGCGCCTGAGTTCTACGTCACCAGGCACCTCATGGTTCGCCGCGGCATCAACAAGAAGGCCAAGGAGAAGGACCCCGAGGGCGACCCGATGGACTGGATCGAGGTCCGCGGGTTCGAGCCGTGGAAGGAAGGTCAGACCTCAGCCGCCAAGGGCACGCTGGGCAAGGCTGCCACGACGTCCGTCCTGCCGTAACACAAGACGTGAGGCCTGGCAGTCCTACCGTCTGCCAGGCCTCACCCTAATGACTGGGGCATCGTATGCCGGGACTGGACGAGGTATTTGCTGCAGCATACGGAGACACAACTGGGTATATGTGTATTGCTACCAGACATCCTGAAGGACGGTTTCAGGAAGCGTTCTACGAGTACCCAGCCGAGGTTGACAAGGCTGTAACAATACTTCGTTCCAAGGTCCTAACCGAGAACATCTACTTCTGCCCTCAGATCCTGAAGGAGCGGAAACGTGTCAAGACTAACGTTGAACGAGTGGCTTGTGTATGGGCTGACCTTGATGAATGTCATCCGCGCCATATGCTCATACAGCCTACCATTTCATATGAGACATCCCCTGGTCGCTATCAGGCGATTTGGGCTCTGGACAGCAATGTCGATGCTGAAGACGCTGAGGAAGTATCCCGACGCATCGCATACTATCACGTCGACCAGGGTTCTGATCGAAGTGGGTGGGACCTCACACAACTACTACGGATACCTGGTACTAGGAACTTCAAGTACGGACTCGGTACCGGCGCTCCTAAGGTACTCATCCTGGGATGGAATGATAACGTATACCCCCTTGAGGCGTTCCGCAATCGTTACCCTCAGGCCGCCGGATACGAATACCTAGACATACCGTTTCCCGACTTTGTGTTCGAGGAGGGAGAGAAGATCCTTGAACGATACCGACATAAAATCAACGGTGCCGCGTTCACGCTATTCCACAGGGCGCCAGAGACAGACCGTTCATCCGCGCTCTTCCGACTCGAAATGTACTGTTTGGAGGCTCAACTTCACCTGGACGAAGTTTACCAAGTCTGCCGTGATGCTGCCTGCAACAAGTTCGAAGCACACGATATACGACTTTGGAAGGACGTATGCAGAGCGTCAGCTCGCCATAAGGAACAGGCAAAACAAGCCACTGCTCCTCCTGGCTCTGAGATGGCGCTCGTCACGGCTCAAGAGAAGGCAGTCATAGATGCAGATCCTTCCTTCATAGAAAGGTACATCGCGTGGGCGAGACAAGTGGGGGATGCGGCTGTCCAGTATCACGAGGCTGGCGCCTTCACTCTCTTGTCGAGCTTCCTGGCTGGCAGCGTACGGCTACCTACCAGGTATGGGTCTATATCACCGAACCTCTGGTTCATGATCCTAGCAGACACCACGCTGACACGGAAGTCGACAGCGATGGACTTGGCAGTGGACCTGATGCTGGAGATCGACGATTCTTTGTTGCTGGCGACGGATGGGTCGATCGAAGGCTTTATGCAAGCCCTATCGACAAGACCGGGAGCGGTGAGCCTGTTCCTCCGTGATGAGTTCACTGGCTTCATGGACCAGATGTCGCACAAGGACTACATGTCAGGATTCAAGGAGTTCCTGACCAAGTTGTACGACGGTAGGACACAGAAGCGACTCCTCAGGAAGGAAGAGGTTACGATTCGAGATCCTCGTCTGATACTGTTCGCTGGAGGCATTCGTTCCAAGATGCAGCGAATTGTAACGCACGAGGACATTGAGTCAGGCTTCATGCCACGTTTCATATTCATTACCGCTGAGAGTGACGTCAAGAGAGTCAAGCCGCTAGGGCCACCAGAAGAGACGACTGACAAAGGCAGAGCCGAGATCCTAGCGGAGCTACGTCAGATAGCAGCTGCACATCGTAAGACCGAGCCAGTCCTATTCGCAGGCAAGATCGTAGGAGAGCGTCCAGCAGTGTCCGATGTAGCACTGACAGGACCTGCTTGGGATAGATACAACGTAGTCGAACAGACGCTGACGCAACTGGGAGTCGATGCTGGAGAAGAGCTGAAGGACATTATGGTGCCCATGTATGTACGGCTTGCCGTTAGTATTCTGAAGGCAGCCATACTCATGGCAGCAGCAAGATGCCTCGAAGGCCCTGTGGTAGTTGACGAAGTCGACATTATCCGCGCAGCTGCCTATGGAGATGTATGGCGTCGTTACGCACAAGACATAATCATGAATGTCGGCAGGGGGCCGATCGAGCACAAGATCCAACTTGTGTACCGTGCGATACAGGCTAAGAGTTCGTTCCCACGGTCGAGGCTGATGCAGTCGTACCATCTGACGGCACGAGAGATGGACGACATCGAGAAGACACTAGTCAACAGAGGACAGATAGTCCGAGTTGGCGGTGAAGGTAGATCCGTTACATACAACGACCTGGCAGGCAAGGGAGAAGAGAAGGAATGAATCATCCTCGCGGGGTAGCAATCGTCAGTGGCGGTCTCGACAGCGTCACGATGCTGCATCACCTTCATGAGAACGGAGCAACGCCGCAGGTGCTCTCGTTCGACTACAACCAGAAGCACGCCAAGGAGCTCGGCTTCGCCCAACTGGCAGCGGAGCGTCTCAACCTTCCCTGGTCGCTCATCGACCTGAGCAGTGTCGGCGAGCTCATGGCCGCATCAGGTTCGTCGCTCGTCAACAACAGCGTCGACGTGCCCGAGGGCCACTACGCCGACGACACCATGAAGGCAACAGTCGTGCCGAACCGCAACATGATGATGGCCGCGATTGCCACAAGCGTCTGCATAGCACAGGACGGATACTGGGTTGCGGCTGGTCCGCACAACGGCGACGCAGCCATCTACCCCGACTGCCGTCCTGTGTTCTGGCACTCCCTCGAGGACACTATCAGGATAGCGAACAAGGGCTTCCTCCCCCACGGCTGGCACTTCAAGCTCCCGTTCATCTACTGGAGCAAGAACGACATCGCACTCGAGGCGAAGCGGCTCAACGTTCCGGTCGAGCTGACCTGGTCCTGTTACAAGGGGGGCACCAAGCACTGCGGACGCTGCGGTACCTGCGTCGAGCGCCTCGAGGCCATGAACCACGCAGGCATCAACGACCCGACCCCGTATGAGGACGCCGAGTTCTGGAAGGTGCAGGTAGGCGCATGAGCTGGGTAGAGGAACCGTTGAAGCAGACCATTAGGGTCAAGCACAACTTCGAGGCAGCGCATCGCCTCTTCCAGACCCACGGCAAGTGCGAGCGCATTCACGGCCACTCGTTCCAGGTCGAGCTCGAACTCGGAGGAGATGTCAACTCCAGAGGGTTGCTGTGCGGACTCGACTTCGGTCAGGTGAAGGCAGGCTTCCGCAACTACCTGGACACGGACTACGACCACTCGCTCCTGCTCAACGCGCAAGACCCCTGGGCGGAGGACCAAGGGTTCGGCCTCCTACCCGGTCTGAAGGTGATGTCGGTCGATCCGACGACGGAGAACATCGCTGCCAGGATCGGCATCTGGGCGCAGGGTACCTTCGCAAGGTACGGCGTCCAAACATTCGGTGTGACCGTCTGGGAAACGAACGTCAACTGCGCGACCTGGTGGATCCATGCTTAGACTCCTGGAGCACTACACATCTACTCAGGGCGAAGGCCCTCGAGTAGGCGTCCTCACACAGTTCGTACGGTTCGCTGGCTGCAACCTGAAGTGTCCGAAGTGGCCATGTGATAGCCAATTCGCCATCGACCCTGCTCAGTACAGGAACGAACAGACGGCCGTCTTCCCTGACGAACTCGCCAGTCGCATAAGCACTGTCGAGGCAGTAGACGGTTCCAGAAACATCTGTCTCACAGGAGGAGAGCCGTTCCTGCAGAAGCATGAAGACCTCATCGTTCTAGTACAGGAACTCGTCTACCAGGGCTTCAGGTTCGAGGTCTTCACCAACGGTACGTTCCTGATTCCTGCTTCCATGTTCGACATGAGCGTAGCGCCTGTACTCGACTGGAAGCTTCCTGGCTCTGGCGAGGACAGCGCGAACCTAAACAGGATCAGGAACGTCAAGGTCATGAAGGGTCGTCACCTTGGCTCGATCAAGTTCACTATCGCCGACAGAGACGACTTCGAGATGGCTCGCGCACTCTGGGCGGACTTCCTGCAGGATGGGACACTCGAAGTCTTCGTCGGTCCTGTTTGGGGTAAGATAGCACCCCAGCAAGTCGTCGACTGGATCAGGGAATACCGACTCCCGTGGCGACTCAACATCCAGGCACACAACTACATCTACGGCGCGCAGACGAGGAGAACATGACTAACGTAGAGGCTGAATGGGCGCGAATGATACTCGAGCAGGTCGTAGGCCTCGACACGCACGTCGAGCACATGCAGCGGACGCCTGAGCGTTTCGTGCAGATGCTCAGAGAGATGACAACTCCAATACCGTTCAACTTCACGACGTTCCCAGCGATGAGTCGTGACATGATCGTGATCAAGCAGATTCCGGTCGTGTCGCTGTGTGCTCATCACGTCGTGCCCTACCGTGGTGTAGCCTTCGTCGGCTACATTCCCAAGGCACTGATCGTCGGCCTGAGCAAGATCCCACGGCTCGTACGCAACTGCGCCGCCAAGCTCTCCGTCCAGGAGGAGCTCACAACTGACATCGCTGACCAGCTGGAAAAGAGGCTGGAGACAGACGATGTCGCAGTGGTCATGGAGTGCGAACACCTCTGCATGACCATTCGTGGTGTACAGGCCCCTGGCACTACTACCTACACAGCAGTCATGCGCGGCGTGTTCGGACTGCACGAGCGCACGGCCAAGGACGAGTTCCTTCGAGCGATAGGAAGATGATGGAAGAGAAGCCCGACTACATCGACCCGCCTAGTACCGAGAAAGCGGTGGAGGCTTCCTACGGGTCTAGCGACTACAACCCGATCAAACACGAGTTCAGAAATCCTGACCTCAGCCAAGGCCTTGTGCAGCTCATGCCGACGGACTGGAGCAAGTTCCGTCGCATGACGCTCGAGGAGATCATCACCGAGTGCGACAAGGACTCGAAGGACTGGTTCCCCGCCGTAGCAGGAGACCTGTTCTACCAGGTCGGCTGCCTAGCAGGCGAAGCTGGTGAGCTCGTCAACGAGGCCAAGAAGGTCCATCGCGGAACGCACACGATGGAGGAGAAGAAAGCAGCCATCGAGGAAGAGGCGATCGACGTCCTCATCTACCTGGCCTGCGTGTTCGGCATACTCGGAACCAACGTGTCGGAGGTCTACCGTGTCAAGCGAGCAAGGAACGTCGAGCGCTTCGGATCTGCCAGCTCTGATCCAGCAGGCGAGTGACGACCTCGACGAGACCTGCGTCCAGCGCCACCTGAAGGGCCAGGAGAAGTATGGCGAGGTCACCTTCCTCGACAACGACACGGTCGCGATGGCGATGGAAGAAGTAGCGGACATGATGAACTACATGCGCTACACCTGGATCAAGCTCTGGCTCCTGCAGCGATCCATTCACAAGACCGTCCAGCAGCACCCGGCAACGGACTCAGACGGGTTCATTCCACTCAAGGAGATGTAACATGGCAATCGACAAGTCACTACTCGAAGGACGTCACCGTGCAGTTGCCGACGCCGCTCGCTGGCTCGACAGTTCACACCTCCCACTACACCTGCGAGTAGTGGCACAGGTCTTCGAGGACGCAGCTTCGAACTTTCTACACCTCTGCAAGGCCGAAGACCCTCAGGTCACTCACGCCATCAACAGCCTTGTTCGCGCCAAGGACTGTGCAGTTCGCGCCAAGATCGCAGAGACGGAACAGTGACCTCTTCACCACTTCCGCTCTTCACCAAGCACATGGTACGCTGCCCTGACTGTAGGTGGCGAAGGTTCCGACGTCGCAGGGTACTCACAAGGTATAGACGTCACTGGCGTAGGAGACACAATGCAGGTAGCCCTTATCCCTCCGACAAGCATGCTCTACATGGTCGCCGAGAACCCATTGCATATGGTGATCCCGGAGGGCCTGAGACAGTCAGCATACGCGAACTTCTACAGGCTCATGAGCTTGCAAGCGACGAGTACCCTGATGTTGGACAACGGCGCCTTCGAGGCAGCAGGTCCACAGGGCCCCCTGAACGATGACCAGCTCTGTTCGATGATCTTCGAATACAACATTGACAAGTTCGTGCTACCTGACTACCTGGGGGAGACAGGTAAGTCTCTCGCGGCAGTGGAGCGGTTCCTCCACGTCTGGAATCTGCACCAGCAGACCGTCCAGCACAAGCCGATCCAGTTCATCGCTGCTGTGCAAGGCGCAGATGAACAGCAGCTGAAGCAGTGCATCGAGAAGTACTGTCAGCTCGAAGAGGACTTCGAGATCCCGCTCACCTTCGGTCTACCTCGGTGGCTCGCGGACGAGATGGGTAGGCATACACGACTCGACCTGGCAGACTGGATCGCCAACCATGTACCGCACCCGATACACCTACTGGGTCTGTGTCCTGACTGGCCGAACGAGATCCTGTATCACAACGAACTAGTTACCAGCATCGACACCTCGGCGCCGTTCGTCTGGGCAGCTGCAGGACTACGCATCGGAGTCGATGACCGTCCGGCAGAACGGCCTGCAAACTACTTCAGCCTCGACTCCCGTATCGTCGACGAGGAGCTCGTGACTAGGAACATCAACTCCCTGTGGAGGTGGGCCAATGGCCAGGAAGCACCCAGCCGCACTATGTGAGGAGTGTGATCTGAATGACATCGGCCGATTCGTTCCTTCGGAGGGACCTGAAAAGGCTAGCCTGTGTGTACTTGGGGAGGCTCCAGGAGCGAACGAGGCACGCCTCGGACGTCCTTTTGTGGGGGTCTCCGGTAAGCTCCTCGACAAGATCATGGAGCACTACCACATCGACAGGGCCACCACCCTACTCACGAATGCTTGCCTCTGCAGGCCTCCCGACAATGCCACGCCCTCGCAGACAGCGATACATGCGTGTAGGCCCCGTCTGCTTCAGGAGCTACAAGAGCGCGGCGTCAACACGGTGGTGGCTATGGGTAACTCCGCGGCCGGAACGCTGCTGGGAACTTCGGGGGGGATCACAAAGCTCAGGGTCGGTCCGCCCCGATTCGTCGAGGCACTGGGAATTTCTGTCATACCGACCCTACACCCCGCAGCCTGCCTTCGACCAAAAGGGGACGCTTTCTTCCCATCCATAGTCAACGACTTTGGGAAGTTGTTCAGGCCGACTGACGACTGGATGGAACCACTCTTCATCGTCCTAGACGATGTCGAGACAGCTCTACGTGCAGTCGACGAGCTGCCTATGACACCAATCACAGTCGACATCGAAACCGACGTAGACAAGGATGTGGCATTCGAACATGCGTCGCATTACAAACTCCTATGCATCGGAGTGGGTTACGCTGCCGGAAAGGTCGTCGTCTTCGGAGAGACGGTATGTAACGATCTTCGTTTCATGTCACGTCTGGGGCAATACCTGCGCTCTCACAACCGCATCATTGCACAGAATGGAAAGTTCGACTTTGGTGGCCTCTTCCATCGCTTGGGCTCAATCCGCCTTTGGTTCGACACGATGCTGGCTTCGTACTGCCTCGATGAGCGACGAGGAATTCACGGCCTCAAGTACCTTGCCGTCGAGCTCCTAGGTGCACCCCGTTACGACGACGAGATCAAGCAGTACCTATCACCGAAGGTAGGCTATGGTGCAATACCCCGACCCATCCTCTACCGATACAACGCCTACGACTGTGCAGCCACCTACGCCCTCTGGCAGCTCTTCACCACCCTCATGGAGAAGGAACCAGGACTCCGTGCCCTACATGACTTTCTTGTCAGAGCCTCCAACGAGCTCATGTACGTCGAACTCAATGGCATCGGAATTGACAAGGAGTACAACTCTGAGCTTGAAGAATTCTACATGCACCGTCTCGCAGTACTACGACGAGATATGCAGATTACGTCTGGTAGACCTGCCTTCAACCCCAACTCGCCTAAGCAAATCGTAGAGGTACTGGAAGAAGTATTCCGCGTCAGAGTGCCACGCAAGCGCAACCAGAAGGGCGAGTGGACAAAGACTACTGACAAGGACACGATTGCCTACCTGACAGAGAAGTGCGAGCCGTGGGGTGAGTACTACGACTTCCTGACCTGTCTGACAGAGCATCGACTAGACGCTAAGTCCTACGGCACATACGTCAAGGGCATCAAGCTTCGACTGTACAAGGGACGTGTGTTCCCCACGTACCTGCTTCACGGAACTACCACAGGGCGCCCCACTTGCAGGAACCCGAACATCCAGAACGTAACGCGTGGTGCGAAGCTTCGTAAGCAGTTCGTGCCTTGTACTCCTGGGAACATATTCGTGCAGGCTGACTACAGCCAAATCGAAGCACGCGTACTGACCTGGCTCGCAAAGGAACCGTACCTGCGTGACATCTTCAACGATCCCTCGAGGGACCTGTTCGACGAGCTGGCAGTCGTTCTGTACAGCGATACCTCACACCTCAGCAAGGCGCAGAAGAAGGAGCTGAGAATCCGTGTCAAGGCCTACTTCTACGGACTCGGGTACGGCCGCGAGGCTAAATCGATTGCGGAAGAGCACGGCATGTCAATCCCAGAAGCTCAACGCGGCATGCGTGCGTTCTTCTCGGTCATTCCGAACGTGGTCGAGTTCAGGGAGGCTACGCGTCGTGCGGTGCTGGCTGGAGACGATCTCACGACTCCTTTCGGAAGACATCGACGATTCACTCTAATTACGAAGGACAACAGGCACGAAATCCTGAACGAGGCTCTGGCATTCAAGCCGCAGTCGATTGCTTCGGACACCTGCCTGCAAGCTCTGACATGGCTTAGGCCGGCACTCAAGGGATACGGCCACATACGTAACCTCGTTCACGACTCGATGCTCGTTGAGACTACGCTTGCCAACGTAGGCAAGGTCTCCGACATGATGGTCTACTACATGGAGAAGTCCGGTCGCATGGTCGTAGAGGACTACGTCAACATAGACATCGAAGTCACAACCGGAACAGATTGGGGGCAGCTCTGATGCCTAAAGGCGTGGCGGCAGCCATAGGTGACACGTTCGTCAACCAGAACGGTTACCATCACACCAAGACGGAGACTGGCTGGAAGGCTACTCACGTCATCAACATGGAAGAGGAAATCGGTCGTCCTCTCCTGCCTCACGAGTACGTCAAGTTCATAGACGGCGACCGAAGGAACCTATGCATAGGCAACCTCGAACTTCGGACTCGCGGAGACCGAAAAGGACCGCAAGCACGTATCGACACGATCGATGCCCAGATCGAGGAGCTCCAAGCTGAACGGGAAGAGCTCGTCAAGATTCTTACTTCTCAAGAAGCTCCCTGAGAATAGACTCTTATAGACCGCAGTCTACTAGCGTCTAACAAACTTAAACCAGTGATCTCGTACCCTAGTAAGGGTCACTGGACGCAAGCGGTCTAACAAAGTCTAAACTCATGGATAGACTACAGAGGGACATACGTGAAGATCATTGTCATCGACCCCGGCGGCACTACAGGCATCGTCATCATCAACTTCGATGGTTACGTTCAAGGATTCATCCGGAAGCACTTCAGGGCAATCCATATCGGAAACAACAGTGCGCATCATAAGAGACTGTGGACTTTTCTCGTCCATGAGCACCCGGACGTCATCGTATGTGAACGATTCGACAACTCGGGAGATGCTGCAGCCAAGATGCTCTCCCTCGAGTACATCGGTATCGTCAAACTGTACGCAGAGCTGTTCGAAGTCAAGACTGTGTGGCAAGGTGCAGACATGGCTAAGAACTGGGCACCTAACGACAAGCTCGCCATGACTACGCTTACAGTCATTCCCCTGTCGAAGTGGAAGCATGCCAACGACGCTATGCGCCATGCACTCTACTGGATCTGCTTCTACGCTCCTAAGGAGTTCAGCACTATGAGGCTACTCCTACTTGAAATGATGCGATCGGACACCTAAACATGAACTCGCGATTCATGTGTAACTTCGGGTTTGAGCTACAAGGTTCCTTGTAGGATACAGACTCCTAGTCTGGCCCCGAGGGACGGCACGGCAGCGCCGGGGACCAGACTAGGAGAACTACCCTCCTACGTAACAGGCGGTACTTCCACCTTAGGAGGAGCTGTGTTCACCTCCGGTAGCGTCGGGAGGAGTGCAGGCTTCACGTCGATCCGGAACGTATGCTTGGTGAAGTACCCTGCCGCGAAGGCGGCGAGGCCTGGTACCAGCACGTAGACCCAGGAGACGATGACGTCGGGCACGTCGCCCTTGAACACGTACTGGCCGAGCACCCATAGTACCAGCCCAGAGGCTGCTGCCGTATACGATGAGGCTGTGACCTTGCGTTCGATGGGCCCGATCATCAGGCGTTTGAGCCGAGGTTCCAGGCGACAGGCGCCCAGATGTCACCGTTCGGGTCGGTACCCGGCCGAGAGATCCCGATGCCAGCACAGTGTGTGGGCAGCTGAACGGTGACCTTCTCGTTGCTCGGACCGACGGTGACGTTGGCGATGGTGAAGTTCCCGTCGGCGTACATCGCGAGCCGAATCGCCTGCGGGTCCTTGCTCTCGACGCCTGGGTCGCTGAAGAACGAGATCCAGTCGTACTGACCGTTGGAGAATGAAACGGCGGTGGTCTTCCTGTCGGCGGCGAGCATGTTCTCCTCCTCGGAGATGGTCGGGACTGGCTGAGGTGTGCTGGGAACGCCCTGTGGCTGGTAGGCCATAGACGCCAGCTCCGAGAGGGAGTGGCTCGTGATCGAAGTGTCGCAGAAGCCTACTCCACTCCAGTTCGTCCTGTTCGCGCCGACCTGACCGTTCGTCGACTGCCACAGGGTGTGAGGCTGCAGTCCAGCTTCGGAGAACTGATAGGCCGCGATACGTGTGC
>Ga0179589_10000091_pt1 | contig 11325 bp, 10 predicted proteins | sample CZOMad2_1_08_16f_FD_182923 | JGI IMG/M metagenome (GOLD analysis project Ga0179589, IMG submission 182923) | Vadose zone soil fungal communities from Angelo Coast Range Reserve, California, USA - CZOMad2_1_08_16fungal | ecosystem: Environmental > Terrestrial > Soil > Vadose zone | place: USA... | reverse complement strand
AGCGTTCGAAGGAGGTTCTGAAGACGGCGATCCCGATCTCGGCGAGGAGGCTCGCGGCCGGGTCGCCGACGCCCCGCCTACGCAACGTGTCGGCGAGAGCGTCGGCCAGCGACGACATCTTGTTGAGCTCGCGCTCTCGCAACTCGGCGCTCGCAGCGACGATGCTCTGACGCTGACGCGCGAACGCTCGGCCGCGGCTCTCCTGCAGCACCGTGCCGATGGCCTCGATGCCGGCTGCCACCGCATCGATCGGCGACGCTGTCGCGGGCGCCTCGGCGACCGTCTGCACCAAGAGGTCCTGGAGCTCGCCGCTCCCGGCGAACAGCACCTCCCGCTTGTCGGCGAAGTGGCGGAAGAACGTACGCTCGGTGAGCCCGGCGCGCTCGGCGATCTGCGCCACCGTCGCCTGGTCGAAGCCGCGCTCTCCGTAGAGCTCCATCGCCGCTTTTTCCAGACGGCCGCGCGCGTTTGGCTGCCATCTACCCATCGCTCGATTGTACTGATGACAGCGACTGACATAGGCGTGGTACTGTGATGGCAGTAACTGTCATCAACCGTCGTCCCCGATGCCACAAGACTCCGACGGGCGGCGACCATGGGAGGTTCCAATGCGCGTTTTCGTCACCGGTTCATCCGGCTTCATCGGATCTGCAGTCGTTCAGGAGCTGCTCGGTGCAGGCCATGACGTCCTCGGCCTCGCCCGCTCAGACTCCTCGGCGGAGGCTCTCGCCGCCGCGGGGGCGGAGGTCCACCGCGGCGATCTGGACGACCTCGACAGCCTGCGCGCCGGCGCCGAGGCGTCGGACGGGGTCATCCATCTCGCCTACGTCCACGACTTCTCGAAATTCGAGGACAACGCGCTCATCGACCGGCGCGCGATCGAGGCGCTTGGCGAGGTGCTCGCCGGCTCTGAGCGCCCACTCGTAATAGCCAACGGCACCCTCATGCTCGCCGCGGACGGACGGACGGCGACCGAGGAGGACGCGGGCGATCCCGCAGCGAGGTTGGGGCGCAGGCTCAACGAGCAGGTGCTGCTCGGACTCGCCGACAGGGGCGTCCGCGCCGCCTCGGTGCGACTCCCGCCCACGGTCCACGGTGAGGGTGACCACGGCTTCATCCCGATCATCATCGGCGTCGCACGCGAGAAAGGCGTGTCGGCCTACGTCGGCGACGGCTCCAACCGCTGGCCGGCGGTGCACCGGCTCGACGCCGCCCCGTTGTTCCGGCTCGCGCTGGAGCAGGCGCCGGCCGGCACGGTGCTGCACGGGGTCGGCGAGGAGGGGGTGCCGGTTCGCAAGATCGCAGAGGCGATCGGCCGGCACCTCGACCTGCCCGTGGTGTCTGTTTCCGCCGATCAAGCCCCCGAGCACTTCGGCTTCCTGGGTGCCTTCATCGGCGCCGACTCGCCTGCCTCGAGCGCACTCACGCGCGCGCGGTTCGGCTGGCAGGCGGCGCAGCCCGGACTGATCGATGACCTCGAGCAGGGGCACTACTTCCAGGTCGGGCTCGTGGCCCAGTAGCCGGTCGGGCACGAGCTGGTGGAGCCGGCCGCGATTGCCTGAAAGGCCGGAGCGCCAAGCTTTGGCGTTCCGGCCTTTCTAGGGCTTCCCCTGTGAATCGCAGTCAGGCCCGTAACAGCTCTGCGAGGCGCCGCTACTAAGCCGGGACCTGACAACCCCATTCGAATGACGCCCGTTCGGCTTCACGAACGCGAGCTTCTTCTCGTTCAATTTCGGCGCGCCGTTCCTTTTCCACCTGCGTGACACTCGGACCGCCGATCCGCAGGGGACGAGTGTCGATGGCGCTCAGCAGGCCGTCTTCGGCGCTGTTGAGGTTTCCTTTGATGTTTTCACACGGGCTCTTGCCGCCAATGGTGAAGTTTTTGTGGGTTGTGCAGTGGCCGGCCGTGCAGATCGTGTGCCACTGGGCCTGAGAGACGGCCGGGACGATCGCCGCGATGACGAGGGCGCTCGCAGCCACTGCGCTGGTGAGGATGGTGCGAATCTTCTTGTTGAACATCTGAGCCTCCTTGGGCCTGATCGGTTGTTGAGGTCATCCTCGATCGGTCGGTGGGCTGCCGCCAGCCACCCCAGGGTTAGACCCGCCTTACCCGAGTTGATGCTCGCCGCGCTCGGGTAGCATCTGTCGTGCGGCGCCGCCGTCATTGCAACTGGTCACGAGGGGCTAACAGGTGAACAGCGCAACCGATAGTGATGCCGATATGCGGGCCCGGGTGCAGCAGCACTGGGAGGCCTCCGAGCGCGGGGACATCGACGCCGAGCACGCGATCTACGCAGCGGACGCGATTCTGGACTACCCGCAGTCCGGCGAGCGCTTCAGAGGCCGGTCAAGGATCCAGGCGCAACGTGGCGGGCACCCCGCCGAACGCCACTTCACCATCCGCCGGATCGTGGGCGGCGGCGACGTTTGGGTGAGCGAATGTGTGATCAGCTACGACGGCGTGCCCACATACTCGCTCAGCGTGATGGAGATCACCGACGGTCTCGTAACGCACGAGACCCAGTACTTCGCCGACCCATTCGCCGCGCCAGCGGGGCGCGCTGCGCTAGCCGAGCCGATCCCGGCGCGCGACGATTGAGCCGATGCAGCCGTCGAGTCGACGGACGACAGCGATCAGATCGCACGGCTCGCGATGTCCGGCGGTCGCGCCTAGGATGCCAAGTCTATGCTCGTACAAACGACTGCTTCTGAGGAGACCGTATGCCTGGACCAGTGCTGTTCTGCTACGACGGGTCGGAGGGGTCGCGCGCGGCAATGGCCGCGGCGGCGGAGCTTGTTGCCCATCCCGCGCCTGCGGTCGTGCTGACGATCTGGCAGCCTGCGGCGGTGCTGCTGGCGCGAGCGGGGGGCTTTGGCGGCAGCTACCTCAGCGACGCGGATGACGTCGACGCGGAGCAGGCGCAGTTGGCCGCTGACGCCGCTGCGGAGGGCGTCGAGCGCGCGCGTGAGCACGGCTATGACGCCAGCTCTCGTGTGGAGGAGGCCACGGAAGGCGCGGGACGCAGGATTGTCGAGATCGCCGACGAGCTCGACGCGCGGCTGATCGTTTGCGGTCGGCGCGGACTCGGCGCTCTCGCCTCGGCGCTGCTCGGCAGCGTCTCGCACGCGGTGCTCGCCCACGCCGGTCGCCCTGTTCTGATCGCACCGGAGCGCTGAGGAAGGCTCGCACGTCTGACGATGAAGCCCGGGGATCGAACCGGTGAGCTGCCGGCGACCGTTGGCTTCGCGGACGTAATCGCCTACTTGTGCGGTCGTGCCGAGACGTCTAGGGATGCGACGTGCGGGTCTCGATCCAAGCCACGTAGAGGTTGCGCTCCGCGAACAGCCAGGTGCCGTCGATCTTGGCGAACGTGTCGCCGTATCGAAGGAACGCGAGCATCAGCTTTCGCTCGTCGCCTTCGGTGTAGAGGTGGTGGGCGATGCAGTAGCTCTCCCCGGTTGCCCGGTCGCCGTCGAGAGTGATCGTGCTCTGCCCGTTGAAGTGCATTGTGGCCTGATAGCGGTTGAGATCGTCGAAGACCGGCGTAAGCGCCTCGCGGCCGTCGATTACCTGCGTGGGCTCGGAGCCCTTGCCGTCCATGTAAACGACGAAGTGGGTGTCCTCGGTGAACAGCGACTTCTGCCCCTCGGCGTCGCGGGTGTCAGCGCAGCGCGCGTAGGCGTCGACCAGCTCGCGAATCGCCAAGCGATCACCCTGCTCGGCTGGCGTGATTTCGGCGTGGCTCATCAGCTCTCCTGTCTGATCCTGTGTGTACACAGCGGTCGCGTCGATGTATGAGGGCTACCCGGAGACGAGGACGTCGATCATCTCATGTCGGAACCGCTGCGAGGACAACTCAGGTTCTGCCTCTTGTTCTCAAGTGGCGGGTTTTGCACCGGCGAGGCGCGCCGACAGGAACTGCCCGGCTCTGTCCAGCGCCGCGGACGCTTCGTCAAGGATCGGGTGATAGGCCTGGAAGACGTGGGGCGCACCGGGGGTGATTTCGAGTGTCACCTCGACGTCTGCGATGGCGGCCTGTCGCGCGAGGCGGACGGCGTCGTCGAGGAGAACCTCGTGAGATCCGGCCTGGATGATCAGGGGCGGCAGACCGGACAGGTCGGCGAATATGGGGCTGATGAGGCCGAGAGCGGCATCCTGTCCCGCCGTGTAGTCGTCGACTCGGGCCTGGAGGGCTTCCCGGCTGAGCAACGGGTCGAGCGCGCCCTTGGCGTCGACGGTCGTCCCGCCCAGGGTGAGGTCGGCATACGGTGACATGGCGTAGGCAGCGGCCGGCAGGGGCAGCCCATGATCGCGGGCGTTTACCAGCGTGGCGATCGCGAGTCCGCCGCCGGCGGACTCTCCCGCGAAGACGATGTCCGCGGGGGCGATGCCGTTTTCCAGCAGGGCTTTGTACGCCGCAAGAGCGTCGTCGACCGCCGCCGGATACGGGTGCTCGGGGGCGAGGCGGTAGTCGACGGAGATGGCCTTGGCAAGCGTCCGCCGGCCGACCTGCGAGGCCAGCTCAGCGGCGAGGGTGGCGTCGCCCATCACGTACACGCCGCCGTGGAAGTAGAGAACGACGTGGCGAGATTCGACGCCGTCGACTGTGATCTCGGCGGTTGGCACGCCGCCAAGTTCGGCAGCGATCACGGTCACCTCCGCGGGCAGCGGCTGCGCCGACAGCAGCTCTCGGAGCAGCCGCCGTTGTTCGTCGACATCGGCATCGGCGGGGAAGGCTGACTGTCGCAGGATTGCGTCGAGGGTCCGTTGCTGCTCGATGCTCACGGAAGATCTCCCTTTGATTGCGTTGTTTTGGCGGCGCTCCAGGCTCGCCCGCCTGTCGGGGACTCCAGGGTCATTCCTTCAACAGCCTCTCGGTCAGCACGATCTCGACGATCTGCGGCACGGTCTCAAGCCGGTTCCAGTCGCGCTGCAGCTCGCACGCGAGCGAGACCCAGCCGATTGGCACAGCACCGGCGGCAACGACGCGTTCGATGCCGGCGCGGTGGGCCTCCACCGACGTGCCGCCGATGGCGTCGACGACGGGATAGACGTCGTAGCCCTCCCGCAGCGCGTCCACGCCCGCGAAGGCCATGCAGACCTCCGTCCAGAGCGCACAGAAGATGAGCTTGCGCCGCCCGGTGCCGCGCACGGCGGCAACGAAGTCGGCGTCCTCCCACGAGTTGACGCTCGTGCGGTCGATCGGCGGGCTGTCCTCTAGCAGCGCGGCCAGCTCCGGGACGGTCGGCTGCTGCTGGCCGGATGCGACGTTGACGGTCGAGTGCACGATCGGCAGCCCGAACGCTCTCGCCGTTCTGACGGTCGAGATGATGTTCTTCAGCAGCAGGTCCGAATCCATCGAGCGGACCGTCGCGAACTGCGAAGGCTGGTAGTCGATCAATACGAGTGCCGCGTTCTGGGGGGTGATCAGGTGATCTGCGAGCGGATCGCGGACGGGAGCACTGGTCATTCGTTCTCCTTCAGGTCGATGCGCGTGGTGTTTTCATGGATGAGGTCCCCATAGAGCGCTGCACGCTTTTCAGGCCGTGCCTGAGCAGCGACAGCCTCCCTGACATCACGTCGCGCCCCGCAGGGCGGCCGCCGCGGCCTGCTTCTCCGCGTCCGCCACACCGACCGCGGCGGTGAGCTTCGGGACCTCGCTGAAGTACCAGTAGATGACCTGGCCGGCCGGGCCGGCGGCGGGTGACGCCCAGTCACGGAACAGCTCGGTGACCACAGCGAGTGCCGTCGTGGGCACGGCGCCCGCATGCGAGAGCCGCTCGATCGCGGTGCGGTGCGCGACCTGGGATCGACCGCCGACGGCGTCCGCGACGAACATCGCGTCGTAACCGTCCTTCAGTGCTTGGACCGTCGCGAACGTGAGGCAGATCTCGCTGTGCAGCCCACCGACGATCAGGCGCTTGCGCCCGGTCGCCTGCACCGCCTCACGAAAGGCGTCGTCCTCGAAAGCGTTCATCGACGAGCGGTCGATCGGCTCGATGCCCTCCAGCTCGGCCAGGATCGAGGGAAGCGTGGAGCCGTTGAACCCGAGCCCAACGCCCACGGTCGACAGCACGATCGGCATCTCAAGCGCCCTGGCGATCTTCGCCAGAAGCCTGACGTGCAGCTCGACCAGCGCCGCGTCCGTCTCCGAGCGAATCACCTCGAACATCTCCTTCTGGTAGTCGATCAGCACGAGCGCGCAGTCGTCGTGCGTCCAGACACCTGGGTCCTTGTTCATCGTCCCTCCTTCAGCTGGCAGTTTTCAGGTATCGGGCTCACCGTCCGTGACAGTGGCCGTTTGGCTCTCATACCTCCGGCCGAGCTCACGGGTGAACCTGCGAGCCGTACCCCAGGTCGAGACGCAGTGACTGCATGACGTGGAATGTCGTGCTGGCGGTGAACACGTCGGCCGCCGCCAGCACGCCGGTGTACTTCTCTGTCACGGGTGTTGCCGCGCTTGCGGTGACCGCGTCGAGGTAGCCCCTGACTGCGGCCCAGGTGTTCTCGCCGTACTTCACGAAATACGGCGTCGGGTCGACGGTGTCCAGCGCCGTGCGCGAGCTGGCGGCGATGTCAGCCATGTACTGCTGGTGCAGACCGATGTCGGCGCGGTTGCCAAGCCGGCCCATGTGGCCGCCGATGAAGTGCTTCCAGGGGTAGCCGAGCGCGGTGTCTGGTGCGTCGATGTAGCCCTGCACGTCCTCGGTGAGGTTGCTCTGGTAGACCGGCGCCCAGCCTGGGTTGACGATGTCGACGAGCATCAGCGTGTCGTGGTCGGGCAGGTGGATGAAGATGTTGTCCGGCGAATGGTTGGTGCCGTGCCAGGCCAGCTCGATCCGCTCGCCGCCGATCTCCAGCGTGCGGCGATCCTGGAAGGTCTCCTCCGGTGCGGGCCTTGCTGGGTCGTCGTCGCGCAGCAGCAGCTTGCGGGTCTCCTCGTGACCGATGCGCGCGACGCTTTTGTCGAACAGCGATGACGCGCCGGCGTGGTCGGCGTGGTGGTGGGAGTAGACGAGGTGGGTGACCTTGTTGCTGACGCCGTTGGCGGAGGCGATCTCGTCCACCGCGCGCTGGATGTTGTGGCCGATCGTCGGCGGCGCGTCGAGTAGGACGACGCCTTCCGTTGTCGTGAGGAACGCCGACTGGTAGGTGCCGTCGGTGACCCAGTAGAGGTTCTGCTCCACACGTCCGACGTAGTAGCCCTGCTGATTGAGTGCCGGTCCCAATGCCGGTCGGGGGATCGGTGCGTAGTCGGGCAGATCCTCAGCGGCACTCGGGCGGGTGTCGGCGTGGGCCTCGGTCGTCGTATCCGGCTTGTTCACAGACACGATCGTGCAGCGACGTGCGCGCGATCGAATCCTTGAATTCCTTAGTCCGCGACCCGAGTGTCGAGCTCGGGTCCGCGCTGGAGTGGCTCTAGCGCGAGTCGGGCGCGCTCACGGTGCACACCAGGTGGCCGGTGCTCATTGCCCGCCGCCACCGGTCGGAGCGCCAACCGCATGCGGCGTGACATCCGCAGGATCGGAGTGATGGCAGTTGCCGATTGCGTGACGGGCGAGCGCAGCCTTGAGGGTGGGCACGCGAGGCTTGGCCGGCCCGGGCAGGATCACGATCGCCAGAAGGAAGCCGAGGGCGAAGATTCCCACTGCCCACCAGAAGGCCGTCGTGTAGCCGTGAACCGCCGCGGCGTTGGCCAGGCCGGCGGTGTGCAGGTGATCGGTTGTGTAGCTGGCGACGGCGCTGGCGAAGATCGTGCTCAGCAGGGATGTGCCGACCGAGCCGCCGATCTGCTGGGAAGTGTTGACCATCGCTGAGGCGACCCCGGCCTCGCGTCCCTGCACGCCAAGCGTCGCCGTCGAGAATGCCGGCGCGAAGATGAAGCCCATACCGACACCGAGGACGAGCAGGCCGGGAAGGACATTGCCGGCGTAGCTTGAGTCGGGCGTCAGGCGCGTGAACAGGAACATCGAGACCGCCCCGAGCGCCGTGCCGGCGAGCACCAGCGGCTTTACCCCGGTGTGTTGGATCACGCGCGTCTGCACGGTGGTCGAGGCGACCACCAGCACGCCGGTCAGCGGGAGGAACGCCAGGCCGGTGGTGAGCGGCGACATTCCGAGCTGCTGCTGCAGGAAGTAGGTGAGAAAGAGAGATACTGCAAAGATCCCCGCTCCGGCCATCGCGAGCGTGGTGTAGGCGCCGCCGCGGGCCCGGTTCCAGATGATCTGCAGGGGCAGCAACGGATGCTTGGCTCGGCGCTCGATCAGCACAAAAGCCGTCAGGAGCACCGGGCTGGCGACGAGCGACACGACCGTGGCCGTTGCGCCCCAGGAATGGGTCTCGGCGTTGGAGAACCCGTAGACCAGCGCGAACAGGCCCAGCGCTGACGTGAGAGCGCCGGGTATGTCGATCGGATCGCGCTGCGGGGCAGTGTGATTGACCAGCAGGCGCAACGCCACGATCGTCGTAGGCAGGGCGATCACGAGGTTGACGTACAGGCACCAGCGCCAGGACAGGACCTGCGTGAGCGCGCCGCCGAGTATCAACCCGAGCGAGGCGGCGCCGCCGGCGATCGCGCCGAAGATCCCGAACGCGGCTGGTCGGTCGGGAGACTCCGCAAAGGTCACCGTCAGCAACCCCAGCGCCGCCGGCGCGAGCAGCGCGCCGAATCCCCCTTGCAGCGTGCGCGCAGCCACGAGCACGCCGAAGGACTGGGCCAAACCGCCGATCGCCGAGGCGATCGAGAACCCGACCAAGCCGGCGATCAACGTCCACTTGTACCCGAACAGATCGCCGAGCTTGCCCCCGAGCAGCAGGAGGCTGCCGAACGCCAGTGCATAGGCGGTGACGATCCACTGCCGGCTCTCGATAGAGAAATGCAGGGCGTCCTGAGCCGAGGGAATCGCGATCGTCACGATCGTCGCGTCGAGCACCACCATCAGTTGCGCGACGCTGAGCAGGGCCAAGACCGCCCATCGATTCGGCTCACGCGCGCTATCGGGCGCTCCTATGATCCCGCTCTCCACGCGACACATCATGGCGCGGCTGCCAGGCGATCGAATCCCGGAATTCCTTAGTCGATGACCCCAGCGTCGTCCTTGGTAATGATTGGGCCGATGAGCGAAGCGACCTCACCGGTCCTGCCGTTGCTCGGTCGCGGACGCCAGCGCGTCGCGCTCGATCGGCTATTGGAGGCCGCGCGCGGCGGACAAGGCGGAGTCCTGGTGGTGCACGGAGAGCCAGGAGTCGGCAAGACCGCCCTGCTCGAGTACGCAACGGAGGCCGGGCACGAGTTTCGGGTCCTCCAGACAGTTGGAGTCGAGGGGGAGATGGAGTTGCCCTACGCCGCGCTTCAGCAGCTGTGCTCACCGATCCTCGAGCTCGCCGAGCGCCTCCCGATGCCCCAGGGCGAAGCCCTTGCCGTCGCGTTCGGACTCAGCGCGGGGGCGCCTCCGAGCCCGTTCCTGGTCGGACTCGCGGCCCTCGGCCTGCTGTCTGAGGCTTCGCGCGAGCGACCGCTTTTGTGTGTCGTCGATGACGCGCAGTGGCTGGACCGTGCGTCCGCGCGCGCGCTGGCATTCGTGGCCCGCCGTCTGCTGGCGGAGAAGATCGCGTTGCTGTTCGCGGCTCGTGAGCTCGGCGACACGCTCTCGGGCTTGCCGGAGCTTCGCGTCGAGCCATTGGGGCGTCGTGATGCGCGGACGCTCCTGGAGGCTGTCCTGCCCGCCCCGGTGGACGAGCACGTGCTGGATCGCATCGTTCTCGAGACACGTGGCAACCCGCTCGCCCTGTTGGAGCTGCCGCGAGGGATGACGCCGTTGCAGCTTGCGGGCGGGTTCGGGCTGCCGGCGGTGCCCTTGTCTACGAGCATCGAGGAGAGCTTTACGCGGCGCCTGGCCATGCTTCCGGGCGATGCCCGTCGCCTGCTGCTTATCGCCGCGGCCGATCCGACGGGTGACCCGGCCGTCGTGTGGCGGGCAGCGCGGCAGCTGGGGATCCCAGAGTCGATCGCGGAGACCGTCGAAGCGGAGGATCTGTTGGAGCTCGGTGTTCGAGTGGTTTTCCGTCATCCACTGGTTCGCTCGGCGGTCTATGGGGCGGCCGGGCTGAAAGAGCGCCGCGCCGTTCACCAAGCTCTGGCGCAGGCAACCGATCCGGAGATCGATCCCGATCGCCGCGCCTGGCACCGGGCGCAGGCGGCATCGACGCCCGACGAGAACGTCGCCGCAGAGCTCGAGCGTTCGGCTGGACGGGCGCAGGCGCGTGGGGGACTCGCAGCCGTCGCTGCCTTCCTCGAGCGCGCGGCCGCCCTCACGCCTCAGCCCGAGCACCGAGCGCAGCGCCTGCTCGCGGCCGCCTGCGCCAATCGCGATGCCGGCGCCCCAGAGACTGCGCTCGGTCTGTTGGCAGGCGTCGAGGCTGGACTGCTCGACGGGCTCGGGCGAGCACGTGTAGACCTGTTGCGAGGGCAGATCGCATCCGAGCAGCGGCGCGGAGGCGAAGCCGGTCGGCTGCTCCTGAGCGCGGCGAGACTGCTCGAGCCGCTCGACCCCGAGCTGGCCCGCGAGACATACCTCGAGGTGCTCGCGGGAGCCATGTCCAACGACGTTGAAGTCGTCGGCGGCGCGGCGGCGGTCGCGCAGGTCGCGCGGGCGGCGCCGATCGGTAGCGCCCCGGCTCGGACTGTTGACGTGCTGCTCGACGCGTTCGCGATCCGGCTCACCGACGGATACGCGGCCGCGGCGCCGACACTTGCTCGGGCTCTCGAGCTCATGCTCGCGGACGTCTCCGAGGACGTTGGCCGGCTCTCGGTATCGAGCAGCAGAGACGGCAACATCGTTGCGCTGGAGATGTGGGACGACGAGGCCTTGCATCGCCTCGCTGCTCGCCAAGTGCGAGTCGCACGTGACGCGGGGGCGCTCGTGCACTTGCAGTTCGCGCTCAGCTTTCTGGCCAGGAGCCACATGCTCGCCGGCGACTTGACTGCGGCCACGGTGATGATCGACGAAGCCCGCTTGATCGCTGAGGCGACCGGAAATCCAGCTCTCGTGAACGCACCGATGATTCTCGCCGCTTGGCGCGGCGACGAGGCACGAGCTTCCGAACTGATCAAAGCCACCTCGGAGGAGGCGGCGGCGCGGCGATGGACGTCCAACAACTACGCGAGATCCGTGCTCTACAACGGCCTCGGCCGTCACGACGCCGCATGCGATGCCGCCTCGGAGGCGTTCCAGCCCGATCCGGTCGGGTACGGAACGTATTTGCTGCCCGAGCTGGCCGAGGCAGCGTCCAGGACCGGTGACCGAGCGTTGCTCGAGTCCGCG
>Ga0179589_10000090_pt1 | contig 11353 bp, 15 predicted proteins | sample CZOMad2_1_08_16f_FD_182923 | JGI IMG/M metagenome (GOLD analysis project Ga0179589, IMG submission 182923) | Vadose zone soil fungal communities from Angelo Coast Range Reserve, California, USA - CZOMad2_1_08_16fungal | ecosystem: Environmental > Terrestrial > Soil > Vadose zone | place: USA... | reverse complement strand
TGAAGGACTGGTCCGGCAATTCGATCAGCATCGTACAAGTGATGACAGGTTACGAAATTGGCTTAATCCAACCGTGAATGTCCTCTATGCGTTATCCGCCACTCTCGGTGGATCTGTTGGCCTGGTAAATCTCACATTACTGTCTCTATAAGATCTGGGCTCTGATCATCATTTTTTAGGTATTCTCACCTGCGAACGTAATCTTTGCCGGTATTGGAGTGCTTCTTCTGGTGGGGATCCTTCTCGATCTCCTGGTTTTATCCGTTGTGACCCCAATGCCAGACAGCCAAGGACGTAGATGCGAGCCAAGATGTGCTCATCGATCTTTTCGGGCGGATTGAGAACTTCTTTCGGAGGCTTGAATCATATACGGAAGTGCGACCAACAGCAACGATGATGGATATTATCATCAATATCATGATCGAAGTGCTCACCATTCTTACCATCGCAACAAAGGAGATTAAGCAAAGGCGTGCGAGTAAGCTGATCCTAGTCAATTCATCGCACTTTACTTATCGCTATACAGAAAAGTACATGAATAAACTTCTAGGAAAGAACGATATCGAGTCTGCGCTGAAGAGGCTTGACACACTTACTCAGGAGGAGGCAAGAATGGCAACTGTGGAAGTGTTGAAGATGATGAGGGGTGTTGATGATAAAGTGAATGTTGTACTAGACGGTGCGCAATGGGTAGTTATCAAGGCATCCACTCTGTGCTGAACATTCATATTTCCAGATGGAAGAGAAACAAAACAAGTCACTCAACAGAGTTCGAACAACACCAATGTGGTCATGCAACAAACAGAACAGGCAGCGCGTTCGTCATCTAATTTCATCTCTGTCAGCTTCCGGGGCTCATTCGCTCTCGCAGGGGAACAGTTACGACAGGGCATCTATAGATGGCTCTCTCCGCCGGATCCGTCCACCAATCACAACGTCGCCTGCAGTGTGCAACATCAGGTGGCAGCCACCTGGTTCTTCGACGGCAGTATCTACAAGGAATGGAAATCGTCCCCATCTTTCTTGTGGGTCCACGGCAAGCGTATGTCTCTATCACCCTCCGCTACTCTGAAATTCACGGCTTGGTGTCTTTCGTAGCTGGCTCAGGCAAGAGCATCCTTTGGTATGCCCATTCGCTTTTTTTCTGGCCCAAGTGATTGAAATCGTCGACTAGTTCTGCGATAATTAAAGACATTATGGCTCTATGTGAAGCGGGATCGGCGAATCTGGCTTATTTCTACTGCGATTTTCGTGACGAAGATAAACAAAGTCACCACAACCTCCTTCTTTCTATTCTGTCCCAGCTCTCTGCTCAGTCCAAGCTTTGTTTCGAGACACTATCCCGCGCTTATACGAAACATGACAAGGGTACACGAAAGCCGAATGATGGTACCTTGATAAATTGCCTCAAGGAGACGCTCTCTGACCGGTCTCAACGACCTTTTTATCTCATTGTGGATGCACTCGACGAGTGCCCAAATAATTCTGGCATGCCGTCTCCACGAGAGCAAGTCCTTGATCTTGTCAAGGATCTTGTTGAACTATCTCTCCCAAATCTCCACATCTGTCTCACAAGCCGCCCGGAAATTGACATAAAAGATGCCCTCGAACCATTGACATCTCTCCGGGTCTCTCTCCACGACCAAACAGGACAAAGGAAAGACATAATCGAATACGTCAGTTCTGTCGTATATTCGGACACGAAGATACGAAGATGGCGTGAGGATGATAAGAGATTGGTCATCGAGACGCTCTCCGAAAGAGCCGACGGAATGTGAGGGTCTCTCGCTGTATGATCCGATACATGCTCATACGACGACGCAGGTTTCGTTGGGTATACTGTCAGCTTGAGGCACTCCGGCATTGTCTCCCGCCGAGTGTAAAAGGTATTCTTGACGAATTGCCGGAAACGCTGGACGAGACATACGAGCGGATCTTGAAGGACATCAATAAGGCAAACCGAGAGCACGCGCATCGTCTGTTGCAATGTCTTACAGTTGCGATTCGGCCGCTGCGAGTTGAAGAACTTGCAGAGGTCCTTGCAGTTGACTTTGATGTGGCACTCCGTGGTGGGATCCCGAAATTAAACCAAGATTGGAGATGGTCAAATCAACACCAGGCGGTTCTATCCACATGCTCAAGTCTAATTTCCATTGTGGATAATGGGTACTCTCAAGTGGTTCAATTCTCACATTTTTCGGTCAAGGAGTTCCTGACATCGGATCGACTCGCGTGTTCAAGTGGAGATGTTTCCCGATATCATATTCATTTGTCACCTGCGCACACCATCCTCGCTCAAGCTTGCCTTGGGGTTCTACTCTGCTTGGACGAGCACGTCACGAAATACAATTCATATGCCATCCCCCTTGCGAAATACGCGGCACAATTCTGGATCGAGCATGCGCAGTTTGAGGACGTGTCATCAAGAATTCAGGACGTGATGGAATACTTTTTCGACACCGACAGACCACATTGTGCAGCATGGCTTCGTGTTTCCAACATAAACGAGTGGGACGAGTTCTCTCCCAAAATGGTCATGCTTGACACAGTCCCGTTATATTACGCTGCGCGTTGCGGATTCTGTGACTTGGCAGAACACCTTGTTGTTAGGAATCCAGAGCATGTAAATCCCAAGAGCGATCAGCAGGGAGTCCCACTGGCGGCAGCATTGCGTGGCAAACATTACAAGGTTGCGGAATTGCTAGTTGAACATGGTGCGAACATCGATGTTCGGGGCATGTGGGAATTTACACTACTGCATTTTGTGATATGGTACGACAACGATTGGCCGGGCATAGAACGTGTTGACCTGGTGCAGTGGCTGCTCAGCCATGGCGCGGACGTGAACGCCCGGAACGAGGAGGGTTGGGTCCCACTCTATGTGGCGATTTCCTACAGGGACCTCGATTTATGCCAGGTCTTACAAGACCACAACGCCGATCTCAGCTGCCGGACTATCGATGGAGAGACTCTATTGCATCGAGCGGCAAGTCATTTACGGCGCCGTGATCCGCGCACATTTATGCAGTTGTTATTGGATCAAGGTGCAGACGTCGATGCACGAGACAATCACGGACGCACACCCTTGCACTACTCCTCGTTCCGGTTAGAAAACCTGGTGGTTTCTAGCAGTACCAGAGGGACGGTGGAAGGCTCACGCCTTCTGCTCGAGCATGGCGCGGATATACATGCCAAGGACGACGAGGGTAAGACCCCACTCCAGTTAGCGTTGGAACATGAACATCACGAAATGGCGGAATTTCTATCGGGCATGGGTGCTGATTAAATGCAAGTTGAACGCTTCTGGTACTTGGTGGTGTATTGTATGTCCCACTGTTTCTCACGATATATAGCATCGGTCACGGAACATACACAAACTGCTGCTCCAGTATTCATTAGATTTATACTTAACAATTGGGACATCTGTTTGACACTTCTTCCACTGGCACTACTGCAGTTGGACATGGTGTACAGTCCCGAATCCTTTATCTATGACTGGGAAGAACATGTGTATTTAACGAGTTGAAGGCCTCTTTGATCTGCCTCCCCCATGGCTCCGCGCGAGTTCAAAAAGTCGTCCTGCGAACAGTAACCTTGCAACTGCAACGATTACGTCATTTGGTTTATGGATCTGCGTGTGGCACCGCATTTCTTACCAAAAATGGTGCCGGATGCACCCTCGAGAGAAAGGCCAAACCTCGGGTTGAATTGATGTACATTCCAGTGCGACTGTTGAGCCGTTCACACTCAACGCCAGTAAATGCGGCCTGCATGTCGCAATCGGGAATACGGTAACACCGCGGTGAGATTCAAACAATCTACTGGATCACTCGGATGCCCGGTTTGTCGACGCACAGATTGCCGCACCGACCGCACGTGACATCGGTGGTGCTTATTAGGGAAGCGCTCAACCCAAGGACATCATTTTGGGGCGCGGTGGACCCGTCGTGCGATCGTAGGTGGCTTGCAGGAAGGAGTAGATTGTCCTGTGCAGAGTTTGGCGGCATTCTGGTGCGGTTGGTGGGCTGCGTGGTAGTCGTTGGGACGGTTAGGTGGCGGAACATGACATCTATCATTGATTCAGGAAGATGGAGGGCACAGCACGATTTGGAGAGGCGTTAATCGGAAGAAAGGCTGCTATAGCGAGTGAGATCAAGTAGAACAGCAAGAGGTGAAGGAAAAGAGGGACAAGGGACAAGGGGTGGACGCAGTTAGGACGAGACGAGACGGGGCAGGATGCACGCGAGAACGAAGGCGAAACGACGAAGCTGAAATGCAAATGTGGTGGTTATGATTCTATACGATCACGATTCCATGACCCTCCTCGAATCAGAGGGTAGTTTATATACATCAGCAGACCTGCTATATGATAGGACCTGTAAGTAGACAAAAGTACAGTCGTGTCGGTGACGGCGGAGCGGAAGTGTTGGCCGACGTAGGCGCGGTGCAAGGTCACCGCCAGTTGCTGGAGACGTCGAGTGGGTACTGTAGACTAAAGAAAAAGAAGCGTACGAAAGGAGTAACTATGATGTGGGCAGAACTGTCCAATCTGAGAGGTGATCAATGGAGAAAACGGGTCGCGGCGAGGTTAGGCAAGGCAACGGCTTGACGTCGGAGGCTGATGGGACTGAAGGTGATGTGTATGTCTTCGGCGCACGGTCAGGAAAGTTGGCGTTTTGGTGCGTTATCTCGCACGGGCAATTATTGGCGAAATGTTTTGCTGGCGACGACGAGAGTAATGTGGTGGTAAGGAAGGGGTGTTATTCGCATGCCACACACCGGCCCGGGGGTCAAAGTTTTGACTGACCAAGTGGTAAACTCCTAAAGAAAAAATCTGTGCCTTACATGTCGCGACACAGAGACCTCCGCGTGTAGAGAAAGGGGTGGTTAGCACAGCCGATGAGCCGTTTGCACAAATGGACGGGCAGGGCGCGTGGTCTGGCGAGGGCATTTGCGGAGCGGTGCTCTTGTGCTAGGGTCGAAGGCGGTGCTGAAGGTAGGGTATGATGTGGCTGTTGTTGCTGAACGGTGCGGGACTGAAGGATGGAATGGTATGGAGTGTGCTGTTGCGGGCAGTGGTCAACTCCTTCCGGGGAGGCGCGTGTGATTGGGGGTTGCTGCTGCAGAAGACGATAGGATGGGCTTGCGCGAGTTGGGAGCTGCATGTGAGCGTGCCAATTTGCTCGCCTTCGTTAATGTGCGCCATGTTGTGATGGCCTGAAGAAATGGTGTCTGATGGAATTGGCGCCAGAACTTGTTGTTGCTGCTGGTGCTGGTACCGGAACTGAAGTTGGCGTCGGGGTTGGAGAGGGTGGCGGTGACGACGGCGTTGGCACGTGGTGTCTGCAAGCCGGTATCGAAGCCGGTGCTGAAGGCGGCCGGTGGCGCGAGTACTATTGCGGTGGCGAATGGTTCAAGGCCTGGCTATAACACTGTTGCTGCTGATGCGGTGGCGATCGTCCCTGTCGCTATCTCTCCGGGTGTTGCAATTGCCGCCGCAGTTGCTGTTGCTGACTTCACTCAGGTCCTCTGTCGTGTAGGAAGGAGAGGCGGACACGGCTGACAAGTTGCTTGGCTCTAAGAGTTATGACGGAAAGGGGGCTCGCTGAACCTGAGCAGGTGTAGAGTCGGGGTACCATCCATGCAGGAATGCTCGCCAAGGAATTCAGAGCGGCCATTATCCCAGACGATGACTACAGGGTAGGCAAAAAGAGGGCAAATGCTGCAACAAGTCCGCGCGAAAGGTACATACGTTGGTGCTTGTCGTACCATCGGTTCCGACTATCACCTACCCAAAGTTCCCCAAGGCAAGTCTTCGCGAGTGGTTGGTCGGGAGTCGTAAAGCGCCATAACAATCATGGCGGATTCGATGCGTTTCGATGCCACCTTGTTGACAGGCGAAGCCTCAAAACACCTCGATATCATCTCGAGGTGGGATTAACTCAGAAGGGATACATACATGTGTCCGAGTATCTCTGTTCTCGCTTGTAATAGCACCGAACGGAGGCCTTTGTGCGTATCAGCTTGACGAATGACATTGGCAACACATCTGGCGTGTCATCAACTCTCCTCAGCCTTCGTCCGAAGAGTAGAAGTAGGCCCGTACGTTTCCAAGTCGGCAGCGCTCAGTTAAGTCCCATCAGGGTGCGCAAGTTGGACCTCGAAGAATCCATTGTTACAAATGAAGACGACATGATCGTGTGTTGTGGGATCAAATGTGTGGGCGGTGTTTCTTTGGCATGGTGGGATATCGACTGGCGTGGGATCTGGGCATGAAAGCATCACGTCTCCGAACATTTGGAAGGTATGTATACACCTACAGCCACTTGTGCGAGTCCACGCAAAGCGGCGCCGGGCGAACCTTCTCAGGTTCCAGCTGAGCACTAAAACGACGGTGACACGACATTAGCATGCAAAATTGGCGCGACGGAGAATGGTTCTATGCCTACGCACGTCTTGACGAGCTCCCGAAAGCGAAGCATGGCCTTGAGAAGCAAGGAGAGTCGCAGCACGCTTCGGTGCATCGCAGATCGCAGGGTCTGCCAGATGCACGTAAAAGTAGCTGACGTCGACCACGGCAGGCTTCGCGATAGGCCATGTACGTCGTCTCGTTCCACGAGTCCGCAAGCCAGTTGACCGTCCCCGTGGCGCGTTCCTCGAGTCGCCTCCGCAACTCTGCAGCGTGGGCGCGCGGGCCAAACGCACGGGCACGGACCGCGATTCGCTGCGTGCGTACTCGGCGGGCGTCAGGTGTGGGCGGGTCGTTTCGAGGTACTTGGCGAGGGTGGAGGCGAGCAGTGAAACGGGGAGATGGGGGAGCGAGGTTGGTATCGGAGCATCGGGCCTTGGTTTGGGTCAGCTTTAGTTCTCTAGGAGGCTACTGGAGCTGCTTGAAGAGGGCATGGGCTGCGATTGTTGCTTCAGGGAAGGCCAATAAAAAAAAAAGACAAACACACATAAAGCCGAGGAATATCTGGTCGTCGCGTTGACATGAAAGGTAGATGGATGCAAGAGGGAGGAGATGAAAGGGAGTCAAGTGTCCGAGTGTGAGGCATGGCGGAGAAAATAGAGACTTAGCAAGGCGCTGGCCAACCTAGGTTTAGGTTTGGAGGTCATATCCCTTCGGAAATTGTGAAGCACATGATGTTCCTCCAGCCTCGACACTCCTTCCGCACTGCCACTGAAATTCGCTACCAATGTCCTCATCTCCCTCTTCATCTTCAGCTTTATGTCTTCCACCAGACTCACAGCACTCGCTTTTTAACGCCTTGCCCACCAGGCTAGCCGATTAGATAGAAGTCCGAAGACCAGATCCAGAACGCCAATATCACCTTCACCCGGTGGTACCAAGCGTCCCAGCAAAGGCCAGTCAGCGACTGCTCTTTTCTTCCGATCATGGGTCACCTGGGGAAACACTTCCTCACTGCCAAGTATTTCTATGATGAATGCTCACGTGTTCGACGACTCTCCACTCCCCATTCTCTTGGCTAACATAAATCCCGTCGACCACATCTTCACCTTTGACCCTCGTGCCGAAGATAAGTGAACCGACATCAAATGCTAACTTTGCATCCGCTAGGAGAACGAATCGTTTGTGAAGAACCGTGCGTATGAGCCCAAACGTGTGTACCTTTCTTGCCTCAGTGTCGACCTCGGGGAAGGATCGAGACGTTACCCAACGGAACATTCGGGTGAATAATAGTATTGCGGAGATGACCGGGTCACAGTGCTCCTGTCGCTTGGTGGATGCATCACTCATATGTCTTGGTAAATGTCCGCAAGTCGGAATATGAGGATGATTTGTTCGTACCGAATCCGGAAAGGAAAGACAGGGCGTTCAGACGTGTTGGGGCTGGGATTTAGATGTTTGGGTGGGCTTGAAGGGCACCTCACTGGGATGCTGGTATAGTGGGACTATCGTAGCACAAGCATTAATTGCCTGGCTTGCAGCCGATAGTGTTGAGCATGATGAGGTGGACATAGCATCCATCTTGCTCTATATGTTTGTCTGCCCATCGTGCATCATGCGTCATGCATCATCGGACATTCCTTGCGGGGATTCCACAATGTAGTGGCATTACGATCATGTGACCCAAATATCACTCACGCCACTTAGACGCCTACACCCTGCGCCCAATCGTAATAAACAATTTCCCGCCCTCATCCTCTTTCTGTGAATCAGACCGATGTCCCAGGCTCTCTACACGCCCTCCACTTCCACTTCCACCTTCTCCAACTTCCAATCTGTCCTCAATTCCGCCTTGGAGAAATATGAGAATAAAACAAAGAACAAGCTTCTCACCCATCCACTTGCCGCCCAACTCCAATCCTGCAATTCTCCCTCTGAAATTCTATCCCTTCTTGAAGGACTGGTCCAACAATTCGATCAGCATCGTACAAGTGATGACAGGTTACGAAATTGGCTCAATCCAACGGTAAATGTCCTCTATGCGTTATCCGCCACTCTCGGTGGAGCTGTTGGCCTGGTAAATCTCACATTACTGGCTCTATAAGACCAGGGCTCTGATCATCATTTTCTAGGTATTCTCACCTGCGAACGTAATCTTTGCTGGTATTGGAGTGCTTCTTCTGGTGAGTATCCTTCTCGATCTCCTAGTCCTATCCGTTGTGACCCCATTGCCAGACAGCCAAGGATGTGGATGCGAGCCAAGATGTGCTCATCGATCTTTTCGGGCGGATCAAGAACTTCTTTCGGAGGCTTGAATCGTATATGGAAGTGCGACCAACAGCGGCGATGATGGATGTTATTGTAAATATCATGATCGAAGTGCTCACCATCCTTGCCATCGCAACAAAGGAGATTAAGCAGAGGCGTGCGAGTGAGTTGATCCCGGGCAATTCATCGCATTTGGCTTATCGTTATGCAGAAAAATACATGAATAAACTTCTAGGAAAGAACGATATCGAGTCTGCGCTGAAGAGGCTCGACACTCTCACTCAGGAAGAGGCACGAATGGCAACTGTGGAAGTGTTGAAGATGATGAAGGGCGTTGATGAGAAAGTGAATGTTGTACTAGACGGTGCGCAATGGGTAGTTATCAAGTCACCCACCCTGTGCTGAACATTCATTTCCAGATGGCAGAGAAACAAAAGAGGCCACTCAGCAGAATGTGAACAATACAAATGTGATCTTGCAACACACAGAACAGACAGCAAGCTATGTAGATGAAGCCAAACGTTCGTCACTTGATTTCATCTCTGTTAGCTTCCGGGGCTCATCCCACTCTCACAGGGGAGCAGTTACAACAGGACATCCATAAATGGCTCTCTCCACCAGATCCCTCGATAAATCACAATACCGCCTGCAGCGTGCAACACCAGGTGGCAGCCACCTGGTTCTTTGAAGGCGGTATATACAAGGAGTGGAAATCGTCGCCATCTTTCTTGTGGGTCCATGGCAAACGTATGTCCTTATCACCCTTCGCTGCTGTGATATTCACAGCTTCATGTCTTTCGTAGCTGGCTCAGGCAAGAGCATCCTTTGGTATGTCAGTTCGCTTTTTTTCTGGCCCAGGTGATTGAAATCGTCGACTAGCTCTGCGATAATTGAAGACATTATGGCCCTATGTGAAACAGGATCGGCAAATCTGGCTTATTTCTACTGCGATTTCCGTGACGAAGATAAACAAAGTCACCACAACCTCCTTCTCTCTATTCTGTCCCAGCTCTCTGCTCAGTCCAAGCTTTGTTTCGACACACTCTCCCGCGTTTATACGAAACATGACAAGGGTAAACGAAAGCCGAGCGACGGTACCTTGATAAATTGCCTCAAGGAGACGCTCTCTTACCGATCTCAACAACCTTTTTATCTCGTTGTGGATGCGCTCGACGAGTGCCCAAATAATTCTGGCTTGCCTTCTCCACGAGAACAGGTCCTTGATCTTGTCAAGGTTCTTGTCGGACTATCCCTCCCAAACCTCCACATCTGTGTTACAAGCCGCCCAGAAATTGACATAAAAGATGCCCTCGAACCTTTGACGTCTCTCCGGGTCTCTCTCCATGACCAGACGGGGCAAAGGAAAGACATCGTCGAATATGTCAGCTCTGTCGTATCTTCGGACACGAAGATGCGAAGATGGCGTGAGGATGACAAGAGATTGGTCATCGAGGCGCTTTCGGAACGAGCCGATGGAATGTAAGGGTCTCTCGCTGTATGATTCGATACATGCTGATATGACGACGCAGGTTTCGTTGGGTATTCTGTCAGCTGGAGGCACTCCGGCACTGTCTCCCACCGAGTGTAAAAGCCATTCTCGACGAATTACCGGAAACGCTGGACGAGACATACGAGCGGATCTTGAGGGACATCAATAAGGCAAACCGAGAACACGCACGTCGTCTGTTGCAATGTCTTACAGTTGCGATTCGGCCACTGCGAGTTGAAGAACTTGCAGAGGTCCTTGCAGTTGATTTTGATGCGGCACTCCGTGGTGGGATCCCAAAGTTAAACCAAGATTGGAGATGGTCAAATCAACACCAGGCGGTTTTATCCACGTGCTCAAGTTTAATTGCAATTGTGGATGATGGGGACTCTCAAGTGGTCCAATTCTCTCATTTTTCGGTCAAGGAGTTCTTGACATCGGATCGGCTCGGGTGTTCAAGTGGAGATGTCTCCCGATATCATATTCGTCTGTCACCTGCACACACCATCCTCGCTCAAGCTTGCCTTGGGGTTCTGCTCTGCTTGGACGAGCACGTCACACAATACAATGCACACGCCATCCCCCTTGCGGAATACGCGGCAAAATTCTGGGTCGAGCATGCGCAGTTCGAGGACGTGTCATCAAGAATTCAGGACGTGATGGAATACTTTTTCGACACCGACAGACCACATTGGGCAGCATGGCTTCGTGTTTACGACATGGACAGAGATTGGGACGATTTCTCTCTCGAAATGGTCATGCTTGACACAGTCCCGTTATATTACGCTGCGCGTTACGGATTCTATGACTTGGCAGAACACCTTGTTGTCAGGAACCCAGAGCATGTAAATGCCAAGAGCGATCAGCAGGGAGCCCCACTGGCGGCAGCATTGCGTGGCAAACATTACAAGGTCGCGGAATTACTATTTGGACATGGTGCGAACATCGGTGTTCGGGGCCGGTGGGGATTTTCACTACTGCATTTTGTGTTATGGTCCAGCGACGTTTGGCCGGGCATGGAATGTGTCGACGTGGTGCAGTGGCTGCTTGATCGTGGCGCGGAGGTGAACGCCCGGGACAAGGACGACTGGGTCCCACTGTACATGGCGATTTTCAAAGGGCACCTCGAATTATGCCAGATTTTACAAGACCACAATGCCGATCTCGGCTGCCGGACTACAGATGGAGAG
>Ga0179589_10000089_pt1 | contig 11375 bp, 9 predicted proteins | sample CZOMad2_1_08_16f_FD_182923 | JGI IMG/M metagenome (GOLD analysis project Ga0179589, IMG submission 182923) | Vadose zone soil fungal communities from Angelo Coast Range Reserve, California, USA - CZOMad2_1_08_16fungal | ecosystem: Environmental > Terrestrial > Soil > Vadose zone | place: USA... | reverse complement strand
CTCAGGACGGAATCGGCTGCATCATCAACATTTCCAGCGGCGCCGGGCATCCGGCGGGCTCACCAACCCTGGTGTCCTACGGTGCGGCGAAGAGCGGGCTCAACCATCTCACCCGGTCGCTGGCGCAGGAGTGGGGGCCGAAGGTCCGGGTCAACTGCATCGCACTGGGCCCGACGATGACGGAGAACTTCCGGTCGTTTGTGCTGCCGAAAGACGACCCGACCGGCGAAAAGTACTTCGCCGCCGTCCCGTTGCGCCGCGCGGGCGACCCCGCGGAGGTCGGCCGGGTGTGCGTCTTCCTGGCCGGCGGAGCCGCGGACTTCGTCAACGGCACGACCATCGAGCACGACGGGGGCATGCTGCCCGGGGTGCTCTACGACGCCGGCCTCAAGACCATCACCGACCTGCTGTAGCCCCGCTGAAACTGCGCTGGGGCAGGCCCGAATACTCGCTGAGCGGGCGGATCAGCGCGTTGGATCCCGCCTGTTCGATGATGTGGGCGGTCCAACCGGTGATGCGGCTCATCACGAAAAGCGGAGTGAAACTGGGGATGTCGAATCCCATCAGGTAATAAGCAGGGCCGGTGGGAAAGTCCAGGTTGGGCTTTATCTTGGTGGCGGCAAACATCTCCGTCTCCAGCACCTGGTAGACGTCCAGCCAGCGCTGACCATCGCAGACCGCCGCGACCCGGCCGAGCGCCTCTTTCATCGTCGGCACCCGCGAGTCGCCGTTCTTGTAGACGCGGTGCCCGAAGCCCATGATCTTCTCTTTACGAGATAGCTTGCCGTGCAACCACTCCGATGCCTTTTCGGACTGGCCGATCTCGATCATGTCGTGCATGACCGCCTCGTTCGCGCCGCCGTGCAGCCGACCTTTGAGCGCGCCGATCGCCGCCGTTACCGCGCTGTAGATGTCCGACTGCGTCGACGTGACCACCCGCGCCGCGAACGTGGACGCGTTGAAGCCGTGTTCGGCGTAAAGAATCATCGATTGTTCGAACGCCTCGACGACGACCGATTCGGGGACCTTGCCGAAGCACATGTGCAGGAAGTTCTCGGCATAGCCGAGATGGCTGTGCGGTGCGATGGGGGCCAGGCCACGCCGGCGACGCATGTCTGCGGCCACGATGGTGGGCAGCACGGCGAACATTCGCAGCGACTTGGCGAAGTTGGCCGCCTCGGCGCTGTCATCCTCCTCGGGATCCTCGGCGCCCAGGTAGCTGATCGCCGTGCGCACCACGTCCATGGGATGGCAGTTATCGGGCAGCTTGGCCAACAACGACAACATCGAACGGTCCAGCCTGCGGCTGGCACGCTCGCGCTGGTTGAACAACGCCAGCTCACCGTCGTTCGGCAGTTCGCCGTGCCACAACAGGTAGGCGACCTGCTCGAAGGTGCAGTGCGCGGCCAGATCCTGCACTGGATAGCCACGGTAGGTCAGCGAGTTCGTCTCGGGTACCACCTTGGAGATCGCGGTGGTGTCGACGACGACGCCGGCCAGACCCTTATAGATTTTCGTTTCGGCGGGGGCGACGGAAGTCATTGGTTCGGTCCTTTCACGGTGAAATTGAAGATCTCGTCGTCGAACTCGTTGTAGTCGGCGTACCGCAACAGCTCGTAGAGTCGCTTCCGGTGCTGCATGTGATCCAGCAGGCCGGATTGTGTTCCCTTTGCGTCGATTTCGCGCAGGCCGTCCTCGACAGCGAGCATCGCCAGCCGCAGCGTGGTGACCGGGTAGATCACCACTTTGTAGCCGATGTCGGTGAGCTGCGACACGCTCAGCAGCTCTGACTTGCCGAACTCGGTCATGTTGGCTAATAACGGGGTGTCCACCGCGGCGCGGAATTGCTCGAAGTCGGCGGGTCCGGTCAGCGCCTCGGTGAAGATGAGGTCGGCGCCGGCGTCGGCGTAGGCGTGGGCCCGTTCGATCGCGGCGCCTACGCCCTCGATCCCGGCAGCGTCGGTGCGGGCGCAGACGACGAAGTTGGGGTCGCGCCGCGCGGTCACCGCCGCCCGCAGCCGCTTGACCATTTCGGCGGTCGGGACGACGGCCTTACCGTCGAGGTGCCCGCAGCGTTTGGGGTTGACCTGGTCTTCGAGGTGGCAGCCGGCCAGCCCGGCGTCCTCCAGCAACGTGACGGTGCGCGCAGCGCTCGTCGGTTCGCCGAATCCGGTGTCGGCATCGATCAGCGTGGGCAGTTCGGTGACCGCGGCGATCTGCGCGCCGCGCGCGGTGACCTCGGTCAGCGTGGTCAGCCCGATGTCGGGCAGTCCCAGGTCGGCTGACAACACGGCGCCCGAGACGTAGACCCCCTCGAATCCGATCTCGGCGACGAGCTTGGCCACCAGCGGTGAGAACGCACCCGGGAAGCGTTGCAGCCGACCGGAATTCAGCCCGTCCCTAAACGCTGCCCGTTTGTCGGCGGCGCTGGACGCCGCTCCCAGTAACCCGGTCACCGGAATATCCCGGGGGGAATGGTCGGCGCCTTGTCCAGCACTTCGGGCAGCACCCGCACGTTCAGCGCGGACAGCTCGCTGCCCTTCAACTCGCCGACACGCTGCACCTCGTCCAGGAACCGTTGCTGCTCAGCGGCATCCACCACGCCGTCGGCGAGCTCGGTGAACTTGCCGATGTACTGTTCGCGCTGGAACGGCCGCGCGCCCAGCGGATGCGCGTCGGCTACCGCCAGCTCGTCGGTGATCACCTCGCCGCTCTTGAGCGTCACTTCCGCGCGGGCCCCGAACGCCTTCTCGGCCGGGTCGTCGGAGTGGTAGCGGCGAGTCCACTCCGGGTCTTCGACGGTCGAGATCTTGTGCCACAACGTAATGGTTTCGGGCCGGTGGGCTCGTTCGGGGGCATAGGAGAGTTCGTGGTTCCAGGTGCCGCCTTCCAACGCGACCGCGAAGATGTAGGGCAGCGAGTGGTCGAGCGTCTCGCGGGAAGCGTCAGGGTCGAACTTCTGCGGGTCTCCGGAGCCGGTGCCGATCACGTAGTGGGTGTGGTGGCTGGTGTGCAGCACGATCGTCGCGATCTGGTCGAGGTCGCCGATGCGCTCGCGCAACCGCCGCGCCAGGTCGATGGGCGCCTGGCTCTGGTACTCGGCCGAGTGCTCTTTGGTGTAGCTGTCCAGGATGGCCCGCTTGGGTTCGCCGGGCCCGGGCAGCGGCACCTGGTATTCGCGCTCGGGTCCGCCGAGCAGCCAGGCGATCACGCCGTCCTCGCCTTCCCAGATCGGCGCGGGTGATCCCTCGCCGCGCAGCGCCCGGTCGACCGCCTCGATGGCGATCTTGCCCGCGAACGCCGGCGCGTACGCCTTCCAGCTGGAGATCAGGCCTTTGCGGGATTGGCGGGTGGCGGTGGTCAGATGCAGTGCCTGCCCAATCGCCTGGTAGATCGTGTCGACGTCGAGTCGCAACATGGCGCCTAGGCCGGCGGCGGCTGACGGGCCCAGGTGCGCAACGTGGTCGATCTTGAACTCGTGCAGCGAGATGCCTTTGACCAGATCGATCTGGATCTCGTAGGCGGTGGCCAGGCCGCGGATCAGGTCGGCGCCGTCCACACTGAGCTGTTGGGCGACCGCCACCAACGGCGGGATGTTGTCGCCGGGGTGGGAGTACTCGGCGGCCAGGAAGGTGTCGTGGTAGTCCAGTTCGCGCACCGCGACCCCGTTGGCCCAGGCCGCCCACTCGGCGGAGTAGCTGCCGTCCACGCCGAACACCGTCGCGCCCGGCGCGGACGGGTGGGCCAGCGCCTGCTCGCGTGCCGTGGTGACCGGTCGGCGCACGACCGATGCGGCGCTGACCGCCGCGTTGTCGATGATTCGGTTGATCACCATCGCCTCGGTGTCCGGTGGTACCGGAACCGGATCGGCCGCAACCTGCGCAATCTTGTAGGCCAGGTGCTCGGTGATCGGAAAGTCGTCGGCACTGCGGTGGGTCCGCACCGAATGAATCAACATAATCCGCACACTATGCAATGCGGAAAATAAAGGAAAGCCCCTGTATGTGTGTAATTCTGCGTCCTTAACCAGCGAAGATTGCGAATGTTGCGAAAGGCTTCGGAGTAGCATCTCAACGGTGGCGAAGATGTTCTCCGGCGCCCGACTGCGGCGGTTGCGCGAAGAGCGCGGACTCACCCAGGTCGCGCTGGCCCGGGCGCTGGACTTGTCCACCAGCTACATGAACCAGCTGGAGAACGACCAGCGGCCTATCACCGTGCCGGTGCTCCTTGCGCTCACCGAACGGTTCGACCTGCCCCCGCACTATTTCTCCTCCGATTCCGACGCCCGATTAGTGGCCGACCTGTCCGACGTCTTCACCGCGACCGCAACCGAAGACGCCGTCAGCCCTGCTCAAATCGAGGAGCTGGTTGCCCGGATGCCCGAGGTCGGCCGAAGCCTGGTTGCCGTGCACCGCCGCCTGCGGGACGCCACCGAGGAACTGGAGGCATACCGCTCGCACGCGACAACGGAAACGTCGCTACCGGCGCAGCGCCCAATGCCGTTCGAGGAGGTCCGGGATTTCTTCTACGACCGCAACAACTACATTGGCGAACTCGACATCGCGGCCGAGCAGATGTTCACCGAGAGCGGGATGACCGTCGGCGGGCTGGACATCCAACTGTCGGCACTGATGCGTGAGGGGTTCGGCGTACGCGTAGTCATTGACGCCGATCTCGCCGAGCATGCCAAGCGCTCCTACGACCCCGATAGCCGGGTGCTGCGAATCGCGCAGTGGCTGTTGCCGGGCCAGCGTGCCTTTCAGATCGCCACCCAGCTGGCCTTGTTCAGCCAGCCGGAGCTGCTGTCGGCGATCGTGGCCACTGACGACCAGCTCAGCTCCGAATCCCGCGGCGTCGCCCGAATCGGCCTGGCCAACTATTTCGCCGGCGCTTTTCTGTTGCCGTACCGTGAGTTCCACAGTGCCGCAGCCGAATTGCGATACGACATTGACCTGCTGGCTCGCCGTTTCGAGGTTGGCTTCGAGACGGTGTGCCACCGGCTCTCGACGTTGCAGCGACCGCAGCTGCGCGGGGTGCCGTTCATCTTCGTCAGAACCGACAAGGCCGGCAACATCTCGAAGCGCCAGTCCGCCACAGCATTTCACTTCAGTCGGGTAGGGGGCAGCTGCCCACTGTGGGTTGTGCACGACGCCTTCGCCCAGCCGGGCCGGATCGTCACGCAGGTCGCCCAGATGCCTGATGGCCGTTCGTATTTCTGGCTTACCAAAACCACCGCGCCTGAAGGGCAGGGCTATCTGGGCCAGCACAAAAGCTTTGCTATCGGTTTGGGCTGCGACCTGATCCACGCCGACAAGCTGGTCTACTCCACCGGGATCGCCCTCGACGACCCGAGCACCGCCGTCCCCATCGGGGCCGGCTGCAAGATCTGCAACCGGTCGGCCTGCGCGCAGCGCGCGTTTCCCTACCTCGGCGGACGCGTCGCCGTCGACGAGAACACCGGCAGCAGCCTGCCCTATTCGCCCGCCAGTCAGCCTGGTTAACCGGCGCCAGCCCGGACAGGACAAGAATCCGCAAATTGGACCTCTTGCATCACGATCGGTGTAACTTGCTGCTGGAATTCCCACGCCCGTGACGATGGGAGCCAGCGATGGCAGATGTCGACTACTGCGTTGTCGGTGCGGGATTCGCCGGTTTGACGGCGGCGCTGCGGCTGAAACAGGCGGGTCGCTCGGTTGCCCTGCTGGAGGCTCGTGATCGGGTCGGCGGGCGAACCTACACCGAGGTTCTCAGCGACGGGTCCTGGATCGATCGCGGTGGCGCGTGGATCGGTCCAGGCCAGGACCGGATCTACGCGTTGATGAGCGAGTTCGGAGTGCCGGCATACAAGCAGTACATCGGGGGTGAGTCGATGATGATCGTCGACGGCAAGCAGCACCGGTACGCGGGCGCCATCCCATGGACGATGAGCCCGTGGGCGACGATGAACCTCGGTGTCGGGTTGATCAAAGTACGGCAGATGTGCCGATCGATTCCGCTGCAAGCTCCATGGCAGGCGCGCAAGGCCGCCGACTGGGATCAGATCAGTTTGGCCGCATGGCTCGATAAGAACCTGCTCTCCCAGCAGGCCCGCAGCATGCTGGACATGGCGCTGGCGGGCCCCTATACCTCGGCGGCATCAGAAGTGTCGTTGCTGTGGGTGCTCTATCAGATGGCGTCGGGCGGCGGGCCGGATTTCGTCGTGTCCAGCAAGGACGGCGCCCAGGATTCTCGCCCGGTGGGCGGGATGGGGGCTATCTATCGACCGATGGCGGCCGAACTCGGCGATGCACTGCAACTGTCGCAGCCGGTGCGGAACATCGCGCAGGACGCCGACGGCGTCACCGTCGGTTCCGATGACTTGACCGTGCGCGCACGGCGGGTGATCGTGGCGATTCCGCTGGCGATCGCCAGCCAGATCGGCTACGAGCCGATGCTGCCGATCGACCGGTTTCTTTTGCACCAGCGGATGCCCAGCGGCGCGATCGTCAAGACCTCGGTCATCTACCACGAGCCGTTTTGGCGCGCCGACGGCTTGTCCGGCCAGACAGCCTCGCCGGGATCGGTGGCCACGCTGACCATCGACGCGTGCACCGAGACGGGCACGCCGGGAGTCATGTGTGTCATCACCGAAGGCCCCGCGGCGCGTCGGCTGGGACAACGTGCCGAAGCCGACCGCAAAGCGGCAGTCGTGCGTGAGCTGGTCGACCGGTTCGGCGACAAGGCCCGTTCGCCCATCGGCTACCACGAGCAGGACTGGAGTGTCGAGCGCTATTCCGGTGGCGGGATGATCAGCCACGCACCCACCGGCGTGCTGACCGAGTTCGGCGGCGCCCTGCGTGAGCCGTGCGGCCGCATCCACTGGGCCGGGACGGAGAGCTCGGCCGTCATGTGCGGATGGGTCGACGGCGCCATCCGCTCCGGGGAGCGCGCCGCCGAAGAAGTGCTGGCACGCGAAACGGCAGCGGCTACTGAGCCTGTTTGACCGGCGGGCGATAGAAGATCAGCAGCTGGCCGATGGCGCCCCCAAGGCCCAGCAGCAGCGAGATCAGCAGTCCGTGCCAGCCAGCGCGCCAGTTTTGTCCGAAGATTAGCCAGTCCAGGCTGTACTGCCCGGGACCCAGCGTGGCCACCACCACGGCGCCGGCCGCCAGCACCAGGTTGTATTCCCACCCTTCTTTGACTATGAAGAAGCCGTTGGGGCGGTGCACGGTCCACGCGGCGACCAGCATCAACGCGACGAAGCCTGCGGCGGGGATCGGCGTGAGCAGCCCAGCAGCCAGCCCTAGGCCAGCGCTCATCTCGGTGCTGGCCGCGGCCACGGCCTGGAACGTGCCGTGCTTCATGCCGATGCTCTCGAACCAACGCGCGGTTCCCGGTATCCGCCCGCCGCCGCAGAACTTGTTGTAGCCATGAGCGGCGAGTGTCAACCCCAGCACCAGCCGCAGGATCAGTAAACCGACATCATAGGCAGTCATAGACGTCAACCTAGATCATCGGGTACGCGAGGATGAGCAGAGGTATCCTGCCACCCGCAAACAACCGCAAAGGAGCCGCACATCAAGATCGCGATCATCGAAGCCGGCAACGCCGGGCGCACCCTGGGCGCGATCCCGCTGGCGCCGCGCCGCGGTTTCGGTACCGACTTCGGAGTCGACCGGTTGCGCGGCCGATCCTGAACATCCGCATGCCCACACCGCCTGTACTGCTGCTGGACGGCAACGCGAAGTCTCCGCCGGAGATTCTCGGCCACAAGGGCCATGGCATCGACTTGATGCGCGGCAACGGTCTGCCGGTACCACCCGCGTTTTGCATCACCGCCGAGGTGGGCGCCCGTTATCGCGCCGAACCCGCGGCGACGATGGACGCGATCTGGGACGACGTGCTCGACGGAATGCGCCGACTGGAAGCCGCGACCTCCCGAACCTTTGGACGAGAACCGCATCCGCTGCTGGTCAGCGTGCGTTCCGGTGCGGCGGTGTCGATGCCCGGGATGATGGACACGCTGTTGGATCTCGGGGTCAGCGACGCCGTCGAAAAGGCGCTGGCCGTTGAGGGCACAGCACCCTTCGCCCGCGACACACGGCGCCGGTTCACCGGCTGGTATCAGCGCATCGTGGGCAGCACGGCTCCAGACGACGCGTTCCTACAGTTGCGCTCCGCGATTGAGGCCGTGTTCGCGTCGTGGGACTCACCGCGCGCCGTCGCCTACCGCACGCATCACGGGCTCGACGAATGCGGTGGTACCGCGGTGGTGGTGCAGGCAATGGTCTTCGGCAACATCAACGCCAATTCCGGTGCCGGCGTCGTGTTTTCGCGAAACCCGATGACCGGCGCCCGCGAGGAGTTCGGCGAATGGCTGCCCGGCGGCCAAGGGGATGACGTGGTGTCGGGCACGGTCGACGTCGAGCCGATCGCCGCGCTGCGCGACCAGCAGCCGGCTGTCTACGACGAACTGATCGGCGCCGCCCGCTCGTTGGAGCGACTCGCATCGGACGTACAAGAGATCGAGTTCACCATTGAAGACGGGACACTGTGGCTGCTGCAGACCCGGGCGGCAAAGCGGTCGGCGCAGGCCGCGGTGCGCCTGGCGCTGCAACTGCACAGCGATGGCCTCATCGACGAGGCCGAGACGCTGCAGCGGGTGACGCCTGCCCATGTGGAGACGCTACTGCAGCCATCGCTGCAGCCGGAAACCCGCTTAGCCGCAAAGCTTTTAGCCAACGGCCTGCCGGCAGGCCCCGGCGTCGCATCAGGGCGGGCCTATACCGAGGTGGACGCGGCCATCGACGCCGCCGACCGGGGCGAAGATGTCATCCTGGTGCGCAACCACACCAGCCCCGACGACATCCACGGCATGCTGATCGCACGCGGGATCGTCACCGAAACCGGTGGTGCCACCAGCCACGCGGCAGTGGTCAGCCGTGAACTCGGCCGGGCGGCCGTGGTGGGCTGCGGCCGCGGGGTCACCGAGTCACTGGCCGGCAAGCTGGTCACCGTCGACGGCAATGAAGGCGAAGTTCGCGACGGCAGCCTGCAGCTGTCCGCCTGGTCGGAGGACAACACGCCGGAGCTGCGCGAATTGGCCGACATCGCCCGGCGGGTCAGCCCGCTACGGGCGCATACCCGCGGCGACTACCCACGCCTAGAGCGCCATTCCGAGGCCGCGGTCCGCACCGCCATGGCCAGTGGGCATGGCGACGTGGTGTCCGCCAACCCGCTGCTCGCGATGCTGGCTGCGATACGGCTGCGCGAGGACACGTGAGCGAGTTGACGGTGTTGCAGGCGGTCCGGCTGAAGGGTCGGGTGAGCCCCGTCGACCTGGCTGCGACGCTGGGAGAAGATCCCAACGACCTTGCCGCCATCGTTGACCGGCTCACCCGGTCGGGTCTGCTGGTCGACGGCAAGGCGTTGCGGGTCAGCCCCTATGGCCGGGCCCGTCTCGACGAGTTGCTGACCGGCGAGCGCCAGCACGTCGACAAGGCGGCGCTTTCGGCCGCCTATGGCGATTTCCGCGCCGTCAATGCCGAATTCAAAGCAGTGGTGACTGATTGGCAGCTCAAGGACGGCCATCCCAACACGCATGAGGACACCGACTACGACGCGGCCATCCTGGCCCGACTCGACGGCGTGCATCGACGGGTCACGCCGATCATCGCCGCCGCCGCCACCCAGCTGCCGCGACTGAGCCGCTACGCGGCCAAGCTGCAGACGGCGCTGGACAAGGTCAGTGCCGGCGACCCGGTTTGGTTGTCCCGACCACTCATCGACTCCTACCACACCGTGTGGTTCGAGCTGCATGAGGAGCTGATCATCGCCGCCGGTCTGACCCGCGAATCGGAAGCTAACTCTGGTGACGCCCAATAGATTTCGCTACAGCTCGGCATCCAGCCTGGCCAGATAGTCGTCGATGTCGCCGATCGCCGATTCGGTCGCGTGGACGCTGATAGCGATGGTGTCGCCGATACCGTGCACGCCATGGGTGAGACCCATTGCCGGTGACAGCGCCGGATAGCCGGCGGTCAGCAGCACGGGCGCATCGCCGAAGCGCAAGTCGTCGGGCCCGCGGAAAACACTTGACAGCACGGTGTTTCCGGACACTTGCGACGGTCGGACGTCGGGATCGAAGTGGCCGATGCCCCACCGCAGCAGCGGAGCCGGCACCGCGGCGAATGCCTGGTCTGCCGTGCGCGCCGCAGGGTGCCGCGAGCGCCGGCGGGCATCGGCCAGGTCTGCGGCGATCCGCTCGAGGCGGGCCGGTCGGCTCAGATCCGGATACAGCCCAACTGTCACGTTGAAGAAGTGGTTATGTGCTTGTGGCACACCCGGTTTAGCCATTGGCACCTCCGCGACCAGCGACGCGGCCGCGTCGCCAAGCAGGCCGGAGAGTGCACCGGACACCGCGGCCAGTGCCGCGACGGTGACAGTGGGGCCACGCAGCTGCGAGCGGTGCCGCACCAGTGTGCGCATGGTGCGCGCGCCGGCCGGCCGGGCATTGGTGGACAGCGGCGGCCGTGATCCGGCCGAGGGTCGCAGCAGCCCGGCGCGGGTATCACGCACCAGCTTGCGATGGGCGCGAGCGGCATCCACGGCGCGCCAGGGCAGGAAGCCCGACGACGCCACCACGTCGGGCACCGGGGTCTTCCGGCCGAACAGCCAGGCGGCCAGCGCCGAGGCGCGAACACCGTCGGCCAGCGCGTGCGCGACCTGCAGGACCGCGACGGTGCCCGGCCCGGTGCCGCCCGGAACGCCGTGCACTGGCGCGAACAGGTGCAAGCGCCACGGCGCCCGGCGGATGTCCAGCTGGTCGTCGGCGAGCCGAACCACCGCGTCCAGACAGCCACGCCAGCTGTTGTCGTCGAGTAGGTGGCGGAGCACCCGCGCCGGCTCGACGGCAGTCGACACCCAGTGCGGATAGGTCAACGGCGATCCGTCGTCGACGCGCACCGTCAAGGCGTGACAAGCTTGGGCCCGACTGTGGACCTCGTCGACGGCGCGCTGGAAATCCGTTGGCTCACCGGCGAATGCGTAGAGCTGGAAATCGTCGCTGGGGACCTTGGCCGACATCCAGTAGAACTGCGCGTCGACCGCTGTCATCCGGGCCGACATTGCCACTACCTCCCGTGTTCCCCGATCTGCATCCTATGGGCAGCGCTGACGGCAGCAGTCGCACATGGCAAAAGGCGAGACGATCAATTCGTCGCACCGGGGCAGTACACGGTGATGGCGTCTTGCATGAACGGCCGCACCTGTGCACCCGTCAAACCCTGAGCTTGCAGCTCGGCGCCGATCTTCGACATGGCGACCCTGAACGGGCTTGGGTGCCCGCCGAAGCGAAAGGTATAAACGTCGGCGCGAGAAAGACCATCGTTGTCGCA
>Ga0179589_10000088_pt1 | contig 11387 bp, 16 predicted proteins | sample CZOMad2_1_08_16f_FD_182923 | JGI IMG/M metagenome (GOLD analysis project Ga0179589, IMG submission 182923) | Vadose zone soil fungal communities from Angelo Coast Range Reserve, California, USA - CZOMad2_1_08_16fungal | ecosystem: Environmental > Terrestrial > Soil > Vadose zone | place: USA... | reverse complement strand
CCGAGCCAAACCGAACGGAACCCCGAAACGGACTCTTTTGTATATATCGAGACATTACTGGAATCACTCTCCGTCCTCGGAAAACTTGGTGGCGGCCTCGATATCGTTGCTCAGCGACTCCCCAGTGAAATCTTTGCGCTTGTCGAGAGCACTGTGGATGAAGTTAGCGAACGCGCCGAGTATAACCGTCGCACATCGCTATTATTCGGAGTCAATGCGGGCTCTAAGAACCATTCTACATATATCGTCACATCCAAACCTGCCGTTGCTGGTGGTCTCCCATTAAATATACCGGTTTCCCTGGTAGATACTACCCGAGCAGGGCACGGTCTGCAGATCAGTCCGCTACAACTCCGCCTCACGGCTCTGGAATCATCCACCAAACACGCGGACCACGAAGTTTTACGAGATCTATTCTGGACATTGTATTCCAAACTGGACGCTGTCATGCAAGGGTTACGAATAGTGTACGAGGTGGCAAACAGGATCGGATCGGTCAGTCGGATCGACGCTTTTCCATGCGATTTACTCATAATCTATAATGCGTTTACCCTCAGAGACGTGACTTCAGGGACTCCTCAGGGACCAGGCCCGGTACCCTTTTCCCGCTGTCCGAAATTTGGATGCCTGTACAAGCTGAGGTATGTCAAACCTGAGAATGTCCTCTGCATCAATAACGCAATTGTCTAGGTCCGACGATTAGTAAACGACTACCTAACTGACGAAGAACAAGGTGTCATGTCTGGTCGCAATCCAATATCATCAATAAATGATGTCTTGCGAGAGGGTAGATTCTCGCGAGATAAATCAAAAGTTCGTGTGTCTACCTTTGTACCTGATGGATTTTTCAAGTTGGCTCCTCCGTAGCACGTATTCAGGTTCGCAGATACTAATCCCAAACTCATTACCAAGTCTCTACGCGAACATGAAGATGAGCTTAACCGTGTCCTGAAGGACACTGTCCCTGGCTTGGCGCAAGGCTCTTCAGAGACTGCCGTACAATCTACCTTTGTCACTGTTGGGACGGACGAGCAACTGCTTGGCACAGATATACACCATCGCCTCCTTGTCAAACCCGACGCATTCCATATAAGCGTAATCTTTCAACCCATGCTCGCCTTCATCGATCGCGTAACGGGGATTCTGCCATCCGGATTTGAGGCCGCAAGGGCATCAAGTGCAGTTTTGGATGAGTTCGTCTTGAAAGTTTATCTACCACAGCTAGAGGAGAAGGTCTCTCTTTTGTTTCACCAGGCCACAACAGGTAAGATTTTGCACTTGCGTTCGGTACGATTGGAACTTAGATCAATGAAAGGGCCCGAGGCCTTCATTCCTGATCCTTCTTCTACTTGGTTATCAACTGAGCCTTTGGTGAATGTGAGTGTTGGGAATACCTGGTTGAGTGCTAGCAATGTCATTGACGATCCCACAGGCAGGCACAACTATAATGGCTCTCATCAACTCTTTATGCGTAATGCTCAGGACAACGCCGTTCCACAGGGAGAACTATGCTCGTTTAATCCTTACGGTCATTATCCAATTCTACCAGCGCTGTAGTGATCGCTTCCAGACATTAATAACACTCCAAGCAAGCGGTGATCAGGACCCACGCATTGCACTTGGGGCACAGTGGGCCCAAATCCCGGAAGTAGCTGCATGTTTGAGCGATTTATATGACGCTTTGGTGCATATGTCAACACTTTGGTGCAGGTCTACCCAGGCTGATTCTTGTTTTAGGAAAATGTCAGGAACCAGAGCGAATTACACCGCAGAGAGCGCGACGCCGAGACTCGGCTGACCGGAGATATGTCAATTGGGAAAGAGGACTTGATTGGCCCAATGAGAAGTGTCTCTGCGCTCTGTAACTTGTATCGAAGTGTGGTATGCTTATACATTCTCTCTATCCTGGCGAATACTTATGGTGTCACCCCAAGTCGTGGTTTACGTCTGGTCTCAATCAATTGAAGGCCGTGCCCGAAGATAGCCTGTCTCCGACTTCCGCACTTCAGGTGGATCCTCCCAGTGCTATCACCCCTTTCACGCCATCCCTCCCCTTGCTCACTCCCCTAAACCCCGACGAGAAGATCCAGCTCCCTCTTTCCAAAGAAATGGCGTTGTACGTCACACGAACTTTCACCAAATCACGTGGTTCTCACTAAATACCTTAGACGGTTCCACGCACTGCTCAAGACGTATGACCAACTATCAGAGTTGATCCTACACACCATACGAATTGACGTCCGGTGCCGTGTAGCGCATTACCTCGGCCTTGCGTTGCGCCACGTGAGCATTTAATACTTGTCGTCTCATCGAAGCCTGACACCAGTCGCAGGGCAACTACCGCATAGACCGAGACATTGGCGAACCGGACCCGCACGTCATAGATCTCAATCTCGAGTTGGGAGAATATTACGATATCGTGTGTTCAACTCTCCCGCCACAGGAACAAAAGTGAGCCATTTTATCGCAGCACGCATATACCATTGAGCGCTCTCGACAGATTCGTTGTCCATGGACTCGGCCTCCTCATGGACGATCTTCTCATTCACGATGCCCGCTATATTTGTCTTGCGAATTCTTTGGGCATGAAGAAGATAAGCCGTAACATCCTTGCTCTTCAGCAATGTGTCAAGACTATTGTACCTGACGCGCGTGATGGAGAGCTTCTTCGAGCTAAGCAATACTATTCACTCTTTTCGCTCAAGCCTCCAGTACGTCGAGGCTTGTTCATCGTCGTAGCCTTCCCATCTAACTGTTGTGTTAGGACATGCTTACCTTGATTCGGAAACAGCAGGCGTTCACGTTCGAACAGTATGAGGTGATGCTTAACCTACAATGTGGCATCGACCAGAGCCGAAAGGGTCGCTCTGGAGCCCAGGCGATTGACAAAAATTACAGCATGTACATTATTGATCTGCACGGACTCGAGATGGGGGCTCAGAAGGATACCAATACATAACAATCTCTACACGATGCTGTGTTGACCATGAAACATATACTTATATAGCTTTGCATGATATCAATGGAGGGAGTCCGGCCGCTTCGCAATACTACAGACCCCATATCATTCAAGTCGCGTCCCAGTATTGTTAAACCTGGCACGTGACAACTGGAACCCTAATGGTAAACACTTCGGGAAGTGGCACTTTTGGTCAATCGTAAGCGATGAGATTGGTTGAACCCCAGCTACAAACACAATAGCTACCACTGTGTTATGATAACCGCGACAAAAACTAGCGGGGGAGACCGCGTATAAGAGGGGACAACACGCTAATGAGCGGTCAGAGGCCCTTGTTCCCGCGCATGAACCATGCCTGGTCAACGGCATCCAGTTCCTGGGAATGTGCTGTCTCGCGACGTACGCGCTGCGATAAAGCGTTGGCGGCTAGTGAAACCTCATACTTACCCGTTGGGCGGTTATCGGAGTCGTTCACCGGTTTACCGGGTACATACGTATATGTGAGAATCGGTATGCGGCCAAGAAGTTCCCTGTATTGCCTGCGAAGAAATCTGTTTGGCAGAACTGGTCGGTCACGGTCGACGGCGTTAGAAACAGTATGGGGTAGGTATACGGGATCGATTCTGCGGGGTGCGGGCGGCCTTTGGGAAACGGGGCCAGCAAGCGACTTGAGTTCCTCCAGTAGCCCAGCACCTTGCATGCCCACGCCTCGGACCCTGGCGTCGAGGATAGCGTCTTCTTGGGAGGAAATGTCCTGCGCTCCTTTTTGCTTCACGAACACTTCCAGCGGGGGGTACAGTCGTTTCCAGTGGTATGAGAAATAGCGCCAGCGAATGTTCACCTCTCGGCGTTTGCTAAATGGCCCAAATAGACGGGCATCTTCAGATGACGGGTCTGCTCTTGGCGGTAACGTCGGCGGCTGGCGAAGATGAGACGGTTTTGGGGTCTTCCCGGACGAGCGAGTATGAGGAGATACGAGCAACGCAGTGAGCTCAGGGCCGTACACAGGTGGACGCGAGCGCTCGACAGGTGATATGATTCGTGGGGGTGCGGGCGCAGCAGGATCGGAGAGTAAGGGCTATGATGACGGCTTGACGGCGTTCCATACGGGCGAAGAATAACACGACGTACTTTTAGAATACTCCATTTGAGCGGCCCTTTGCGACCGTATGCCAGATCTAACACATGGGCAAAGGCCTGTCTGTTGCCATTATTAGCAAGTTCTAATTTGGAGAGTTCCTACGGGAAAGTTAGCAACAGCGCTAACAAGAATCGGTTTATGTCACTTTTCGGAGACGTTTGAAAGTTGACTGTCGTGGTTTGTTCTTGCGGCTCTCATCCAACGCAGATTTGATGTCGGCAGACAGTTTGAGACGGAAAAACAGCCTACCAAAGATCACATCACAAACGAACACAGAAGGGTAGGAGCTGTAATACTTACCGAAGGTACTCGTGGGGTAAAAGCCTTGTCTGTCTTAGAAGAGATCTATAGAGTGCAAAAATGCTTGTCTTGGTAGGGGCGGTGACGAGCCATCGCTTCATTTGGCCTTTGTCAGTGCGGTGCGGCATCCGCGCGGCGAGTTCAGTGGCTCAGGCTGCTATTCTTGGCGCCTTGCCCACTTGGTTACTGGCAATGGCAAGTCCACTCTGCAAATACAGAGATTCACTATGCTACACAATACGTGAGGCCATAGACTACGCGAAGCTTCTAATCGTAACCTTTCCCGCTCCTCTGCTTCGTCCGTTTCGTCTTTTTGTGATGCTTTTTTCCCGGTAACCCGTTGGCGATCAGCGTCCCGATCTGTACACCCTGCGTCGTGAGGGGGGTCCCATCATTCGCAACAGAGAGATGATGAGGGTACAGAACGGCGCGAGAGACGCTTTGTATTCTCCCCCCTGCACCTTTGGCCAAGGGACGAGCGGCCAGGCCCGCGGTTTCATCAAAGAATTGTCTGTCCAGAGACCGAGACTTCTGGCTTTGACCCGATAACGGCGGTAGGTCAGATGGCCCACCAACTGTACTATCAAGAGGATACGTGTTAGCATTCTTGCCGACCCGGGTGTCGGGTGCACGCTTCTTTCCAGCAAGGCGCCGGAGGGCCAGTTCCCAGTTCGGAAGATTGAACTCGTCTGCAGAAATTTGGGGAGGGGGGTGACAATATAACAGCTTTGCATTCACGTAATCTTTGAGAATGTAACGAGCGGCGCGAGCCTCGTCGGGGTTACCTTGTCCGGAGCGCGTAAACCCGCGGGCAACTGGTCAAAAGTCAGTGGTTCCTCCTAAGTCATGTGATATATGAGCAGAACCAACCAGCGTAAGAAATAAGTAGGTTTTCAGCACGTAGCGAACCATCGCCACCCTCTTCTAAACCCAAAGGTTTGATACTCAGCCCGTACGTCCCTTCGAGCACTGCTTTCGGAATCCGTCGGACTACCAGTGAGACAGGGCCGGTATGTTCGCGAAGTTGGTCAATGGGCAGAACACCGTCGCAAACAAGATCGGCCTTGGTTGTTGCAAACTGCGGAAATACCAATCCAGGGCAGTCGCAGAGGATAATTTCGTCAGACAGGTTGATCGTTTGAAAGTGTTTCGTCTTGCCAGGTGTGGACGAAACTGACACCTTTTTTTCCCCAAGCAATGAGTTGATCGTACTTGACTTCCCAACATTCGGGTAGCCTACGAGACCAACAACAAGTTTTTCGGGATGATTTCCCGAAGAATCAAGGAATTCTACACAACCGCAGGTTATAAAGAAAACCACGCAACTGATGACTGACAGAAACCCACCCGACAAGTCCGGCGCGGATGCAATGAAGAGATCCTCCAGTTCGAGGACCGAAAGTACTTTCGCCCGAGGTTCTCCGCTATCATGAGTGTCGTCGTCAGAACCTGGATTCACGTCTTCATCTGAAGTGTCACTGGCAGATTGGATAGGTTCATACGATCCAGTCGAGGCGGTAGAACTTGTTTCCGAGTTTAACGTGCCTTGTTCTCCGCCGGATTCCCTCTCCTCTTCTGAGGATGCCATCCGGCGGCTCTCAGGCTCCCCCACTGAAGCCTCTCTCAGTGCTTCCTGTCGGGCGGTAGCATTAGCTGCAGAGTAGAAGGCATAGCGAACGCCTTGTGAATCAAAGAAGTCTGCCCAGACGCGTCTAGGGATGTGAAGTCAGCACAAAACAGCTATAATAGTTATTTCGTCCTGACCTTTGCTCGGCAGTGAGAAGGTCAGCTTTGTTAATAAGTAATAAACTTTTACGTTTTCCCTTCCCTGTTCCCTGTTCGCCTTCTGCGCCCTCCACATCTTGGACATAGGTCTCTAGGTCTTCACACCGAAACTTCAGTGGATTGCGAGCATCTACGATTTGCACAACTAGGTGGGAGCGCTCAATTACCCGCCATAGTTGCCTCCACACTTCAAGGTTGCGTTCGAAGGGCGTCAGCAAGAACTTATCATGGTCTTGCAACCTGCGAAAACCGTCATCAGGAAGGATGGTCCACACATACGCGGGCGCCAAGATTGTACGTACTCTGCGAGGCCTCTCCTCCACTGGAGAAAAGCATCCTTTTCCTGACGTTCCAACTGAGCCTGACTTATAGATTTGGTCCATGGTGGTCTTCTTGGGACCCGTAAACGCTGCTTATTCTCGCTGTGCTTCTTTAGGGTAGATATCTCTTCTTCCTCTGAAAGTAGATACGGATTCCGAGATGTACTCGCTGAGGCTTGAATGATCTTCAAATTTCGGCGCTCTAGCAGGGGAATGAGCTCGAAAGATATAAGACACGTGAGAGACGCTACCTGCAGTAAATTCTGTGCCTGCCAATTGCGCCGTATTTAGGAATTCGTCTAGATCTCTTTCCTGGGTGACGGATTGCAAACGAGATGACGGATCTATGTCGGTTGTGTACTAATAAACCAGATTGGGATACCGCAATGAATATACGATTGAGGCGTACCATGCCAGATCCCTGTGTCTGACGAGCATCCTTGGCTCTACGATTGATGATTGCCCTACCTAGTCCGCTAGGGTTTGGATTTTTTGATTTTGGTGCCTGAGAAAAGTGAGTGATAGGTCTTCAAGGAATTACAACCACTGCGTACCATGATAGAATAGCAAAGGACAGATAAAACGAAGATTACGGATCACTCACGCCCACCGATATGGCCCGGACGCGGGCCGGTGATCCCTGGACACGTGATCGAATGAGCGGTTAAGATGACCCAAACTGGCCAAACTGGTTTGGCGCGCGCAACCACTCGATAGATACGATGAACCAAAATATATGCGCTAAGCTTGTTTCCTTGGACAAAATAGATGGGAAGAAAGAAGGTAAGAAAGTGGTCGCATTCCAGTATAATGCTCCTGATCTTTTCTCCAGTGTTGCTCCTTGAAGTCAACAAACCTGTTGCGATCGGACGGAACCCAGGCCTCTGGTAAAGACACGCCGCCCGGGCTATCGTCTGATTTGTGAGGTCAATCTTCATGATTTTCCAGCACTTATGTGATTCCGGACATTTACATTTCCAACATTCATTGCAAGTTATATGCGTAGGTGTACTACTAGACCCGCAGTTCTTTGTCCCACTCTGATTCTTTATTCGACAGGGTGAACACCAGCACTGGCGGCGTCATGATCTCGTGTCAGGTATTTTTGAGTGATTGTATCAGCCTCTCTCGACTTCGACTCGTAAATTATTTGAAGGATCTCTCTACAAACGGGTTCACTTTGAATGGATATGAGGTTCGGCGCTCATCCGTTCTACTTATGGATGGCGATGTCGTGGAACTTCCGTTTTCGCGAAGTGGGTAGTGTCTACTACGCATGGTGCTTGAATCAGCTGCTAATCCTCCCGTTTCCAGGATTCAAATGCATACATCTAAGGACACAGTGCAGAGAGAGGACGACCATCTTTGACCCAACCCCGCCGACGCAACCTGCTCAGAAAGTTGAGCTCTTTCCATGCCATACTGTACGCAGACAAGCTACCCGAGAAAAAGCAGAGAATAGGTGACTTTATTGTAACCTCGCATAGCCTTGGAAGCGGGAGCTTTGCGACCGTTCATCTGGCTATGGATCGCCGGAGGTGTCGACAAGTCGCTTGTAAAATTATTAAAGCCAAGAACGAGAAGGAAGTTGAAAGTCTCACGAAGGAAGTGGATATACTCACCGCAGTTCAACACGTATGATTTCCCAGGTCTCCATCATCCTATACTGACGTGTCCCTGGGACAGCCTAATATCAACCGAATCCTTGCAGCGGAAGAGCACAACCGCTTCTTGTCGGTCATCTGTGTACTGTCTCACGTCGTAACTCACCATCATGGTCAGACATATCTTTCTACAGCTGTGCACCGGCGGTGACTTGTTCTCCTACATCACGAGTCACGAAGACAGTGAGGGTCGACTGTGCGAAGGCGAAGCAAAATACATCATGTACCAACTTCTAAAAGCGTTGCACTACCTTCACAGAAAGGAAATTTCTCACAGGGGTGCGTCGTATATCTTATGCTCAAAGGCGATTAACAATCCTCGCTCCTCGTCAAACAAGATATAAAGGTTTTGTTAATTTCTGGTTTGAAGATAACATGCTCAGTGTTTTCTTTAGCCCGAAAACATCTTGCTGCGCACTCCAGGACCCTACCCTCATGTACAACTAGCTGATTTTGGACTCGCTCGCCCACGGGCAGCGAGGTCGACGTTAAATGTTTGCGGCACGGTGTCTTACTTACCTCCTGAGGGAATTCTTGCCCTCGACTCTAAAGACCTGAAATACGTTGGAATGCCTGCGGACTGTTGGAGTGTCGGCGTCGTTCTTTACATTATGCTATCGTAAGCAGCCCGATCCTGCAACTTGAAAGCATTATTGACTATCCTGTCACTATAGAGGTTGTCACCCCTTCGATCGGCACCGAGATGCCACTGCATACGCATACAAGAGTAATTGCGATGATGCATCGCAAGTTTCTACCTCCAGTGAACTTGAAACGAAACAGAGGATCGTAAGTGGGCAAGTCGACTTTTCCGCGGTCATCTGGAACACTCTGCCTTCTGGTGTGCTTTCCATTGCCGTCATACCAATTTTATCTGCGGTGACATTAACAAACCTATAGCACTGTCGCTTGTCAAGGGGCTATTACGATACAACTACGCGACTCGGTCGACCATCGCTATGGCTCTGCAAGCTCCGTGGATCAACAATGAGCAGGAACACCTACAGCGAGCTTATCAAGAACGAGTTTCTGAGACCTGAGCTTGGTTGTTTTCTGGCTTGTGGCCATTACTTCCTGTCTCTGTCTGGATCTGAATCTGTCTACTGTACATGATTCTTCATGCCTTCATGCCCTCACGTTGCCTTGATCACCGTATCCCTCCCCTACCGAAACATAGAAACGTTCATTTCCCTGTGGACAGTCGGGATTTCACGCCTTCAAAAACCCAGCGTGGACTAAAAGTGCGCTGGAATCAGTAGCAAATAGAAATCAATTCTCTCTTACAATGCACGTGTTCTTCCGCAAAAGTGGATACCTAGCCAAATGACGAACTGAGCCTGCCCGTTGACGTGAAGAACCATTGTTGTACTTACGAAGTAGTAGCTATGATCGTGGCCCACTTGCTCTCTGACACGAACTTGTGCTTCGTCGTAGCCCGCCTTACGCGCAGCGACGAGAAATTTCTCTGGAAGGAGTTGGCCGGCTTTGTAGAAATCGTCAGCAGTTCCCTGAGTATTTTCTCGTCGATCGTCTACGGAAATGGAGGGTGATTGCGACGAACGTAGTCGATAAGAATGTGAACAGAGTCAGAATGCCTGCTGATCAGTTCGGTAGCGTCATATTGTTCCTTCGCCTCATAAGCACCATTTTGCAGGTATCCAGAGAAAGCTTTCTGTCCCCACGGAGCATTGATAGGATTCGATATGGGCGCAAAGGCAGACACAGAACGGTACTGTCTCGCCTTTGATGCGAGGTATGTGCACAATGCCCCATGGCCACCCATGCTGTGGCCAAAGATAGACATGCGCGTGATATCCTACGACCCCATTCAGCTTGAGTGGAGAGAAACAAATGCCGGGGTTCACGATGGGTAAACCGGAAAATTCCAGTACTTGCGGGAGCTCGAGTTGGATGTGCGTGCGCATGTTGTAATGGAGAGCATACTTTGGTTTCGTGGCGTCTAGATAGAAGCCGGCCCCTGCGAAGAGAAAATGATGAATTGTGAGTACGTTCACCGGCTTCGCGGACCACACCCGTGCCAAAATCCCAATCATCATCTTCGCCTTCAATACCCGCCCCACGTGGTGAAGTATCAGTGAAAAGGATAGCAATCCCTTCCTTGGAAGCGGGCCCGAGGAAGTTTCCCTTTTGTGCGCTGAACGGTGGTTGAGTATCCAAGTCATTGCATGTTGTTGATCAGGCCGAACGCACCCGTTGTCTTCCGTGCAAGTTAAGCCTGCCAGATAGAAAAGAACCGGAACCTTGGAGTTTGCAGCGCTTTCAGGTAAGAACAGATTGAACCTGGCATCTAAACCACCGAGAGCTGCAGACTACAGATCAAGTTGGATGTTATAAACTGGTAAAGACAATAATCGATTCGACTTACTTTGAATTTGTATTTGGTGAGGCTTCCCCCGAATGCCTTGCTCGATGACAGTGCCTCAAGGGTAGTCCCTGACATGGTGCTGCTTGTAAGTGAATGGGAGACACGGAAAGTGAGTGGGACTATGTGAATGACGTCATTGCCAGGGAAGGTCACATGGAGATGGTCAGGCGACTCACACCCACGGACAGCTCGCCATCACTTGCAGCCATCATCCCAGGTCGCCCTACGGTTATGTCTCAACATTCACCCGCTAGTATGTCACCCGAAAAGCCATTAATGGTCCAGACTCTTGGTCTCACGTACCATCGACAGTGAAAGTCGGGGGGAGACGCCTGTCCCTTCGACGTGCTCGGTCGGACACCCACGTGTCAGTTTCTCATAATGCATTGATGGCTCTATGGGATCTAACGAGTAATACTCATCTCAGTGATGAAGCCGTCGCGGCGTCACCTGCAGAGCCCGCAGACTACCCTCGCCCTTCGGCACCTGGAACCGAACCGACCACTGAGCATGCACACAATGATGAAGATGCGCCGCCCAAAAAGGAGCGTCGCAAAATTCACAGTGCGCATGAAAACGAGCGGCGTCTGCGCGAGAATCCACAGCGTAAGGCAGACGAGAATTGGCAGCATCGAGAGCAGAGTGGCATATCCAGAGTCAATGCGCGTATCTCCCAGCCAGGAGGCAAGGTTGCCATCTGAAGTTCCCCGACATGTTGTGATGTGAAGAAGTAACTTGTCTTATGTACATTTATATTTTGACTTAGCGTGTATATATGAAACCTATATGTAAGAGAAGGGAATTCGATGTATACTTTTCGCAATTACTTTCA
>Ga0179589_10000087_pt1 | contig 11407 bp, 11 predicted proteins | sample CZOMad2_1_08_16f_FD_182923 | JGI IMG/M metagenome (GOLD analysis project Ga0179589, IMG submission 182923) | Vadose zone soil fungal communities from Angelo Coast Range Reserve, California, USA - CZOMad2_1_08_16fungal | ecosystem: Environmental > Terrestrial > Soil > Vadose zone | place: USA... | reverse complement strand
CAATTGCAAGGTGACAGGGAACATTGGCTCTCACCTCCCGACCCTTCAACAAACCACGACTTCGTTTGGAACTTACACCATAACGGAACTGCCGCCTGGTTATTTGAGAGCAATCTATTGACCGAATGGAAAGCGACGGGATCCCTTTTGTGGGTCCATGGGAAACGTATGTTTCTTCGTCCACCGGTGCACCCCTTGCATTGATTTTTTCCGATCATTCATAGCTGGCTCTGGTAAAAGTACACTTCTGTGCGTGGTTCCTCACCGAATGTGATTGAGGTTGTTCATATTTCCGAAAAGTTCCGTGATCATTGAGGACATCAAGGGAATACGCGCAGCTGGAATGGCCACAATGGCCTATTATTATTTCGATTTTCGAGACGTCAAGAAACAGAGTCGCTACGGCCTCCTCACTTCTCTCCTTTCCCAACTATCTGCCCAATTGGATTCTTATCATGACGTTCTCGCCAAGTTATATTCAGATAATCGAGACCGCACACAAAAACCTACTAGCAGTGCGCTTACGGAGTGTATGAAGGACATGTTGAGCCTGCCTGGACAGGGCCAGATTTATATCGTCGTCGATGCTCTCGACGAGTGTCCTAATGTCTTAGGGACTCCATCCGCCCGCGAAGAGGTCCTGGACCTGATTGAAGAGCTTGTTGATCTGAAATTGCCACACGTACATATATGCGTGGCTAGCCGTCCGGAGATCGACATCCGATTGGTCCTCGGGCCATTGACATCACTTCAAGTTTCTGTTCACGACGAGAAAGGACAAAAGGAGGATATAATAGAGTACATCAAGTCTGTCGTTCATTCTGACAGGAGGATGCGGAAGTGGAAGAAGCTCGACCAGGAACTCGTCATTGATATGCTTTCTGAGAAAGCAGACGGCATGTAAGTTACGCCACATTTGTACCGTGTCTTGTGCTTTACAATGGGCTCACGCAATCATCCAGGTTTCGGTGGGTCGTCTGCCAAATCGATAGACTGCGCCGCAGTTTTCCTGCGAGTATTCGAAGCATTTTGGACGTCTTGCCAAAGACTTTGGACGAAACCTATGGGCACACCCTGCTTGGAATCGATGAGGAGAAACGAAAATATGCGCAACGTCTTCTACAATGTCTCACAGTGTCTATCCGTCCTCTTCGTGTTGAAGAACTGGCCGAAATATTTGCATTTCATTTCGACGAAGCAGAGCACCCCACGTTCCACGCAGATTCACGTCCAGAAGACGCCGAAGAAGCGGTACTGTCTGCATGTTCGAGTCTTATCGCGATCGTCAACGTCGGCGGGTTTCCGATTGTACAATTCTCCCACTTCTCTGTCAAAGAATACTTGACATCGGAAAGACTCGCTCGGGCCGACGAGCGTCTTTCATACTACCACATTCTTCCCGAACCTGCGCATACGATTCTCGCACACACTGGCCTCAGCATCCTCCTCGAACTGGATGACAAAATCGATAGAGATTCGATATGTCTTTTTCCTCTTGCATTTTATGCCGCTCGACATTGGGTCGATCATGCTCAGTTTGGCAACGTGTCGTCGCACGTCAAGGGCATCATGGAGGGTCTGTTTGACCCAGCTCGGCCACATTTCGCGGCTTGGGTTTGGCTACACGACATTGACCGTCCTTGGGTAGAAGCCATGGCAGAGGCATACCCGATACGACCTCCAGCGGGGCCTCTGTATTATGCTTCATGTTGTGGATTCCGTGGGCTCATGGAGCACTTGCTTGTTACCCATTCTCCAGACGTCAATATTAGGGGTGGCTCTCAGACCACTGCATTACATGTTGCCTCGGCGCAGGGACACGTAGAAGTGGCATCTCTACTCCTTGCAAATGGTGCAGATTCTAACTCTCATGACCATTTGGGAAGGACTCCACTTCACAGGGTATCACGTGGCAGACAAACAGTCGTTACGGAATCAGTGCTCGAAATTACGCGGCTTCTGCTTAATTCCGGTGCCAGAGTGGATCTCCCCGACCAGGACGGCTGGACACCACTACACACAGCGGCTCGGAATGGACACTGTGACGTTGCGGAATTGTTACATGTGTCTGGTGCAAGTCTCAACGCACGGAATAGGGAACAAGAGATACCTTTGGCCTTGGCCTGTCGTTATGGCAAGCTTGAGGGTTCACGGTTGCTTATAGACCAAGGCTCAGACGTGAATTGGCGGAGCGTCGATGAGATGACTCTGTTACATTACGCGTCACAAGGTGGACACGTTGACGTCGCACGGCTATTGCTGGATCGTGGCGCCGACGTGAACGCTTACAGCAAAGGAAGCTGGTCACCGTTGCATGTGGCCTCACGATATGGATATCTTCACATTGCGCGGCTATTACTTAATAGGGGCGCTGGTGTAAACATACACAAAGCAGACGGCTTGACTCCACTGCATCTCGCATCAGGCAGTGGGCACCTTGACATCGTGAAGTTGCTCATCAAATGTGGTGCGATTGTTGACAGCCGGGATAACGAGCAGGAGACTTCCTTGCACCAGGCATCAGACCAGGGATTCCTCGACATCGTACGCTTTTTGATCGAGAACGGCGCTGTCATGTCTTCCAGAGACTCTCAAGACTGGACACCATTCCACACGGCATCGAATAGCGGGCACCTCGATGTACTGAAGTTTTTGCTAGAATGTGGAATCGATGTCGACATCCGAAATGGAAACGAGACGACCTCATTATACCTAGCATCTGGCGCCGGCAAGCTCGACATCGTGCACTTCCTAATCAAGAAAGGCACAAATATTCACGTCAGGGACAACAAGGGCTGGAATCCATTGCACATCGCCGCGAAAAATGGCCATCTAGATGTTGTGCGACTCTTAATTGAGAGCGGCACTCCCATCGATTTTCGGAACGGGTCTCAAATGACCCCATTGGCCTTGGCATCAATGGATGGGAAATTGGAAGTTTTACACTTCCTCATCGACCAAGGAGCTGACATAAATGCGCGAAGCAACGAGGGCTGGGCCCCTTTACACTTTGCATCACTATACGGACATCTTCGGGTGACCAAGCTGTTGCTTGACCATGGCGTCGATCTCGACACCCGGAATGGCCACCAATGGACCGCATTGCATCTGGCATCGGCCAACTGCCAATTGAAAGTTGCTCGGCTACTGCTCCAACGTGGTGCAACAGTCGATGTTTTCAACGCCGACCGAGGTACTCCTCTAGATCTAGCAGCAAGCAACGGGAATGTCGAGATCGTCCGCCTTCTAATCGACCACGAAGCGAATCGGCATACCACAGATAGCAAGGGCTGTACTCCGTTACACTCAGCAGCACAAAATGGGCATCTGGAGGTTGTGAAGTCGTTGGTTATGTGGGGCGCGAATGTTGAGGTGGTCAACGAAGCCAATATGACAGCAGCAGAATTGGCATCGTCGATGAACAAGGATGCGGTTGCAAGGTTCCTAACCGAGTACAAAGCAGGCGCGAATGTTCGAATGAACATAAGATAACTCATACGTTGTGGTACCGTTTACGTAAGCGAACTGTATTTCCCGTGGGGGGACAAATTCATAAATTCTGTTTCCAAGAAAAGATGGATTTAAAACATTTTGTTGGGAGCCAATTTTGGGAAAAAAAAACATTTTTGAGCGTGCCCCACCGGAATTGGATACTGAAGCTGTGGTTTGATTACGTAAACGGTGCCACAACGCCTGAGGCATATCTTACGCTCGACGACATTGGACACAGCCGATGACAGCGCGGACATGAACAAGGCAAACGCTTCACTGCTTAGTGCCTCGTAAATGGGGGACGTGGATGTGGTAAACTCGGTGCTTGAGCAAGGCGCAGACATCAATTCCAAAAACACAGACTACAGGGACCCCCACTAGACTCAGCAGCCGCCGAGGGGAATCTTTACTCATCAACCATGGTGCGGAGGTGGATTCGGTTGATAAGCTGGGCTGGACCCCGCTGCACAAGGCATCACGCGACGGACACCTCCAGACATGCCATAACAGCCAGTCCCATATATAGCTGTCGCATGCAGGCTCGTGACCGTGACAACGAGGAGCAGATTATCGGCAGGGAAGACCTTGTCAACTGCATTTGGCATCTCGCAGAGTAGCGTGATGCTGCCATCCATTCTGTTCACCCGTCACCAGGGCAGCACCCAAACAGGTGTCTGAGCTATGAGCTATGAACCCTTGAACCCATGACGCACACGCACAACGTACACTGAGACGTGGATGGTTGCACAGTAGAGCAGTGAATCACCCCTGGTTGTTGCATGCACAAAAAGAACCCTGGCTTGAGGTCGAAGCACCCCAGGAGGACTGAACGTGCGTGCGAGATGATCACACAGATGTGGTTGTACATCAGGAGATGCAAGCCATCAGGGTCGAGGATAAGCGAGAACACCCAAGATGGAGTGGGGAAGTCAAGAGGGAGGTGTTGATTTTGGATGAGAAATGAGAAATCATCCATCATGGTATAGCAGGGGTGTGTACCTGAGAGGCCTCGTCGTCTCGGCTCCGGCTCTGTTAGGGCCTGTATGTTGACGTCATCGAGGTTACGGGGTCTTGTACAGTATCGGCCCGGTGCACCCTAGACCCTGCGGCTCGCAGCTCTCTGACACCAGTGAACGCCCAACCCCACTCTCTAATATCTACCTCGAAGCCCTATTCATACCCGGGATTCTTCCCAACTCATGCAATCATCCCACTTCCTTGCTCATTTGGGCCCAACTTTGCTGCTGCTCCTGCTGGATGCATGCGCCACGTCCTTTGCTTTGCAAGACCATGCGAAGGTTCAAGCGTGGGCCTGAGGGCACCATTAGACGCAGCATCTAGCGCGCCCTCCGCGATATCCATGCGAGCAAGAGATGACGAGGGTTATACCGTAGCCTCGGCTCGAACGTCGCGGGCAACATGAGCAGTTGGGGGCTTTATTTTCTCTTGTGCGTTTTTCTCTCCGCGCCCTTCGCTTTGTTTTGCTAAGGCATTCCTGGCGCGTCACGGGGACTTGCAGCTACAACCAACTCAAGCACTGCGCGACTGTCCAAGCTCCCGACAAGCCCCTCTCTGCCTCGCAGTATCTCATACTCTGCCGAAGCGAGTTCGCAGCCTCCAAGCTTCCTTTGCTTCTCTCTCCTTACATCTGTATTTTGTGAGTGCTGTAACAGCCATCCTGACAAATCTAATGTGGATGAAGGTGCGAACGTTTACCGCGCCACCCAACTCGCTCGACTCGCGCCTCAAAAAATGGATTTGTTGCTACTCGGCCATGCTCCCAGAACCAGCCTCTCGCTTGAGGAAACGTGACAAGCTTCAACCCCGCCATGGTGCTCGCACTATGCCCTCATGGGTGTAAGACGGAACGTCCGCATGTATTACCCGATCTCAGCGCGCACACCTGCCGAACGATCGCCCCCGGCCGCTCCTGCCTCCTCTCACAGAGCACTACGACCTTGTGTACGTCCACGCCCTCTCGCGCTTCCGCAATGGCCCCAGCACCGACGTCAGCAGGAGCGAAACAGGCACTCGTCCCACCGTGCGCATAGACCGCCTTCGCCATTGCCACCGCCCCATCATTGACACACCCACATACCCGTGTGTCCATTCAACAGGAGTAGGGGTTTAGTCATAATGGTACGTCGTTTGTGTGTCGCAGTTCTGGACCATCGACAACGTCACCGTCGCGCCCTTTCACCTCCACTCTGTTAGTCATCGCCCACCTCCCATCACGCCGTGCCGAGCGTTCGGACGAAGCAGTGGGGCCGCGCTTGGCACTGCTGTCCGGGAACACCCTGCCACGTTGCCTCCCCACTCGAGAAGCTCGCGCGGCAGTTCTGCACCATCGACAACGTCGCCGCGGCGCCCCATCACCCCTTCTCTCTTGTCGGGTCGCCATCACCTCCTCTTGTCATTGCCCTCTTCCACCTCGCGCCGGGTGTTCACGCGAAGCAGTGGGCCACGCTTGGCTCTCTGCTGTCCGAGTGTGTGGGGCTCATCCGGACGCCCTGCCACGTCGCCTTCGCCTCTGGTCGCCCATAGACCAAGTCAAGCAACCCCTCTTTGTTACACTCTGTGGGATCTGGTATGTTGTTTTTACCTTGTTTTATGTGCGTCGGGCTGTGCACGCGGGCCCCACAGGCTGGTACTAAACCCTCGCGATGACAGCAGCAACGGTGACTCAATGGCACGGCACGGCAGTAGCAGCGACGGCGATGCGACCGCACGGCGGCGGCAGCGGCGGCGAGGGCGACTGCGACGGTGGCGATAGTAGCACGGCGACAGCGACAGCAGCTGCAGGATGGCGACCGCAGTGTGACAGCGACGGCCGCAGCAGCGATAACGACCACGACACGACAGCGAGGGCGGTGGCGGCGTTAGTGGTAGCGATGGCAGCGGAGGCTGTGAACACATACTCAGCGACGAGTAGATACAAATGCCTGGGAGCCCCCAGATCGGCTGTTAGATTCAAGTAAATATATTACTTTCAACAGAATACTGGCTTTTATCAAGATCCCCGAGATTTCAGTAAAAGCAAAGCATTACATTGAAATCTGACTACAGAGATATACAGATACCTAACGAGCTTACATGGACATGGCCTAGTGTCATGTGGCCATAACGTGGCCTAACAGGATCTCCGTAGTCCAGTGTTGACAGGCTGGCTGTCTGTATGTTCTGATGATTACAGAGGATAAACATGATAAATACCAGTTCTGAAAGACTGCACTAGTACATGGCGCATCAAAAACTTGAAGCAAAACTGAGCAGGATAAGTTGATGCAACACAATGACAACACGTTCTCAAATTGGCCGTGGTCAACCCAGCACCACGTCAGAATAGAAATCCCTGGGAACCATTTCGGGTTCCATGGCGAAAACCCCTGGATACGCAGGATTGCCGCCGAAGGCACTGGCAGCAATCCCCCTGGGTTTATTTCGTTTCAGTGTAGATCGGTTGGGTCAGTCCAAATCAGAATCGAGAAAACCCTGGGTACTAGTGTGACGCAGTTGCCAGAGGCAAGTGGTACCACTCCCTGGACTTTTGTGTCAGGGCTGTGTCAGAGATAACGCTCCATTTCGTCTCTCTCTGTCTGCACTTTCCCTCTCTTACACGGCCGCCAAGCAGCGCAGTTCTATCGCCGAACAGACAAAGATAATTCTGCAGGCCACATTGCCGCACGTCGGACACGTCCCGGCGCTGCACTTCTGTCCAGACGTCATCTCGGTCAGCGGTGCCATCGTGACTCGAGGCACGAGCAAAAAGAGAAACCTTGATAAAGCAAGCGAGAAACAAGACCAACGTCACGGTTCGCGCGATACCATACAAAAAACAACAAACCTGTCAGCTCATGCTGTCTCGTCCAAAACTGTTTCCCACGCCCTTCAAATTCACCTGTCCATCTCCTTCCCAAATTACCAATATCAAGAACTAGAACAAGGCCGTCTTCTAGTACATGAAACAACACACGGCAGAATTGACGCCTGTTTACCCCGTGCCCATGTTCGCATTGTTGCGGTCCCCACAGCCTCATGGCGTTCACATCCTGCACCTTCATAACTATACTGTATCACCAATTCATGCCCTGATCCCTGTTTCCTTGCCCCACGTCGCCACATTTTATCCCGTCTCAGCGAAAGGACCACCTCGGTCATGTCTTCGTCTGCGCACATATCCACTTCACCTAGTTTCCAATTAATCACCGATGCCTTGGGAGAATATGCCAAACAAACAGGGATAGATCTCTCCAATGATCCCTTTGCTGAGGAGATTCAGCTCTTCAAGTCACCCGATGATGTCCTTCGACTCCTTCAAAACCGAGAGAAGGGTTTCAAAGAATATCGGGATAAGAACCGCACCCTCATAAGTTGTCTCACTCCAGCAGTGAACGTGATCCATGCGTTCTCTGCTACTCTTAGCGAGGTAGTCAGCCTGGTGAGTCGCACTCACACTTCCTTTCCTATTTCTATCCTACTGTTTCTACCCAACCTTGGCAGGTCCCCTTCCCTCCGATAAAAGCCATTTTGGTTGGCATTGATGTTCTCCTCACTGTACGTCTGTTAAATTTATTCCCTTAACCGAGATCCCGTGTGAGGCCTATGTATACCAGGCTGCCAGTGGAGTAAGTTCAAGCTACGACGCTCTCCTCGACCTTTTTGAACGCTTGGGCCATTTCCTAAGCCGTCTCGAGATCTATACCCAGGTGCCGGCGCCCACCACTTTAATGACAGATATCATCGTCAAGATCATTGTTGAACTGCTTCGAGTGCTTGGCCTGGTGACGAAACAGATCCGGCAGGGACGATTCAGTAAGTCCATTATTTATTCCACATATATATCTTTATATCAATTATCTGTGCCTCAGAGAAATTCATCAAGAAGCTTTTTGGCGATAGCGAGGTTGAGGCTGTGCTGCAGAAGTTGGATCGATTGACCCAGGACGAAGCCTGGATGACAGTCGCACAGACATTCGGTATGGTCCATGGTCTTGAAAACAATATGAGTGTAGTCATGCAAGGTGTGTAACCCCCCTTGATTGGCCGCTGGCAATTCACCGAGCACCCTCTCCATCAGATGGCAAAGCATCAACGGAAAATATTCGACAGGGTTTGCGTACGTGTCTCGCATAGAACGTGCATCATTCCTTCGTTTTCTCCCTGAGACTGAAATTCTGTGCAGGTGACCAGTTGCAAAGGGACATGCAATATTGGCTCTCACCTCCCGACCCTTCGACAAACCACGACTTCGTCTGGAACTTACACCATAGTGGGACTGCAGCATGGCTATTTGAGAGCAACGTATTAACCGAATGGAAAGCGACGGGATCCCTTTTGTGGGTCCATGGGAAACGTATGTTTCTTCAATCACCAGTGCACACCTTGCATTGATGGTTTCCAATCATTTATAGCTGGCTCTGGTAAAAGTACACTTCTGTGCGTAGTGCCTCACTGGCTGTGATTGAGGTTATTGATATTTCCGAATAGTTCTGCGATCATTGAGGACATCGAGGGCATACGCGCAGCTGGAATGGCCACAATGGCCTATTATTATTTCGATTTTCGAGATGTCAAGAAACAGAACCGCTACGGCCTCCTCTCCTCTCTCCTTTCTCAACTATCTGCCCAATTGGATTCTTATCACGACATTCTCGCCAAGTTATATTCCGATAATGCGGGCCGCACACGAAAACCTACTAGCAGTGCACTTACAGAGTGTGTGAAGGACATGCTGGGCCTGCCTGGACAGGGCCAGATTTATATCATCGTTGATGCTCTCGACGAGTGTCCTAATGTCTTAGGGAACCCATCCGCCCGCGAAGAGGTCCTGGACCTGATTGAAGAGCTTGTCGATCTGAAACTACCAAACGTACATATATGCGTGGCTAGCCGTCCGGAGATCGACATCCGATCGGTCCTCGAGCCATTGACGTCACTTCAAGTTTCTGTTCATGACGAGAAGGGACAAAAAAAGGATATAATAAAGTACATCGAGTCTGTCATCCATTCTGACAGGAGGATGCGGAAATGGAAGAAGGTAGACCAGGAACTCGTCATTGATATGCTTTCTGAGAAAGAAGATGGCATGTAAGTTATGCCCCATCTGCACCGTGTCCTGTGCTTTACGATGGGGCTCACGCAACCATCTAGGTTTCGATGGGTAGTGTGCCAAATCGATAGACTGCGCCGCAGTTTTCCTGCGAGTATCCGAAGCATTTTGGACGACTTGCCGAACACTCTGGACCAATCGTATGAGCAGACACTGCTTGGAATCGATGAAGAGAAACGAAAATATGCGCAACGTCTTCTACGATGTCTCACGGTGTCCATCCGTCCTCTTCGTCTTGAAGAACTCGCAGAAATATTTGCATTTCATTTCGACAATCCAGAGTACCCCACGTTCCACGCAGATTCGCGTCCAGAAGACGCCGAAGAAGCAGTACTGTCTGCATGTTCGAGTCTTATCATGATCGTCAACATCGGCGGCTTCCCAGTTGTACAATTCTCCCACTTCTCTGTCAAAGAATACTTGACATCGGAACGACTCTCCAAGGCCGAAGAGCGTCTTTCGTACTACCACATTCTTCCCGAACCTGCCCATACGACACTCGCACACACCAGCCTCAGCGTCCTCCTCGAACTGGATGACAAAATCGATAGAGATTCGATATATCGGTTTCCTCTGGCATCCTATGCCGCTCGATATTGGATCGATCATGCCCAGTTTGGCAACGTGTCGTCGCAAGTCCAGAGCATGATGGAGCGTCTGTTTGACCCAGCTCGGCCACATTTTGGGGCTTGGGTTTGGCTACATGACATAGATCGTCCTTGGGTGGAGGCCATGGTAGGGGAACACCCGACGCAACCTTCTGCGGGGCCTTTGTATTATGCATCATCTTGCGGATTCCGTGGGCTCGTGGAGCACTTGCTCGTCACGCATTCTTCCGACATCAACAGCAGGGGTGGCTCTCATACCACTGCATTACACGGTGCCTCGGCCAAGGGACACTTAGAAGTGGCATCTCTGCTCATTAAAAATGGTGCAGATTCTAATTCTTGTGATAACCGGGGAAGGACTCCGCTTCACAAGGTATCGCATGGCAGACAACCAGTCGTTACGGAATCAATACTCGAGATTACGCGGCTTCTGCTTAATTCTGGCACCAGAGTGGATGTCCCCGACTACAAGGCCTGGACGTCGCTACACACAGCCGCTCGGGATGGATACCGTGAGGTTGCGGAATTGTTAGTCGTCTCCGGTGCAAGTCTTAATGCACAGAATAGCGAACAGGAGATACCGTTGGCCGTGGCCTGTCGTTGTGGCAAGGTTGAGGTTGCACGGTTTCTTATAGACCGAGGCTCAGACCTGAATTGGCGGGGCGTGGATGAGATAACTTTATTACATTCCGCGTCACGAAATGGACACGTTGACGTCGCACGGCTATTGCTGGATCGTGGCGCTGACGTGAACATTTTCAGCAAGGGAGCCTGGTCACCATTGCAAATAGCCTCCCGATTTGGGTACCTTGACATCGCACGGCTATTACTAAATAGTGGCGCTGATGTGAACGGACGCAAAGAAAACGGCTGGACTCCGCTACATCTCGCATCAGCCAATGGGCACTTTGATGTCGTAAAGTTCCTCATCAAACATGGTGCAGTTATTGACAGCCGGAACGACAAGCAGGAGACTTCCTTGGACCAGGCATCAGAAGAGGGGTTCCTCGACATCGTACGCTTCTTAATCGAGAACGGCGCTGCCGTGTCTTCCAGAGACTCCCAAGGCTGGACACCGTTCCACACGGCATCGAATAGCGGGCACCTCCATGTACTGGAGTTCCTGCTAGAATGTGGCATCGGTGTGGACATCCGAAATGGAAAGGAGGAGACCTCATTATACCTAGCATCTCGCACC
>Ga0179589_10000086_pt1 | contig 11415 bp, 6 predicted proteins | sample CZOMad2_1_08_16f_FD_182923 | JGI IMG/M metagenome (GOLD analysis project Ga0179589, IMG submission 182923) | Vadose zone soil fungal communities from Angelo Coast Range Reserve, California, USA - CZOMad2_1_08_16fungal | ecosystem: Environmental > Terrestrial > Soil > Vadose zone | place: USA... | reverse complement strand
GCTCTGCTCACGCCGCCGGTGAACGCGTTGCGGGCGTCGCTGCATCCCGACGGCATGGCGCCACGGATCGCCAATCTCCCCGAGTGGCGGGCGCATATCCTCGAACGGCTGCAACGCCAAGTGCAGGCCACCCGCGACCCGCGGCTGGCTGGCTTGCATGCCGAGTTGTCGGCCTACCCGGGGGGCGTGGGTGAACGCCCGGAGCTCACCGAGGTCGCGGTGCCGCTGCGCCTGCGTCACGGAGATCGAGAGTTGGCATTCTTCAGCATGACCGCCGTGGTCGGCGCGCCGCTGGATGTGACGGTCGCCGAGGTCGCGATCGAGTCGTTCTATCCGGCCGATGCCCAGACCGCCGAGGCACTGCAGGCTCTCAGCGGCCGAGCGATTACCTGACAGGTAATCGACTCACTGCGAACCGCCGATCACGATGGGGTCATGACCGATACCGCCGCCACCGAACTCATCCACAGCCAAATCCCGCTGTGCGCGACGTTGGGTATCTCCGCGGACACGTTCGGGCCCGACGAGGTGGTGCTCAGCCTGGATTGGAGCCCGACCTTGTGCACCAGCAACAACGTGCTGCACGGCGGGATCGTCATGGCCCTGGCGGACTCGGCCGGTGGCGCATGTGCATTCCTGAATCTGCCTGACGGGGCGGGAGGAACCGCCACCATCGAATCCAAGACCAACTTCCTGGCCTCGACCCGCTCCGGCACGGTCAAGGCGCACAGTCGCCCGCTGCACATCGGGACGCGCACCATCGTGCTCGAAACGGAGGTCCGCGGCGACGACGGCAAGCTGGCCGCCAAAGTGCTTCAAACCCAAGCGATCCTGTGATCAGGAAGCGAGCTGACGCGCGAGCCGCTCGGTGAATTCGCGCACCCGGTCGGGGTCGTCCAACGCATACGTGGCGGCGGTGGCGCGGTCTCCGTCGTCACTATGCCGCACCAGAATCGCAATACCGTCGTCGTGTACTGCGTCGAACGCGTCCTCGTCGGTGATGTCGTCGCCGAGGTAGATCGGCACTAGCGGGCCCGGTCCTTCGTTATCGCGGATGTAGTCGAGCACCCAACGCAGCGTCTTTCCCTTGTCCCAGTCGACATTTGGACGTAGCTCGATGACTTCACGCCCTGTCGTGACGCGCAGCGCGGTGCGCTGGCCGGCGCTTCGCACCGCCGCGGCCACCTCACCGACTCGGTCACGCGTGGCGTTGCGGTAGTGCACGGCAACACCAAACCGCTTGTGCTCCACCACCACACCCGGAATATGATCGAGCTGGTCGGCCAGCTCGGCGGCCGCTTCTGCTAGCATCGGGATGCTTGCGGCCGCCTCCGCGTTCTGGTGGTGCGCGCCGTCGGGTCCGGTCAGCTCGAAACCATGACTGCCCGCATACCAGATGCCGGGCAGGCCGATCCGCTGCCGCACGTCGGCCAGGTCGCGCCCGCTCAGAATCGCGACCGGACACTGAGCGCTCAGCGATGTCAGCGCATCGGCCGCACCGTCGACCAGTCGGGCGGAGTCCGGGTTCTCGACGATCTCGGAAAGCGTTCCGTCGAAGTCGAAGAACGCCGCAGGGTGCCGTTCGGTCATCGGGCCTAAGGCCTGCAGCCCATCGGGCAGCTCGGACATCCGTCGGTCGCCGGTGCGGACACGGATTTCGCGCAGGTCCCTGATTACCGCGTCGGCGCCATGGCTGCGCAGCTCATCGCGGGGTCCGGCCGGGTCGACCCCGATCACCAGTGCGAATCCGGCGGCCCGTGCGGCCGTCACACCGTCTTCGGTCGCGGTGATGACAGCGCACCGGCCCGGCCGCACCGCCAGCCGGTTCGCCGTCTCGACCAGCGCCGCGACGTCGGGTGGTGTGGCCCGGCGGAGTTCGTCAGAGCTCACACCGGCGTCGTGCAGTTGCTTCACGAGCGTGTCGTCGGCCGCCGGGTCGTCGAGGTCGAACAGCACCGCGTCGTGGCGGCGCGGGTCGATGGTGACCGACAATTCGCTGCCCTGCCTTCCTTGGCCGCCGTTGCGGTGCCGGTAGCCAGGTTAGTCAGGCAGGCAAGGAGGAAGGGGCGGTGACCGTCAGACGGATTTTTTGGCGAACAGCAAGACCGAGTCCTGGCTGAGCATGTCCAGCCGCGCCACGGCAATTTTGATCCCGTCGGCCAGTTCGTCGATGTCCGCTCCGGCGTCGTAGTCGGCGGTGATACCGAACACCAGATCATCGGCATAGCTCAGTACCGCGACGCCGGTGCGCAACTGCAGTGCGATCGGCGGAATCGGCAGCAGGCGGGCGACGTTGCCGCCCATCATCTCCAACCGGCGGCGTGGACCCGCGACATTGGTTGCCAGCGTCACGATGCCGCGCTGCGGCAGGCGGGTGAGGAATCGAATCACCCACGAGGACAACATGAACGGGACGTAGCTGGTCGCTGAGACCGCCATGTTGCCTGCCTGCCGCTGCCCGCCTTGCTTGGCCCGGGTCAGCCGGCTGTGCACCGTGCGCAACTGCTGGATCGGGTCGCCGTGCTCGACGGGCAGATACGGCAGCATGACCGAGAGGCGATTGCCCGGCTTGTCGGGCGCGTCGGGTGAGCGCACCGACACCGGTACCAGGGTGCGCAGCGAGTCTGGCCGGGGTTCCTCGCCGCGGTGGAGCAAAACGCAGCGGAAGCCCTCGGTTATCGCCGCCAGCGCGACGTCGTTGATGGTCACGTCGAACTTGCGGCATATCTGTTCGACGTCGGCGAGCGGGACGCGCACCGCGCGATAACGGCGCATCGCACTAACGGGCCCTACCAACGACGAACCGGCGTTCGGTCGCAGCAAGCCGGTGGCGATTTCGGCCGCGCCGCTAACCGTCCGCGCAGCCGCATCGGTGATGCTGGTGGCGGTTCGCCAGAGGTCGCCCAGCGGGTTGCTGCGCGGCTTGGGGTCCGGTACCGGCTTCAGATGTTTTTGCGCGGCGGTTCGCTTGGTGACGACGGGTGCAGCGAACGCATCGCCGTCGATGTCATCGCACAGTCGGGTGAGTATGCGGGTTGCCGAGATTCCATCGGCCATGCAGTGGTGGATCTTCATCAGCATCGCCCAGCGATTACCCTTCAGACCCTCGATGACCCAGCATTCCCACAGTGGACGATCCCGGTCCAGTCGGCGCTCCAGCACATCGGCGACAACTCGGAACAGTTCGGTGTCATCGCCAGGCCGCGGAACTGCCACCCGGCGCACGTGCCGGCTGAGGTCGAATCCCGGATCGTCGACCCACGTTGGCGCACCTACATCGAAGGGTTGGGTGCGCAGCATCTGCGTGCACCGCGGTATTGCCGGGATCCGTTCTGCCAGAATATCTTTGAAGTCGCCATAATTGGGCACAGAACCGTCGATGATCGCGATTCCACCGATCGCCAGACTGACGTTCCGGTCCGAATCCTCCGCCATGAGGAAACCCGCATCGAGCGTATTGAGTTGCTCCACGACTGGTCACCGCCGTTTCACTGCTGGGGATTACGTGCAAGTATCGGCGGTGACCGGTGGTCAGAGGTGGCGGCAAGATTAATTCGTGTAAACAACTAACGTCGGTTGGGTGGCAACGTAGTTGGAGAAAGTGCGCAAATGCTAAGTGGGCCAGGGCATTTTCTGGTGACCAGCCCATGACGCGTCGCCGCCGGCGGGACCATTGGTCTATCGAACATATATTCGATAGACTGGCCGCATGGGTTGGAGCAATGGGCCGCCGGGCTGGGCGGAGATGGAGCGGGTGCTCGCCGGTAAGCCGCGCCGTTCCGGCACGCCATCTGTGTGGGGACCGGCGGATGACGCTCCGTGGTCGCGCAAGCGCGTGGCGTACCAGCCGCCGGACGAGAGCCGGACGATTCGCTCGTCCGTCGCGTATGCCGAGTTGCACGCGCATTCGGCGTACAGCTTTCTCGACGGGGCCAGCGCGCCGGAGGAGCTGGTCGAAGAGGCGGTGCGGCTGGATCTGCGTGCCATCGCACTGACCGATCACAATGGCCTCTACGGGGCGGTGCGGTTCGCGGAAGCGGCCGCGGAATTAGACATGCGTACGGTATTCGGCGCCGAACTGTCGTTGGGGTCCGGTGCCAGGACCGATGACCCCGATCCGGCGGGCCCACATCTGCTGGTGCTGGCTCGCGGTCCGGAAGGCTATCGGCGGTTGTCGCGCCGGCTGGCTGCGGCGCATCTTGCCGGCGGCGAGAAAGGCAAGCCGCGTTTCGACTTCGATGCGCTCACCGACACGGCGGGCGGGCACTGGCACATCTTGACCGGTTGCCGGAAAGGTCATGTCCGCCGTGCGCTGGCCACCGGCGGACCGGATGCGGCCTCGGCGGCGTTGGCCGATCTGGTGGACAGGTTCGGCTCCAACCGGGTGAGTGTCGAGCTGACCCATCACGGCTGTCCGCTGGACGACGAAATCAACGCCGAATTAGCCACATTGGCAATGCGATTCGGCCTCAGCAGCGTTGCGACCACCGGCGCGCATTTCGCCGCGCCGTCGCGGCGCCGGCTGGCGATGGCCATGGGCGCGATACGCGCCAGGCAGTCGCTGGACCAGGCCGCCGGTTGGCTGGCCCCGCTGGGCGGTTCTCATCTGCGATCCGGTGAGGAGATGGCACGGCTGTTCGCGCAGCGTCCCGACGCGGTGACCGCCGCGGCTGAACTCGGCGAGCAGTGCGCGTTCGGCCTGGCGCTAATCGCCCCGCAGCTGCCGCCGTTCGACGTTCCGCCCGGGCATACCGAGGACAGCTGGTTGCGCGAACTGGCGATGGCGGGTGCCCAGCGCCGTTACGGGCCGCGAGCCCAAGCGCGGCAAGCGTATACCCAGATCGAGCGCGAGTTGGAAGTCATTGCGCAACTGCAGTTTCCAGGCTATTTCCTGGTGGTCTACGACATCACCCGATTCTGTCGGGAGAACAACATTCTGTGCCAGGGCAGGGGATCGGCGGCCAACTCGGCAGTCTGTTATGCCCTCGGCGTCACCGCGGTCGATCCGGTGGCCAACGAGTTGCTGTTCGAGCGTTTCCTGTCGCCGGTCCGCGACGGCCCACCCGACATCGACATCGACATCGAGTCGGATCAGCGCGAAAAGGCCATCCAGTACGTCTACGACAAGTACGGCCGCGACTATGCGGCTCAGGTCGCCAACGTGATCACCTACCGCGGGCGCATCGCCGTGCGCGACATGGCCCGTGCCCTGGGTTTCTCGCAGGGACAGCAGGACGCGTGGAGCAAGCAGATCAGCCACTGGAGTGCGCGGCCGTCCGATATCGAGGGTATCCCCGAGCAGGTGATCGACCTGGCCAACCAGATCCAGAACCTGCCTCGGCACATGGGCATCCATTCCGGTGGCATGGTGATCTGCGACCGCCCGATCGCCGATGTCTGCCCGGTGGAATGGGCGCGGATGGAGAACCGCAGCGTATTGCAGTGGGACAAAGACGACTGCGCGGCAATAGGTTTGGTTAAGTTCGACTTGCTCGGGCTGGGTATGCTCTCGGCGTTGCACTATGCCATCGACCTGCTGGCCGAGCACAAAGGCATCGAGGTCGATCTGGCCAAGTTGGACCTGTCCGAATCGGCGGTGTACGAAATGCTGGCCCGCGCTGATTCTGTCGGAGTGTTCCAGGTGGAATCGCGGGCGCAGATGGCAACCCTGCCACGGCTGCGGCCGAGGGTGTTCTACGACCTGGTGGTCGAGGTCGCGTTGATCCGTCCCGGGCCCATCCAGGGTGGCTCGGTGCACCCGTACATCCGGCGGCGCAACGGCGTCGACCCAGTCGTCTACGACCATCCGTCGATGGAGCCGGCGTTACGGAAAACACTGGGAGTGCCGCTGTTCCAGGAACAGTTGATGCAGCTCGCGGTGGACTGCGCCGGCTTTTCCGGCGCCGAGGCCGACCAGCTGCGGCGGGCCATGGGGTCCAAGCGGTCGACCGAACGCATGCGACGCCTGCGTGGCCGGTTTTACGACGGCATGCGGCAGATGCACGGCGCCGCCGACGAGGTGATCGACCTGGTGTACGAAAAGCTGGAAGCATTCGCCAATTTCGGCTTCCCGGAAAGCCATTCGCTGAGCTTCGCGTCACTGGTCTTCTACTCGTCTTGGTTCAAGCTGCATCACCCGGCGGCGTTCTGCGCGGCGCTGCTGCGTGCGCAGCCGATGGGCTTCTACTCACCGCAGTCGCTGGTGGCCGATGCCCGCAGGCACGGGGTGGCGGTGCACGGTCCGTGCGTGGCGGCCAGCCTGGCGCACGCCACTTTGGAGAACGTCGGAACGGAAGTGCGACTGGGGCTAGGCGGCGTCCGCCATATCGGAGACGACTTAGCCGAAAAACTGGTTGAGGAGCGAAAAACTCACGGCCCCTTTACTTCTCTACTGGATTTGACGTCGCGGGTGCGGCTTTCCGTGCCGCAGACCGAAGCGCTGGCGACCGCTGGAGCGCTGAGCTGTTTCGGGATGTCCCGGCGCGAGGGGTTGTGGGCGGCCGGTGCGGCCGCCACCCAACGGTCGGATCGCTTGCGGGGGGTGGGCTCGTCGTCGCACATCCCGGCGTTACCGGGGATGAGCGAGGTGGAATTGGCCGCCGCCGATGTGTGGGCCACCGGCATTTCCCCGGACAGCTATCCGACCCAGTTCCTGCGGTCGGATCTCGATGAGATGGGGGTGCTGCCCGCCGACGCCCTGCTGTCGGTGCCCGACGGCGACCGGGTGCTGATCGCCGGGGCGGTCACCCATCGTCAGCGACCGGGGACTGCGCAGGGGGTGACGTTTATCAACATCGAGGACGAGACTGGGATGGTCAACGTGCTCTGCACACCGGGGGTATGGGCGCGACACCGCAAGCTGGCGCAGACGGCGTCGGCGCTGCTGATCCGGGGTCAGATCCAAAACGCCAGTGGCGCAGTCACCGTCGTGGCGGAGCGGTTGGCCAAGCTCACCCTGAAGATCGGATCGAAGTCCCGCGATTTTCGCTGACAACTGCTATGCCTTAACAGACTCAGCGGCATCTCGAATCGCTTGCCCAGGGATTAGTGCCTTCTCCATTTCGATGTCATATGCGATATCACTCGCCCCTGTGATATCGCATGCGCCATCGCTTTTCATGACCATGCATGACACGTTCGCGGTACACGCGAGGCTGGTGTGACCGTGATGGCCACGATGGCACGGAGGTAGTCTCCAGCCATGACCCTGAATTTGTCCCTCGACGAAGTTCTCACCACTACCCGATCGGTCCGCAAGCGCCTCGACTTCGACAAGCCGGTGTCCCGCGAAGTGCTGATGGAATGTCTCGAACTGGCGCTCCAGGCGCCCACCGGATCCAACTCGCAGGGCTGGCAATGGGTCTTCGTCGAGGACGAAGACAAGAAGAAAGCGATCGGCGAGGTCTACCTGGCCAATGCCCGGGGCTACCTCAGCTCGGCGTCAGCCGAATACGCCGAGGGAGACACCCGAGGTGAGCGAATGGGCGCGGTCAGAGATTCCGCGACCTATCTCGCCGAGCACATGCACGAAGCACCCGTGCTGATGATCCCGTGCATCGAGGGCCGGGAGGACGCGACGCCGCTGGGCGGAGTGTCGTTCTGGGCGTCGCTGTTCCCGGCGGTCTGGAGTTTCTGCCTGGCGCTGCGCTCGCGCGGGCTGGGCTCGTGCTGGACGACGCTGCACCTGATTCGCGACGGAGAGAAAAAGGTGGCCGAGGTGCTCGGCATCCCCTACGAGAAGTTCAGCCAGGGCGGGCTGTTTCCGATCGCCTACACCAAAGGCACCGACTTCCGGCCGGCCAAGCGGTTGCCCGCCGAGAGCCTCACGCACTGGAACGCTTGGTAACTACACCGCGCCGGCAAATCCCTGCTGACGCCACGCCTCGTAGACGGCGATCGCGGCGGCGTTGGCCAGATTCAGTGAGCGCCGCCCAGCCAGCATGGGGATGCGGACGCGGTCGGTGATATGGATGTCGGCCAGTGTCCTCGAGTCGAGTCCGGTGGGCTCCGGGCCGAACATCAATACGTCGCCGGCCTGGTAGCCGACGTCGGTGAACAGCGACGTCGCATGCGCGGTGAAGGCGATCACCCGCTGCGGCGACAGCGCCTTCCAGGCGGCATCCAGTGACCGATGCACGGTGACCGAGGCCAGGTCGTGGTAGTCCAGCCCGGCCCGGCGCAGCTTGGGTTCGGACAGGTCGAAGCCCAGCGGCTCAACAAGGTGCAGTTCGGCTCCGGTTGCCGCCGCGGTCCGGATTGCATTGCCCGTATTGGGTGCGATTCGTGGGGAGTAAAACAGCAACCTGAACACAACACACGGTAACCATCCCGGTAAGCGGCGAACGGATCGATGAACCGACCGTCGAAAATGGGGTATTTGGCCCATGCGCACGACGCCGCCCGAGCGGAAAATCCCAGGTTTATGAGGCGATTAGTCGCAGGGTGGGCAGCGACCGTGATGGTGTCCGGCGGCTTCGGGCTGGCCGGTCTGGGACTGGCAGGTGTCGCTCAGGCCAACCCCACGGGCTGCAGTCAATATTCGGCCTGTTGGTGCCCAGGGCAACCTATGCCCGCTGGGGGCCATGTAGTAGGCGACTGGGACACGAACGCCTGCCACGACTACCACCTTTCCGATGAGGATTACCCACCTGGGCCGCACATGCAGGCCGAACCGGGCCCGGCACCGCGTGACCCTAGTTGCCCTCCCTGGGCCACCATCTTCAGCGGCCCGGCACAGTGTGGCGGCCTCTGAGTAGGCGTTACCGGTCGCCGCAAGCGCCAATTACCGGACGTTCGGTGACGGGGATGTCGGGGGCGTAAAACAGCAGCCGGAACGTCTGTCGATGACGAGAGTTGTCCGCCAACAATTTGCTCAGCTATCCTCTGCGGTGTCGGGCGCGAGTCGGCGAACTCTGTCTGTTCAGTAAGAATTGTGGTCTCCATAGCCGCAGGCTGGCATACTCGTCGAATTGCCATGCGTATATTGCTCGCCCGTCGCTCGGGATGAGCGCAATTAGCAGGAAGTCTCATGAACGACGCGCTAACACTGCGATTCAGCGGAGCGGTCGCTAGCAGGGCCGTAGTCCGGTGACCATGTTTGCCCGCGCCACGCGGGCGGTCCTGCCGGCCAAAAGTCACATCGCAGACAGCAACGGCGGCGAGTCCGCACCGGCCAAACGGCCGGCCTCATGGTCGCCGCGCAATTGGCCGGTCCGGTGGAAAGTTGTGGCCATTGTCGCGGTGCCTTTGGTGCTGGCAATGGTTTTCGGGGGATTGCGTATCGCGGGTGCACTGACCGACGCGCACGACCTTCGGTTGGCCGCCGATCGTGCCGAGGTGGTTCCGGCCATTACCAAATACATGTCCGCGCTAGATGTCGCATTGCTGGCGAGCTCCACCGGGGGTGACGTCGAGGGTGTGAAGAAGAACTACGACGCCCGCAAACACGAGCTGCAGGCGCGCCTGGCCGAGACCGACGTTGCCCCCGACGTCGATGCAGGGGTCAACGCCATGCTGGACGGCGGGCAGGCGTTGCTGGACAACGTCGCGTCGAACAACATCGGTTTGCGGCTCCGGGTGACCACCTACGCCCCCATCTTGTTGACCGCCGAGAATGCGATTGACGGGTCGGTGCGAGTCGGCGACGCGCGGGTCCGTGCCGCGGCGCAGGGACTGAGCCGCGCGATCGGGGCCCGCGGCCAGATGATGATGCAGCAGCTGCTGATCACTCGCGGCGCTGACCTGCCCGAGCCCGAGCTGCGCACGTCGATGACCACCCTCGCCGGCACCGAGCCGTCGACGTTGTTCGGGATGGCTGAAGTGCTCGGCGTCGGGTCCGCGGAAGCCAAGACGCTGCAGCAGCAGATGGTGACCCGGATGGCGATCATGTCTGATCCGACGAGTCTGCTCGTCAACAACCCCGCATTGCTCCGCTCGGTGCAGACCACCGACGCGATCGCCGCGCAAATCGTCAAGGACACCAGCGCCTTGGTGACGAAATCCGTCGAGGACCAGGCCCACAATCGGCGCGATGCCGCAATCCGCGACACCGTTCTGGTGCTGGCGGCCATCATCGCCGCCATCGCCATCGTGCTGTTGGTTGCGCGCTCGCTGATCCGGCCGTTGCGCGTGCTGCGGGACAGCGCTTTGAAGGTTGCTCACGAGGATCTCGAGGGCGAGATCACCCGCGTCCGGGCCGGCGACGAATCACCTCCCGCGCCGCTGCCGGTTTACACCACCGAAGAAATCGGCCAGGTCGCGCACGCGGTTGACGAATTGCATACCCAGGCCCTGCTGTTGGCCGGTGACGAGGCGCGATTGCGGCTGTTGGTCAACGACATGTTCGAGACCATGTCGCGGCGCAACCGGTCACTGGTCGACCAGCAGCTCTCGCTCATCGACCGGCTGGAGCGCAACGAAGAGGATCCCGAACGGCTCGACAGCCTTTTCCGCCTCGACCACCTGGCCGCCCGGATGCGCCGCAACGGCGCCAACCTGTTGGTGCTGGCGGGCGCGCAGAGCTCGAGGGGAGATCAACGCGCAGGGGTGTCGCTGTCGTCGATCATCCATGCCGCCGCCTCCGAGGTTGAGGACTATCGCCGAGTGGAACCGTCGATGGTGCCCGACTGCATGATCGCAGGCGCAGCCGCCGGGGACATCGTTCACCTCCTTGCGGAGTTGGTCGACAACGCGTTGCGCTACTCACCACCGGCGTCGCCGGTCCGGGTCTCGGCCGGTTTCCGCAGCGACGCGGCGGTTCTCCTCCAGATCGTCGATGTCGGGTTGGGCATGACCGATGGCGACCGGCGCATCGCCAACATGCGGTTGCGCGCCGGGGGGGAAGTCACCCCGGACAGCGCCCGTCACATGGGTCTTTTTGTGGTCGGCCGGCTGGCCGACCGGCACGGTATTAGGGTGCGGCTGCGCGGTTCGTCGCTCGAGGAGGCGCGGTCGGGCACGACGGCCGAGGTCTATCTGCCGTCGACGGTGCTGACGGGTGCGGACGGCGGCCCGGCTGCGCCGCGCGAAACGGCGGCAGTGCGCCCCGACGCTTCGCCCCCGGCCGAGCAGCCGGCAACCGCGCCGGATTACGGCGATTCCGTCGACCCTGCTGCGCTGGCGGATACCGCCGAGCGCAACGGTTCCCACTCGACGGAGTCGTCGGTCAGCTTGTTGCCCCGGCGCAGACCCGGGACCAGCGGCATCACCGGTGTCCCGCTCGACCGACCGGATCTTCCGTCTCGCCGCGAGCCACCGCCGGTCCCCCAAGAAGACGTGGTCGAGCCGACTCCGGAACACCCTGCGGCGCAACCGGTTTCGAACACCTCGTCGTTCTTCGGCTCGCGGGTGCGATTCACCCGGGACAACCGGCAGCGGCCCAAAGCCGAGCCGCCCGCGCCGCAGCCGGTGGCTCAG
>Ga0179589_10000085_pt1 | contig 11449 bp, 22 predicted proteins | sample CZOMad2_1_08_16f_FD_182923 | JGI IMG/M metagenome (GOLD analysis project Ga0179589, IMG submission 182923) | Vadose zone soil fungal communities from Angelo Coast Range Reserve, California, USA - CZOMad2_1_08_16fungal | ecosystem: Environmental > Terrestrial > Soil > Vadose zone | place: USA... | reverse complement strand
ACACCAAACTCCACACCATACAGCCATCCGAGACTTGGAGCACAACCAGGTTTTCCAGACGAATGGACAATCTACTGCTGCGGGCAGGGGACACTCAGAATTGAGCCACGTCCGAACTGGAAACTTTGTCCGTACTGCGGAAAAGAAATCGAGTGGCTAACTGATCCGACTGACCCATCTTTGCCGCAGAATATACCGAGGGTAGTATAATAAGGGTATGCAACACGATTTAGTAGCGTGGCAAGACGACGATGGTATGAACATAGTCGTGGCCAAAACCAAGGCTGGTTTGGATTGGATGGCGCAGTATATGCCGACAGGGGGGAGTCCTGGTGAATTTCTAGCTTTTATAGAAAGCATACCAAGGACACTTCGCGTCGGTGTGTTAGATCCGACGAGAAAGACATTAAATTTTACGTCGGGGGTATTGCATTAGGTCTTGAGGCTTGCTATAGTGACTACGCGTTAACAACATTTCTAGAGGTTTATATGACTGATGCAAAATTGGATTTGACCCCTCCGGGCAAAGCCCCGAAGGCGCCGATCGCCCCTGGTGCGAATGCGGCCGCAAAAGCAGCCAAGACTCCCAAAGAGCCGAAGGCCCCAAAAGAGCCACGTGTAAGCAGATTTGCCGCGCTGTACCCGCCCACTGCACGGATTTCACTGTTAGTGAAAGACAACCCGAAGCGTGGTGCCAGCCGCGAGCGTTTTGAGGGCTACACCGGAGCCGTCACGGTTGCCGATGCGATGGCAAAAGGCGTCACCTATGCCGATTTGGCGTGGGATGTCGGCCATGGATTGATCAGCGTCACGGTGTAATTACTGGCCGATTTATTTCGCTGATTAATACATGCCCCGGAAACGGGGCATGTTTCTTTTCGAGAGGTGTCGGATGGAAATCTGGATTCCAACAAGAAATAGGGTATGTCAAGAGACATATCTTAGTCTGCCACAAGAATTACGAGAGCGAATACACTTCGCTGTGCCGCATGATGATAGAAATATCGTGGGCGTATTCGTGCACAAAACACCCTCAGAAATAAATGGCATAGGCCCCACTCGCCAGTGGATAGTTGACCAGGTCCAGGATAAGAAAATTGTCATGCTAGACGATGACCTCGTCTTTGCTATAAGAAGAGAAGATGAGCCAACAAAATTTCTACCTGCGCAACCCAAAGAACTTATACAACTCATCAATCAGATTGATGAGTGCCTTGATAGTTTCGCTCACGTAGGGGTGGCCACACGCGAGGGTGGAAATCGGGACACAAATTCCCATACCTTCAATACTCGTCTTCTCCGCATTCTTGCTTACCGTACGGATGTACTTCGTAACGAAGGCATACGATTTGATCGTCTGGAACTTATGGAAGATTTTGATGTGACACTCCAGCTACTGCGTCGTGGATATTCCAATTGCAAAATAAATTGGATTGTCCACAACCAGCGCTCGTCCAACGCCCCGGAGGTTGCTCAACTTACCGCACACTTGAAAAGCAATCCCAGGCGGCGCGAGGACTTAAAGATTATCATTCAGAATTCGTATCTGTAGTTCAAAAGACAACCAAAACCGCCTGGAATGGAGCTACCCGTGACGATGTGAGAATACAATGGCAAAAAGCATTTCAGAGCGCTACACAAATAGTATCTCTTACGAACGAGATATAGAGATTTTCTTTAGTAGACTCAGACGTAATGATGGATGCATTGTGTACCCTAATACTACTGGTGAATACGTAAAGTGTTCTAGGTTTGTAAAGTGGATTCATGAATATTTTGCGCACAGAATTTCATGGGTAATTTGGAACGGACCAGTACCAGACGGACTAAAAGTTTTACATCATTGTGATGTAAGAAATTGTTGTAATGAAGAGCACCTATTTCTAGGCACATCTAAGGACAACACTAGAGACATGATTAGTAAGGGGAGAAACTCAACTATATTAGATGGTGTGCAAGCTTACCATCAAAGATGGAGAGATTATAAAATGAAAACTTATGGGCGACTGGAGGTAGCCAATCCATGGAACAAATTCAAGAAGTGAAATTCAATGGAAGAGAGCTTTCTGCGCTGACACGGCCGGAACTGCTGCTGTTCTGGATTCAGGAACGTAATCAGATCCGACTTCAAAAAGAGCTAGGATTAGCCAAACCATGGAGTGAAGATGTCGTATTTCAAAATACATATTTCTGTAACGTCAGACGAGAAGATGATCGAGTTACAAAGTTCGTCAGAGGATTTTACTCACCATACGTAGGATCACCCTTCTTGGAGTATAACATCATCCTTGCCAGATTCCTTAACTGGCCCCCAACTCTCTCTAGCATTGGATTCCTTAAATCGCATAGTCCAATATCACTTGAAGAAAGTCTTGCAAGACTCGCAAAAAAGGGAAAAGTTTGGGGAGGAGCATACGTAATCACTACTCATGGAATTCCAATGGGCAAAGCGGCGTACCTTTGCCATAACGTGCTAGGAGGCGTTGCAGGAGCCATGCAGAGCCAAGGGGAGCCGTTTTTTGCCTGGGGTAACCCTGGTGTAGCCCCCCTGTGCAGCACAGCCTATAAAGCCTTACAGCGCTTTGAAGGGTTAGGATCATTTCTCGCAGCTCAGGTCGTAGCAGACCTTAAGAATACAGTCGGGCATCCACTTTACACCGCAAGTGATAGAGATACTTTCGTCGCACATGGCCCTGGGAGTATTCGGGGGCTGTCTTGGTTTTGGGATAGTGCTACAATAACCCCTAGTAATTTCTACCGTTACTTTGACGCTATGAGGTTATACGTCGATGAAAATTGGAACGAAACCCTTATGGGACCGAGCATTTGCAACCAAGATCTTCAAAACTGCTTGTGCGAATTCGATAAGTACATGCGAGTCTCTAACGGTACAGGTAGAAGCAAAAGAAATTATCCAGGGTATGCTTGAGAATGAAGCTAGGAGACAGTTAGAGTTAGAAAGAGCTGCCTACGCACGTAAGCACAGACACTCGTTAAGAGATTTACAGAATAGCGATCAGTGGGATGAATTTGGAGATTGGGATGGCAGCGGCATGACAATTGAAGATTATCTAGGGCACTATCCGGGAGATATATGACAGATATGGAGCAATATCTGAAGCCTAAGTGTCATCGGTGTGGCATGGATTTAAAAGAAATCCCCAAGGTTTTCGCAAGAGAATATTCAGGTAAATTGTTCTTTTGCGAAAAAGAAACTTGTCCAGAGTTTGAAAAGAAGGTAAGAGTAGAATGAACGTAATCTACGCGAATAATGTCCCCCAAGCGTATACCGAGGCTATAATCAAGCTTCGTATCTGGGGGGAGGGAGAAGAGTCTCGAAATGGGCCGGTGATCACTTCTCAAGATTCCGTGCTGCTGCAAATTCAGCGGCCAACGGAGCGTGTCCTATTCGATAAGGTAAGAAATGCTAACCCATTCTTCCATGTAATGGAATGGGTGTGGATGCTATCAGGGAGTAACGATGTTAAGTGGATTGAACAATTTAACAAGGGATTTCGTAATTTTGCTGACTACGGAACTGATATTCTTCATGGTGCTTATGGGCATCGCTGGATTAAACACTTCGGCCGAAATCAGATCCAAGCTGCGGGCGGTATGCTTAGGGCTGATCCTACTACTCGCCGTGCCGTTATTTCTATGTGGGATCCTCGCGTGGACCTTAGCCCTCATGCTGATCTCCCCTGCAACACTTCAATAATGTTCCGCGTCGTGCAGGGACAGTTGGACATGACGGTAATTAACCGATCTAACGATCTCATCTGGGGTATGCTCGGCGCCAATGCAGTCCACATGACTTATCTTCACGAGTTAGTGTCTTTCATATCTGGCATTCCGATGGGCATGTACAAAGTCTTTACAAATAACCTGCACATCTACAAGAATATGCCGAATTTTGATAGTATCTGGGAAACCAGAGTGGCCCATGATCCATATAAAAACATCAAACCAGCAATAGAGCCTTACCCGCTCTTGCGTAATGAAGAAAGTTACGCCGACCTAGTACAGGATTGTGTTGAGTTGATTGATGTAGATATAGAAAACGAACCTGCGCTAGAGTTTAGAACTTTCTGGGCCGCGAATGTGGCTTGGCCGATGCGTAAAGCATATTACGAGAGACTACTTGGTAACTCAGGAAGTGATTGGATTAGTGATATTCAAGCAACAGATTGGAGATTAGCGTGCCAGAACTATGTCGCTATCCGAGAGAATTCTGGTAGCAAGTAAAGGTTGGGGAAGATGACGAGTGTTGGCCGTGGCTTGGTTCTATTCGTGGTGGCTATGGAATATGGCAAAGTTATCAAGCTCACAGATGGGCTTATGAGTTAACCTACGACATCGGAATTGAAAATTTCGGGCTACATAGGTGTAATTTCAAACTATGTTGTAATCCAAAGCATATTTATGATGGAACTCAAAAAGAAAATATGATGCAATCTGTAGCAGAAGATTTAGGGCACGGAAGAAAACCAAAGAAGGAGATACGAGAAGCGATAAAGGCAGAGCCAGAATCCATGCGAAATTCTGAGGTTGCAAAGAAATACGGAATAGCTTTGAGTACTGTGGGTACTTATAGGAAAGGACACAAGCAAAATCGAGGCTATCGGAGAAATTAATGAAGAAATCTAAGAGAGGAAAGAAAATGAACTATCAAGCTAGAAAGATAGGCCCCGGCCTTGTCAGTGGACAAGTGGCGACTCGAGTAGAGTCCAATCCCCCCACAGTAGGCTGCATTGATGGCTTTATTGGGCGCACTCAGGAGCATAATCAGATGCTTGCCCGCCTTATTGAGCGAACTCAGGCAGTTGGCGATCGTATGTTTGGTGGACGACCAGAGGAAAAAGATGGTGCTGACCAAGCTGGTCCCAGCAACATGCTCGGAATTTTGGAAACTGCACTAATGACGTCTGAACAGCTTGCGACGCGTCTTTTAGAGCAAATTAGCAGATTGGAAGTACTGTGATTTGGTTCATCGGCGCTGAGCTTTTCGTCGCCATCGTGTTAGCTGCGATTACAGCTAGCACGGTCAAGCTCCCTATTTTCTGGGTAATCCAATTTGTGAACGCCCAACTACTCGTTCTCGGACTCTTTATCTGTCTTTGGCCAGCGTTTGCGAAATGTACCTGGCTCTGGTGGAATGACGATGACGGGGCCGTGGGGAAGACATACTGGGAACGATACTATTGGCTCGCCATTCGCAATCCAGTAGATAATTTCAAGCATGTCCGTTGGACGCAGCGCTCCTACGGACCTCTTTTCTACAAGACATGGATACGACAAGGTAAGATGTATTACGCCAAGGTGGGCTGGATGGACAACACATTCTGTTGTATGTCGGCTGGCTCTGGGAGAGGATGGTGAATATTATATGCGACTTAGATGGAACCATTGCGCTAGATCATCAACGAGCGAAGTATCTACATAAGGAGGGGTGCCCTAAAAAGACTTTCATGGCCATCAACATGGCAGCACCTGAGTGTTTATGTCTTCCACATGATCGTGATTGGAAGGCATACTTTGACTCTTGCGATACTGACGAGCCGTGCCATGCTGTTATCAGTTTATTGGGAGTCTACGAACCAATAAGCAAGATTTACATTCTTTCAGGACGTAGTATGTCTGCCTACGAAAAGACACTGGAGTGGCTCGACAAACACAATGTTCCCTACAACTATCTTCAGATGCGCAACCAGGACGACCGCACTGCTGATGATATTCTTAAGATCCACTGGGCCTGGGAGCTTGGTCTTGACCCAGAAAATACACTCTTCGTTCTTGAAGACAGAACACGCGTTGTGGACGCATGGCGGGCGAAGGGTTTCCGATGTTTCCAGGTTGCACCTGGTAATTTCTAGGGGTATACTGCACCTTATGGCACTGCATGGCTTAGATAGAAGTGATATTGTGGAAAATCCGAAAAAAGCAAATGATCGTCAAGTAGGTGGGGACCACTATAAGGCTCCAGGATTAATGGAGCATTGGGACTATGCCTGGTCAAAGAAATTTGATCAATTCCAGTATTCAATAACAAAGTACGTTGAACGATGGAGGAAAAAGGATGGGCTTAAAGATCTTCTTAAAGCGCAACACCACCTCGAAAAATATATTGAGGTGGTCAAAGCTGAACTCGCAGCTGAAGCAAAGTCAGGGCTCAAGTTTGAATGCCACGCAGACGATGCAGGGGGTTGACAAGTTTCCGTGCGCCAAGCCAGCGCAACTCTTAGCTCGGTAGAGAACACCTTCCCTGAGCCTGCCAGGGTCCGAGTAGCAGGCACGTTTTGGAGTGACGTTAGGACAGCGGTTAGTCCCGGAGCCTGTGAAGCTCCCCACACGGGTTCGACTCCCGTACGTCACCCCAAAGCGTGCAGGTACGTTTTGAAAGACCGTTGGCATTTAACCCACTTAGAGTAAAAAACGACCGCCGCATAAGCCCCAGGGACCGTGATTTTAGGGTAGGCAATGCTGGGCTGCCTGGCACTTTAGCGCCGCGCCACGGGCTTTAGGCTATAACCCCTTGTTTTTACTAGGGTTTTGGTGCTCGCAGCTTAGCTACGATAATCTTATTGCGGTCCGCAGCTTCGAAATCCCTAGCTACTTTCTGGGGTATGCCCATCTTAGCAGCAAACTCAGGATTATGCGCCGCTGCCCTCATCGTCCGTTTCTGCGCTGGACTCGTCGATGGCATCTGCTTTCTCCGTAGGTTCTTTCCATTCTTGAGCGACTTTATCCGCCCAATCGTGCGGATGCGAGTGTCCGTTAATCTTTGCGATTGCAGTTGCAATTTTCTTAACATCATTTATCGATACTGTCATCTTAGTCTCCTAGTGATTGTTTGCAACGCCTTTAATCTTCTCTATAGTTCTATAGCCTCCAAGCCCGAGAAGTGGAAACATGAGTGCCATTAGCAAATTTGAGTCTAGCACAGGAAATGGAGTTGGGTGCCCAGCTAATTGAGTGGCCCAAGTGAAGAATGGACCTATAATAAGATCTAAAGCTAGCGCAGTCGCACAAATCCACATCACAAATGGACGCGCCCCTGCAACAAACCAGTTTGGTGATGCTGCTTCAACCTTATTAATATCAGATTGAGCTGATGTAACGGCCGTTAACTCAATTAGATCTTTCTGAAGATCTCCTTGGGCTGCTAGTGTCAAGAGTTGAGATTTAGCAGCGTCTGCTGCTGCCTTATCAGGAACTACTTTCCCAATAATATCGCCAACTTTATTAATCAAAGTTGTCCAAGGAAGTTCAAGTGCCATTGGCTAATTCCTTCCAATTTGGGTATTGAAAATGAGCTAATTCGTGAAATGGATATCCTGGAGCCCCAGCCCACTCAAGTCCGGCTTCCTGTCCAAGTTTTCCGACCTGCTCCCAGATTGGGTGTGCCCCAATCCAATCTGGTTTGCCATTCACAATGGGAACTACATCTACTGCGAGCCCATAATTGTGCGCTGATTGTCCAGCCTTGGCTTTTGTCACAATTGGGCCAGGTGTAGTTCGGCCCTGCGCATATAGATCCGACTGTTCTTCATTAGTGCGCAATGTACAGGTCACAAGAATATCAATACCAGCAGCGAGGCCAGCGCTAAGAAAAACATCCACCATAGGGCGAATTTCTGGGCGTAAATCATCTAAATTTCTACTCATTTAATGAGTCTCTCAATAAGACGGTCCAACTTTTTATCGCGCTCAGCCGAACTTTCATCCTGGCTATCCAAGCGGCGAATAACTTCATCAAAGCGAGTTTCGTGCGCTGTCTTATCAACCTTATTGTCCTCAAGGTTAGTAATTCGACTATCCTGCTTTTTAAATATCCAGCCCATAGACGCTGTAAGCAGACCTAGCCCTGCAACGATTGCATCCTTTAATCCGAACGTACTTTGGTCCATTTCTATCCTGGAGTTGGCGCATCTGGTTCTGGTCTCTTTAAAAAATCACGACATTGCCCAGCCACTAAGACTGGAAAAGCATCGCGGCATAATTCAGTTAAGTAAATAACTTCTCTGGCATCTAAATCTATGCGGCCATTGGAGTGCTTAACCTTCTGCCACATGTCGAAGCGTTTAAACTTTTCCTCTCCACGTACAGGAATTGAATTTCCCATCTGATCTCTCTCGCCAGTAAAATCATTGGCGGCAGCACGCATAAAAGCTTCACGATAGGTTCCAAGCTTACCTTTTTCGTCCTTTACTTGCTCGTCCAATTCATTCAACGGAAACTTAGTTAAATCAAAGCGCATGTCATTCTCGTTGTAATTCGGGGACCTGTATTATACACTAAATCATAAATCATTGCGCGTAGTTCCAGTACCAGAGGCCACCGTAGTTCCAGCCAAATTCTTAATGACATAGCTGAAATTACGCCCTCCAATTCCACCACTTGGTGAGGGAAATTGACTAGTAGATAGCGAAAAAGTAGCTCCATTATTCAATATGACCAAAGCTGTACCACTGGATAGTCCAGTATCTGTAAATGCGATAGTGTATAGCGCGCCGACGCCTACTTGTGGAGCAACTGAGTACCAATTTACTGGAGTAGCATTAGCTCCAGTAGTGATGGAGTTGGTGCCATCAGAATTAAAAGTATTATTTACACCTCCACTCTGATTTTGTGGCGCGCCCTCGCCAACTCCGCCCTCAAATAGCAGTGACATTAGGGCGGTCAACTTACCCCCGGACCAGAAACAATACACTCAGATGCACCCTCAAACCAGACTGTCGCAATTCCTCTCGCAGCTAGAGTTCTATTTCCAGTAGTGGCTGTTCCGCCAAGTCGCATAGTAGTGATTGTTCCATTAATGGTAATCGCACCTGCGGTATTGTTGTAGATAGAGAATATGTGTCCCTGCGAAAACACTGCGTTATTCACAGCAATATTTCCGGCCGCGTTTATCATCTTACCAACATCAGTGACCGCTGCTGTGGACGATGCGCTGACTGGCGCTCCAAAGAAGAGCTGTCCACCATTAATGTAGAGCCCAGTAGCGTTAAGAGTTCCTAACCCTTGATCACCGCCAGTAGCTGCTGCGAGCACTACGCCGCCGTCGCCAAACACTTTTAAGTAAGCGACACTGTTTGCTTGATTAGTAACCTGTAAAGCCAGGTCGGTATTATTCGTACCACCACTGACATTAAGCCCAAAAGATTGGCTAGCAGTGCTAGATCCTGTTATCTGCGTAGAAAAAGAATTGGCTAATCCTAATACTGTAAGCGCAGTGCCAGCACTTGGTGCAGGAATTGAGACATTACCTGTCGTATTCCACGCAACTGGTTGTCCTTTGCCGATGTTTCCAGATCCATCACCATTGATTATTGCGTATTGAGTAGATGCAGCTCCATTGGTGATAAATAAAGCGTAGTCCGCTGCATTTGTTCCTGCAGAAATTTTAACCCCAAAATTTGTCCCAGCAGCACCCCCACCCGTAACTTGTAGAGCTTGAGCATTCGCAGCACCATTTACTGTGAGTCCAGATCCTCCTGCAACACTACCAATTACTACTGAGTTACCACTACTCGGCGCAGCGATTGTAACGTTCCCCGCCGTGGCTATCGTAACTCCACCTAAAATAGCGACATTTCCAGCCGATACACCGAAAACAGTTAGGGTGGTCGCCGCATTCTTTAGTTCAAGAACCTTTACCCCAGCTATGGAAAATCCAAAATCTCCAGCTCCAATTCGGTAAAGCCCAGAGGTAGTCTCAGTCGCCCAAGTAAGCGCAGGGGCACCGACACCTCCATCTACTAGACGGAGTACCCCAGTCATAGGTGCTGAACCATCGGTCGGCATTGACCCGGTCAGTGCTGTAGCGATATCTGACATGGTAGTATTCGCCCATGCGGACGAAATAACCGTCAGTGTGACAACTGGGTTTCCAGCGGGAAGGGTATAGACTCCACCAGCGCGTGGCATTAATTACTCCTGAGGCGTCTGCGTACTGAACCATTCCTGGTAGGACACTGGTTCTTCCCCATTAGCCCTCTTTTCGCGAACGTAGAGGCGATATCCATCTCTACGTTGCTCAATTGGTCCGAAACCTTGCGGTGCCTCTCGCGACTGTCCAGCATCCGGTCCACTCATTAAAGTGGTGGACGCATTGGCCGCTGGAGTGCGTAGCGCCTCCAGTAAATAGCGAAGGTTTTCGGATATATTAGCCATCAATCTTCTCCAACGTCAGATGTTACGGCACTTCTCAGCGTATAGCCGAGAGACTCTGCCAATTTCGGATTTCGCTTCGCAAGTTCTTTCATAGCATTCTGCAGAGTGGTGTCCCCGTAGAGTCCTCTCTGCGCCGTCTTGGTGGCCAAGGCATTGCCCGCACCTAAGATTGTCGCTATTGCAGGAACATGCCCGAAGGCTCCAGCAGCGGCAACCACTGGATATCCAGCTACACGAGCAGATGCTGAGGGCTGCACAGCCGACTTACCAAAGACAGACTTAAAACTCTGGTCCATACCCTGAATATCAGTGAAATCATTCGCCTTGCCTGCAACCTGTCCCGGTCGAAATGCACCAGAGTTGGACAATGCTCCAGGAGTATTAACCGCAGCCTCCAGGGCCCGGAAATTTTCATAATTCGGCGCGTTCCCTTTATACGCAGCCAGAATTTCCTGACCCTTCTTACTATTAAGGTTGAAAAGCTGCTGCATCTTCGAACCAAAGATAGAGTCTAGGTACTCTTTAGTCGTGTCAAAGAGACCTGCTTTCTGTTCAGTTGGAACCTGCTGGCCAAGACGCTCCGCCAACGTGGGGATGTTATCCCTAGAATTTTTCAAATTGAACGCATTTATTTTCCCATTAGTGTTATTCTCTGCTTGGTGCATCAAATCATTGTGAACCATATCTACATGAGCAGTAACGTCCGACTTAGGAATTTGAGGATCAGCAGCTTGGATCCGCGCAGTTAGATCCGACTTAAAATCCTTGGGAATTGTAATGTTGTCTACTTGACGTAGATTCTGGTAGATACGATCGTATTCCTTACGAACTTCAGACGTGCTAAGCTGCATATCATTCACAGCAGAACCTGGAATGATATGCCCTTCTGGAGAAGAAAGCTGTAGCATCGTTCCCATCATAGTGTCTATTCCTTGATTGGACTGCCTCGTCAATTGCGGTGCCACGCCAGGAATATAAGGAAGTCCTCCGCGATAGAGTCCACCAATCGTAGAGGAAATCGCGTCATTAGGGTCAGATCCTTGGGAGATAGGCACAAAGAGATCTCTCTGGGCAGCTCCAGGAAGTGCATTAGAGCGAGCTACATCTCCCTCCAGCAACTGGAGGGGATCAGATTTCTTAACTACGCCTTTGATTGCACGTGTTCCAAGTCTTTGCAGAGCTCCGAGAGCGCCACCGAGAACTCCTCCAGTTTCTGCACCAGAGATTCTCTCTCCAGGATTTGAAGTAACGCCGCCAAGCGTTGCTCCAGATGCTG
>Ga0179589_10000084_pt1 | contig 11523 bp, 13 predicted proteins | sample CZOMad2_1_08_16f_FD_182923 | JGI IMG/M metagenome (GOLD analysis project Ga0179589, IMG submission 182923) | Vadose zone soil fungal communities from Angelo Coast Range Reserve, California, USA - CZOMad2_1_08_16fungal | ecosystem: Environmental > Terrestrial > Soil > Vadose zone | place: USA... | reverse complement strand
GTTCTGATTTCAAAGCATGCATAGTCATCCCGGGGTGCAGAGCAGAACTTTAAGAACGCATCCCTCATCCAAGGCCGCTATCCGTCGATGAAGGACATGACTCGTGCGTGACGCATAGTCAGTCGAACACATACTAGTATATCAGCGCCTGGAGTTGTTAAGAGATGAAGAAAGAAGAAAGGACGCTCGCATGTTGAGTACTTATGCAGTACTTATGTCCGAGTCCTGGCGGGGGCCAGCCATCGTGTTGCATTCGGAACACCTTGGTTGCTACTTCAATTGGAAGAATTTAACAGTCTTTGAGATGGACGTTGTCCACCGACTGTGGCTCTGGCCCGGGGCTCAATTACAAATGGCCGGCCCGGGAGCACCTCAATTTGATGTCACGTCCCAACGCCAATTCGGAAATCTAACACTTCATCCTCCGACAGTTGCTAAACTCCTCCGACATATGTAACCGGTTTAAGCCTCTCCTAGCCTTCAAGCTTCAATTGAAAAGTTGTGTAATTAGTAAGATAGATGAGCACGGGGCCTAGGTCACTTCAACTCTGCTAAGCCTGAGATGCGAATATAGGTGAACAAAAGACGTGAGCCCTCTTTGAGATAGCAAATATGGGAATAGTACGCAACACAAGATCATACCAGTACCTGTACGCGAAGAGGGTCACAAACTATCCCACACCCGCTGCGCAAAGCTGCGTGGACCCTTCTCTACTTCGTTCGCGATGAATTGCTCCTCCTCTTCGTCGATCTCCCGCTTTCCGGAAATCAGGTCTACCTTTTCTATAGGAATTATCGACGTTCGATAGTATAGCTTGTAACCACCCCAGAATATCACAAAGAGAGGAATCCCGATGTAGGCCGTCACAAACGTATCCTTGGTGAAAGGAATGAATGTGTCAAACCCTGATAGATGAGAGTCATCTCTTAAGCAACATCAGATACGAAGTGATGGGCCGTTCACCTTTGAAAATGGTAATGATTCCTGTGGTTATCATCGCAAACCAAGAGCCATACGGCTGGAAAGGTGCTTTGTACGGGAGAGAATCGCGTGAAATGCCTTGAACTTCCATTGCCTTCATGAAGCGTCTAATAAAAAGTCGCTTCACTAAACGCTAGAGCTTGATGCCACGATACTACTCACATGTGTGAATAACAGATGCACATCCACGTGATGGCACCGAAAGTCGAGACAAGGTTGACAAAGTAGCCGAATACTTTGAAGAGATTAAGGGTGAGGATGGTACTATGCCAAATGGCTGTTCCTGACACACCTTTCTGGGTCGATTCATGCACATTAAGGAAAACGAGACAACAGAACGACGTGCAGAGGGTAAGGGCCGGCCACGGAACGCCCGCACGATTCACTCTACGGAAGATAGCAGGTGCCTTGCCTTCGATAGCAAGTGCGTAGAGTGTACGCGAACCAATGTACAGATCGGAATTGGCAGCGCTGAGCACAAATACGAGGATAAGGGCATTAATGACGTTATTGAAGCCCTTGATGCCCGCCAAGGTAATGGCTACATAACAGCAATAAGTATCATCCGATGTGTAGTGGGACGGTCCAGCCCTCACCGACTACGAATGGAGAAGCGGCAGCGCCAACCTTTGACTTGTTTGCTACGAATAGGTCCTGACACCCTGATCATCAGTTTGATGGGCATACCCTTTCAATCGCTGCTCCTTACGTTGTTGGTCCTGGGCACCATGAGGCCAATGACGAAGACACCGCCAATGTAGAAGACGACGATCCGCCAGAAAGTCCGACGAATGGCGAGAGGGATATTCTTACGCGGGTTTTGGGCTTCGCCTACTGTTACACCAATAAGTTCCGTACCAATGAATGCAAACAATGCATTGATCATCACGCTCCAAAAGCCGAGAAAAATGGAAAGGTGTGGGTTGTGCACTTGCGACTGCAGGTATGAGCCCATGGGCCCATACGGGTGTTTCCAGTACCGGAAGCCAATACGGTCATGATGCGGGTTCCCGCCCAAGTCAATGATAAGGCCCATTAAGAGTAGGATAATAAGGGTTATCACTTTGATGCTGCTAAACCAGAATTCGAGTTCTCCAAAAACGCGAACGCCTAGTAAATTGATGCAGGCAACTAAAGCAATTGTTTGTCAGCTGCGGTGCAGCTTAATGATGGGATGGCTCTTACCAAATAATATGAAGATCACTGACACGTAAGAAGGGTTAGAGGCCCGGGATTACTTTGGCGATGAATTTGAAGAAAACTCACCCATCCAGACAGCAATGTGTACGTGTCGCGTCCAGTACTGGATTACGGCGCCTGCTGCGTTGATATTATTTGGGGTCACGACCAAGTACTTCATGAGGTAGTTGTAGCCGAGAGCGAAACCAAATGCGGGATCAACGAAGCGCGTAGCGTAGCCCGCAAAACCTCTCTTGTGTGGGAGGTAGGCCGCCATTTCTCCCAGGGCAACCATAACAAGATAACACACAAGACCGACAAACGAGTAGCCCAAAAGGATGCCAAGCGGGCCACCTCGTACAAGTGCAGTGCCAGAGCCGATGATCAAGCCAGTGCCGATTGCACCTCCAAGCTATGAAAGGATAGCAATAGTATTATGAAGTGAACAGTCTGGCGAACAGTGTGAGTAACGTACCGCGATCATCGAGATCTGACGCGCTTTGAGCCCACGGTGGAGCGTCTCATGTAGTGGGTCCTTCAGATCAGAATCGTCAAAGTTGGTCTCATCTTTCGCGGTTCCTGAATGGTTTTCGAGTTTTTCAAGGCTCATTGTGAAAAGAAAGGAAGGGATGGGGGTGGGATGGGATGAGGTGGCGGAGCATTGCCGGTTTTATACACGCTTCTCTGCGACCTGTCTTGATGAAAAGGGCGCCTGCTTTGCCAAAACAGGCCCGCGAAAGAACCACCCGACCCGCGGGGGTTATTCCTTCGCCTCTTTTAAGGTTCAGACGCCATCAAGCAAGTGGATATTATTTACAGAACCCGGTACCACAGCCCACAGTGCTGTGTCGGTATGTTCGGTTCGTACCATCAGAAATCAGATGCATCTTCCGGTCGGGAACATACCTCGAGCGACCGTAGAACAAGACTTCTCCCTGGTTCATTTGTCGCAGAACGCCGCAATTGTACTTGTCTTCACCTCCGACGAGATCCCGAAGATGATCGAAGTCGTGCTACAGGCGACCTCAATTGGCTCGGAGTCGTCAAGTCGACCACTTCCAGACCTGAGGTCTGAGATACCGAGGAGACTAGGCTGCTGAGAGTATATAGTTGAGCGCTGTTAGGGTGGTGGCACAACCTGAGTAACAAGCCTCCTCTGGCACCTGGATCACACGACTTGTGTGTGCGTTTGTGCAAAGATCAACCTTCAGTTGTTTCGCCAGAAGAGATTATCTCAAACAGAAAATCATCGAAAGTATTTCGTCTTATTCGTTCATCGTACTAACATTACCCCATACATCGAACGGGCGCCATCACCTGGACACCCATGAAAGAAAAAAAATTGAAGCTCAATGGATGCTTAAAAAAAGCTCCACTTGAATGTAGGCTAACCGTGACGGGTCACGTTAGCGCAACCTAACTTAGTAATAATTAATTATGGATCGTGAGATTCGCGAAACCCCGACGCGTCATAATCTGTTGTAGCCCTCCGCTAGCGCGTGAGCGTGGACCTAGAACACGGGGATGTGGGCTCAGTCTTCATAAGCTGGCGGGTGTGCAATAAATTTTGAACTGGAAGATTGGGATGATGCTAAGGAGTATTGTCAGTACAGTACATGCCGATAAGACAAAGCCCACAAGATAACAGAAAGCAGAGGCGTGCGTGGGAAAATACAGTAGCGTTCCCTCGTCCCTTCTCATCTGCATCTGAACCCTCTGGGAGCATTTGCGTGTACTGTATACACGACAGGCAGGAATGGATAAACTGGGTCTGTTAAGCTTATTCTTACAATTGATTTCTACTTGGTTCAAGTTGTTTATATACATGGATAGTAATCGCCTGCAGAGCAGCCTGAGTGAGACTCGGCCTATCCATCCCCTGACCGTCATGTTCACCCAACAACAAAAATATAAGTTGAACGCTAGGCAAAAACGTTGCGAGGGTTACCTACCGGAAGTGAGGTGGTTCTGCCCACTGCCCACTGGCCTGGGCTCCTGCTGTGTTGGGGTCGAGTGACTCCGAGGCGGTGGGCTAGAACGAACTCTCCCTCACACTCTTAGACGTACAAAGTTAAATACTGTCCGCTGTGCTGGACGACGATCTGACTGTCCACGCGTTGGTAAGTTACTTCTCAACCGCCGGCTCTTCACGCACAGAAGCACGTGACGAGTGACCGTCACGTTGTCGAGTGACCCGAGAGCGAGGTTATCTCATATGCTGCGCGATGCGCGATCAAGCGAATATTAAGTTACCTACTGATTTTCTTTTCGGACCTCAGACGATACTTTTTCGTATCCCCTTGGTCTTTGCTGAGGTATGTCACTCGTTTATATTGTTTACTTTACTCTTACTGTTGGCTTACATCATAATACCAGTCTCCGAAAATATCAGCTCTTGCCAGGCCAACTCGGGGGCCGGATATCCCAGGGTCGAACTTGAATTCGGGTTCCCAGCTCGAATCTCTGTCCGAGTCCCAACGGCTCACGACCTTTAGTTTGTCTTATTGCCAGTGGGCCTGGCAGACGTGTATGCTACCGATCACTCAAGTTGCGATCAAAGACGATTCTTTGCCACTGAGTACCCAGCCTGAGATGTCTTTGGCCAGGTTCTTCATCCTTGATACAGCAACCCAGGTGCCCAGGTGCGTTTCCGTACGACCAATCTGCTTTTAGACTCCCGCTGGTGAGCGTTTGATCTGTTTCAATTATGGGTGCCGCAACACAGATTGTTTCAATACCTTTAATTCAGACGGGCGGGTTTCAGTTTCCACGCCACTGGCAAGCGCAGGCCACCTGGGAGAACCAACCGTCAAGTCTTATACCTAGAGTAAATTAAGTGAAAAAATAAGCTCCTGTGTCGTGGATAATACCAATCTTGCAATGACTAGTGGGATAAGCGGCCGTTGTAACTTATTCCCAAGCGTGTGCTCCGGTTGTACCGAGATGTATCTCGAGGTCATCGATGTGGGGCCTCACATGTTACTAGTACTATTGGTAGCCCCTTGAACGTGCTGAACACCTGAGGGCTTAAATCTTGGGTAATCTGTGTATGTCAAAGCCCCTGGTGTCTACCACAAAGTCTGCCTAGAGCCTTCTCGGACTCGACAGGGACTCTGGATGATCGATGACTCGCAGGTATGCCGAGGCGAGAACACGTCGCGGTCCCTCAAGCACTTGACATAATTTCCCAGCATTCAGCTGCAGTCGCTAAGCCCTCGCTACAGTGTACAGTACAGGTCAGTGGCACTGAGCTTCTATTGTTACACAGCAGAAGCCGATTGGACAGAAGTTGGCATGTGGCGCGTTTCGTAAAATCATCACCGTCATGAGAACAAAATCTCGCGCCGCCACCAGAAGAACCCCGAACGATTGGTAAGGGAGACCCGGGTTGTTGGTACTCTTCAAAGCGTACCGAGTATTTATGGATGAAAAAAAAAACACACGATTTCAGGTTGTAGTTTTTTCCGTAGGCCCGAAATTTCAAATTCAAATTCAGCAGTTCGTTCGGTAGATAGTTGTGCAGCGGTTTTGGAAAACAGCGCCAAAAAATAATTGAAGTGGTTCGGACGCCCTTTTCCCAAATTAGTCTCGCCACGGCGCCACCCATTTTATTTTTATCCCCGCAGCTCGCGGTTGGTCATTGGGAAGTGTCAGGGCATTGCTATGACACGTGGTGTTGTGTGTATTGTGCGTAGCCATAGCCCGACTCGGACTAACACCGCATGTACGTTTCTTGCATGGCTTGTGCGATTGCGATGCGATTGAATCGTGCAATTATTGGCGGGCACGCCGCTGAGAATGGCACCCATGAGGGGTCACTGTAGGGGCGCCACGCCCAAAGAGCTTATGTCCAAAACCATATCTTCTAAAAGAGATTGTTGCGGACCCATTCCCATTCCGAAAATCTCGTCGAGAAATTTTTAAAATTCTGGAATCTGGAATCTGGAACTTGGAAGTGTCATGCAGAGCGCGAGACTCGACGCGCGTCATCGTAGTAGCCGGCCCTTTTTGGCGCCCCCAGCTACTCCCCAGCTGTCTGGATTTATCAGAAACGTCTGTGGCAGTACGTCAGGATCGATGGCTGCAGCTGCCAGTAGCATTTCGAGTTCGAGAATGAAATATATGCGTGTGCGCGTGTACGTCTTGAGAGTTGAGGTGTGTTGCGACATCTATAGCGCCAGACCTTACTTCGATCTTACTATACATTATACTATGCAAGATGGCTCTGATAGGATAAAACAAACAACGGCTAGAACTTGCAAGGAAAAAGTTAAAATAAAAACGTCCGTCACTTCTCCGCCCGCACTACGCCCGATTTTCGTGTGCCGTCCGCGCCTGGACTACAGTAATACCGGCTGTGCCACACACAGAGCAGTATGATACAACCATAACACCTCGGGCTGGCATAAAATGCTGTGGCGATAATCGCGTCTCCATACGTGTGCGACGACGCGAGCCTACCACCATCTCCAAAACCCCGAGGATCGGATGTAGGTGGACCTGGATTCGGGACATGACAAGGAGACACCACGACAATTGAGGTCCTTCCCTTACGCGATTACGCGATGGGGTAACGGCTGTCCTCTATGGAGGAGAAAAAAGGACGTTTGTCTCTCAATTGACTCGGAATGGGCTAACCTACCTCATCGAAGTCGCCGGCGACTCATCGGAGATTTGAAGTTGACAAAATTTGCCATTTCAAGCAGCATCCGTCTGGAGTCCCAAGAATATGTTCATTGCCCTCGTGTGCTATAATATAATAGTTGAATATCTATGGACCTAAAAAATGCAAGGTTGGCCAATAATGCGTTGCAGGCAGGCAGGCGGTGCTGTAGGTACAGTGTGGAAAAGTTGGGAAATTACAAAGCAGTTTCGGGGAGATTGTCGATATAGCTTGAGACAAGGTCGAAGAACGTCCAGAGCAGGCCATGAGTGGTTACACTACGCAATGCGCTCACGCCAAGGCCGCGGTATATACGAGCGATGCCGGCAACGAGCGGTTTCGGTTTTTGGGGGTCAGGTCCTCGGTTCTCGATTTAGCTTCCACGCCAGCCATCCCACCCCCTGAGAAACTTGACTCACCTCTGATTAGGCGATGGAGAGTTTCTGCTGGACTCCGGTACATTTCACCAGCCATGGCTCTCTGTTGTACCTTGGTTTTGACGCTGACGGAGAGACATGCGTGGGATGAGTCTGGGAATATGATCACCGGAAGGGACACACTTACACGTCCATGGGATAAATGAGGGCCCAAGAAGTCACACCAGATAAGGATCCACAGACAAACGGCACAAGGGACGCATGGATTGGGAACCAGGGTGGAGTAGGTCCCTGTTCTCCCGATGGGAGTCTTCCTAATAGGTGACGCATCCCGTCATATTCTAGAAAGTAGAGCGCTGTGCCAGCAGTGTCACGCACTGTGTGCTACGTCAGCTGCTTCGAAGGGGTCAAACCACGATTAATCGCTTACGAAAGTGGAGGTAAAACCCTGTATACAATCCGAAAATTCCGTTCATCCTAAAAATATCGCGTACGGCTGAGGCAGTACTCGGCGGCTTCATCAGCTTGACCCCCTTCTTCTCCGCGATCGTGTATTCCAGCTGCCGCCGAACCTGCCAGATGAGGACAGGACAGGACCAGTATTCGTCAGCATTTTGATGCATACGGTGTCATCAGTGTCCACACACCTTGACGAGTTCGAAAGCTGACGCCGTACCCAGAGTGAGAAAATCAAAAGGAAGAAACCAGTTAGAAACACACGTGCACTCCCGAAAGATATCAGGGAACCAGCCATCGCGCCCCCAATTCCACCGACTGTAGCACACCCCAATAACTTGCTGTGGTCAATCAGGTGGTGATCGCGGAAAAACTCCTTCGTACGTGTGTAAATAGTGAATGACGCGGCGCCTGACATTGCACGACCGGGAGCAATTCGTCCGGAGCACTCAACGCTAATATGTATAGAGCACGTACGGACAAATGAAATGGTTATGAGGGGAATCCACAGCCCTCTATAAAAGCCGATGATTCCCTCCTCCCGGTAAACGAGCAGGGCGATGCGAGGGACTGAAATGGGGGTCTTCGTCGTTTGCAACCTTGACTTGAGGGAGTCCAACTGTCACAGAAAGGGCCATGAGAAAATAAAATAAAATCGAGAATGTGAAGGTTCGGTCCACACGCACCGGGTACCCTGCAAATGTCGAGATGTAACTCGCCGAGAGTGCGCAGACGACGGCTTTGTTACCTATGCGCGAGCAGAGCCGTATACGTGAGCCAGGATTTCAAAAGCAGACGGTCACGAGTCTGCCTTACGTCGAAGGGCATCATTGATGTAGATGGAACTGAATATAGACCGCCTGCGCGTTCACATAGGTTGGCAACTGAACGCGTCTTTAACGAGATGAAGTGGATGGCGGACCTTTGTCCATCCATAGATCGAAATTATACTGGGCTGGCCGGGAGTCCAGTTTCGTGCGTCAGCACGGTTGGATAGGTGGAGGCAGATCAGGGCGAATGGTGGAAACAACACGACAAGACGACAGTGAAGGAAGAAGAGCGAAGCAAATCCTGGGTGCTCGTGGCGCCTGCAACCGCCTGATCATGGGGAACATCCCGGCTCCGGTCGGCGTTACCGACTTGCCTTTTTCGCACAGTTCATGCAAATCAGATCATGTATAATTATCAAGTCTGTAAAGTACTTCTAGTTCTAGAATAATACGAATGAGAATAGGTCAGGTCATGCTAGTCCGTAAGAGCGTGCGTGAGGTAGTAGGTATCGTGAACAGTCAAAACTGTTTCGTGGCGTCCGAGTCGGGCGTCAGACTACGTACATGAGGCGTCGATCGATCATCTACCGCCGGGCAAAGCGAAGATAGCGGGAAGCAACTGAAGGAACCGGTCAACGTCGTGGTAGAACAGGTGTAAGGGTAACTTACCGATAGTCGCGATGAAATTGAACGCTAGACGGGTTCTAAGTCAGGCACCCTGACCGCCAACACCAGTACTGAAGGAACGTACCGAAGAAGCAGAAGAAAATTCCCACGTCCCGCCAGCGGTGCGAGTATCGGATGTTTAATGGCAGGAAGAACTCATCACCGACCTTCAATGGATTCAGTGCGAGAGTACAAGGTCCCGTTCCAAAGTCACTGACCTTATACTGGCAGTACCTACAGCCCGCAGAATCGTTCGGATTGTCAAGGTAGCCACCAACAGCATTCACAAAAGTGTTTGCCCAGGCCGCGCATGTCTGGCCAGATGGTGCATCGAATTTTATAAATTCGTCGGGCTTACACGTTATCTTCAGACCACTGAAGGATAATTGTTAGTGAATGAATGATAACACGGAATTTCGAAGTAACACACGTGAGCTCTGTCGACAGCATCGCGCCAAGCATCCGAGTGTAGGGGTCAAGTTGGTACAACCAAGATCGCCAGAACTTGCCAATAGTGGGGTACGGAATCGTCACTCCACACATGTTACTAAGAGTGATCATGATTGGGGATGTGAAGAGAGCAGCAATCTGGATACTTGGCGAGATTGATGCGACTAGTTGACCGAGGGTTACAGCGAACAACTCCGTGAGCAAGATAAGCACCAAGTGGAATACAGTGCCGCTCGTGCCAGAAGATCCCTGCCCGAGGTGCATCGGGTATGCCTAAGGAACGCATCATTTGCGGCGGACTCCAAAACCCGTTACAAGACTTACCATTAGTGCCCAGTAGATAATGGCGCAGATGATGGAATACGGTATCTCTCCTAGAAGTTGTCCAATCGCGAAGACGTACGGGGAGTATATTCTACTCGAAGCCTCTCGGATGAACACGACCCGATTCATGATGAATATTGGCTCAAGCTGCGGCAGAATAAGACCGGGAAAAACGGTAACCCAGAACCTGAAACGGGTCAGAAATGACCGACACTGAACGGGAAGTTTACTTACATCCCGAAAACGCGATATTGAAGGTCCCTCACGCTACGCCCCAGCCGAAGGAACGGTAACGACGCAGAGAGGGAGACGAGTATGTGCGAGAAGAGTCGTGTGAAAACATAGGCGGGCGATCGCCACAAGGAAAGTGCGTTCCGTTGCGCGACTATCTTCAGCTGATACAAGAGCGGTGTCGCGTCTGAATGCAATTCAGTAATGAGACTGGCGAGTCCAAGCCAAAAGGACTCACACATTGATTGCTTAGTGTTTGAAGAACGATTACTAGACAAAGCTTCCCGCTTAATCTCCTCAATCTCCTCCTTTGTACGAGAAAATTCAGGGGATTCAAGCCAAATGTCCTTCCAATCACGGTCTCCAATCCTAGGGGTAATGCCCGCTCCGATGGCCTCGAGCATATACTCGGCAGGATTAACGTTTGGTGGACACGGTGCGCCGTACCGTGTAAAGTATTCCCGCATTACATGCGAGTCGTCGCCTATATCACCAAAGTATATCGTGTTCCCCCCCTTTCCGAGCAGCAACAGTCGATCAAAGCTTTCGAAAAGTAATGACGAGGGTTGATGAATAGTGCACAATATGGCCTGTCCACTGTCGGCCAACTTCCGCAGAAACCGGACGAGATTAAATGCACTCTGCGCATCTAGACCAGAGGTAGGCTCATCGAGGAAGAGAAGGAGTTCGGGTTTGCTTGCAAGCTCAACGCCAATAGTCAGTCGTTTTCTTGCTTCGACGCCAAGGCCCCAGACGATAGCTTCAGATAGATCCTGGAGCTCAAGAAGCTCGATTACATCTTCGACATAGGCATCCTTCTCCTCCTTGGGAACATGGAAGGGTTGACGGAGGTAGGCGGAGAAACGAAGAGCTTCGCGGACGGTAGTATTTTGTTCGTGGACATCCATTTGCTCAGCTGTGCATGATGTCAATGCTAATGCCATGACAACGACCAAAAATACCGACCATATGCTGTTCCTCGAGCAAAACTGGCGTCGAGCGGTCGGCCGTCAATTAGAACATTCCCAGATACCACGCCAATGTTTTTCCTTTGAGCAAGAACGTCGAGACAGGTGGTCTTACCAGCGCCCGATGCTCCCATCAAGGCAGTTAGAGTTCCAGGCTTCACATAGCCATGTACGTTATTAAGGATCTGCAAGGAGCCTCCTGCAACAGGAACGTGGTAGTTCACTCTTTCCCAAGTAAAGGTTTTTCGGTCAGTGAATAAATTCCTGTAGGGGCACGTGTGAATATCGAGCAATTCGACGATCGTGGGACGTACGCTTCTCTTTTCGTCTTCACTCCATCCATGGCACGAATTTTCTCTTGACGCTCCTCCTCCGCCTTCTGGGCCTTGCGCCCCTTCAAATCCGCATTAAGCTTCTTCATCTCAGGTGTCTCCTTCGTATAGAAGGTAGCGCCACC
>Ga0179589_10000083_pt1 | contig 11552 bp, 11 predicted proteins | sample CZOMad2_1_08_16f_FD_182923 | JGI IMG/M metagenome (GOLD analysis project Ga0179589, IMG submission 182923) | Vadose zone soil fungal communities from Angelo Coast Range Reserve, California, USA - CZOMad2_1_08_16fungal | ecosystem: Environmental > Terrestrial > Soil > Vadose zone | place: USA... | reverse complement strand
CCACGGCGTACGGGTCGTCCAGCGGAAGGGGGGAGCGCGAGTGTGAGCGTGCGCGGATCCCAGTAACGTGTAAGCTGGTGCACAGTGTGAAAAGCGACTGTAGTCGGCCCACTCGCCCTAGGATCCGCAGTAGCGACTTGTGCGACATCCGGTTGTGAGGGGCTCAGAGCAGAGAGTAAGCTTTGATCGGCATCAGCCTCTGATTTCCCTTTCGCAACGAGCTTTGGCTGGGACTGTGGCAGTCCTGGAGAGGGCGTTCTCCCCAAATTGACGGTGCTCCGCTTCTCACGGAGACGTTGGACATGGCGGTCTGCCTCGATCTCCCAAGCCTCACGAACGATGCGTTTGCCTACGGCTACTGCGAGGGTTCCCATAGGCACCGTACGCGCGTCAGCAATGGGTGCTTCAAAATCGATGGTCTGAGTAAGCCCAGAGAGAGCCCTGGAAATGGCAGCTTGCGTAACACGGGTTTCTTCTAAATCTAGGACAGTTAATTTCGGGAACTTCTGCCGATTGGTCGAAGGGAGGAGGTTTTCCCGGAAGGACGTGTCCTCCACGTTACATCCCGACATGCGAAGTTCTACGAGTTGAGTGAGGGTACTCAGCGAAGTCAGGAGTTCCGCAACGTCACCGAGAGGGTTGCACGCGAGATTGAATGTCCTAAGGTCCTGTGGTAGCGTATTGTGCTGAACGGCCGAGGAAGTGATCTTATTATACGAGGCGTCCAGGGATGTAAGGCAAGGGAGTGGTCGCGTTGCCCTCACGATTTCCGGAGTTGAGAAAAAACTGCTGGAGCGCCGGGTTGGCTCGGGTAGACTTGTGGCAGGATCAAACGGCATCTTGAAGGGAAGGGCGGTGAAGGAGTTATGTGAGATATCGAGTACAGAGGGGGTAGGAAGCGAAAAGAAATGGGGTGGGAGGGATGTCAAGGCGTTGTGGGAAAGGTCAATATTGACTAGAGACGTAAGATCAGCAAAGCTGTCAGGGAGTGACACGAGACGGTTGTTTTGAAGCTGTGGAGATAATCTTGATTACACGAAAGTAGACAGGATAGATGTACATACGTCGATGGTCTTGAGAGAGCCGAACAGAGAGATCTCAGGCTGAAGCTCCGTAATCCGATTGTTCCGTGCGCGAAGAAATGTCAAATCTTGTTGATCGTACCATGTTGTGGGGCTAGACCTGGATTTCTTTTCGGGTTTTTCTGAGTACTTTGGTTCATCCGGAACGCTGGAAAGCCTCTCAGGTGTTACTGAGAGATGGATCTCAAATAAGGCAGAAGGGATGCACAAAAGGTCGCGTGACGCTATGTTCAGTGAGCCTTGAAATGTGCCCTGATGGGTCAGCGGAGTAGACGTGGGCCACAAAGCTCTCTGAAGCGCACCTGTGCTTCGCGCTCGTTCTATCGTCTCACGTATGGAAAGCCTTCCGAGATCTTCTCCGTCGACTGTATGGCCGCAGGTTGTCGGCGAAGAGCCCTCGACACCGCCACAGCCACTCGAACTGTCGCGTTCGGAGAACGCTCTTTGCACAGCCATCGCTTTCTTCGCCTCTGCGCGCTTTAGTGCAATCGCCTCTTTCATGCCCATTACAGGGGCCTTTGATGGAGTCGCTTGTTCTGGCTCCCTTGAATGAAGGCGTGACGGCGGCTTGGTGACAGACTTGGTTCGCGGTCGCTCGGATGGAGGAACCTGAATAGAGGAGGACTGGGATGATTTCGCATTGTTGACAGATATTGTGCGGGATCGGACCGCAGGAGATTTTGACACCCGGGGCGTGGATGGGGTAACTTTCAGGCGGGGAGAGGAGTTGATGACAGCAGTAGAGTGATCACGAACGGCCACACTGGCAAGACGGGCACCAGTACTCGAGACAGAAACAGGCAAACGAGACTTTGAGGGCCTTGGGAGATTTGAGCTGGTCGTAGAAGATGCCATCGAAAAACTGAAGAAGAGGCCACAAGATCGCGTGACAACCAGCCGCGGTCATACGGTCCGCGTTGACGACCACCGTGACTTCGACAAACTCAGGACAATAACTTGAATGTATCAGAAACTCTTACACTGTGTAAATATCTTATACTGGTGACCATGGTCCGAACATAGAAGCTCTTAAATACAGCTGTTACCCGGGCAGTCTGTCACTATTCTAGCTGGGCTATCCACTCTTAATAACTTGAAGGACACTGAATCATACAGTAATGTCTTTCGTTTATTTATTACTTGTACCTAACAACATTACATTCGACGCCACATTTTTCTGCTTGTCCTGTCACGAAACGAGTCCACCTAGGCCCCTTTCTTTCAAAATGACTACCCTCAGACGGCGCAGTGCCTCGTTGACCTGTTCTTCCTCCAACAGACTGAAGGACGCCCGCACATAGGTCGTACGTCCTCCGTTTGGAATAAAAACAGTGCCTGGGAGCGCTAGGACACCGCCCTCGAAAGCTTTAGTCTGAATAATTTTTGCTGAATCGCCGTCCTTGCCGAGAAGGAGCTCGAACCTACAAGTTGTCAACAACGCCTTCAAGCAGATATTAAAGAAACACATGCCAGAAAAACATCCCAGCCTCTGGAGTGTTCCATTCTGCGATGTCATGGAGGTGCCGTCGCATGGCCGCCTCGAATACGTCGCGCTTGGTCCGATAGAATTCAGCGACAGTATGTACGTGAGCAAGAAACCCTTCTCTTCCCCATGAACGCAATAGGGTAAGGACAACTGCCTGAGAGAAAGACGACGGCTGTAAATTTGCCGTAGCCGTCTGCCAACCCAAGACTTTGTTGGTGTGTGCAAGGAAATGATTGAAGGTACATACGTGTCTGTCCATCGCGTCTAGTAATGGCGCAGGCCCAGTCACAAAGCCAATGCGGATACCGGCGGAGATGATTTTGCTGAAGCTGTCGAAGCGCAGCACGCGCCCGACGCTACGATTCCCCGTCTGTGCCTCAAGCAAAAAATACGACGGGATGCGCGGGCGCGCGCCGAAATACATGAAGTAATAAGGATCGTCTGGTGGTATGATGGTACAAAATGTAGTGCGCAAATGACTTGAGAACGTAGAACCCACCTTCGAGGATAAGGAGATTGTGTTCTCTCGAGAGGTCCAAAACTTCCTTGCGGCGCGTGAGCGTCGTTGTTGCTCCCGTCGGGTTGCACCCATACTATTCTGTTGATATTGGATAATAAATTGAATCGCTAATGCTCACGGGGATGGTATACAAGACTTTAGGTTTCGACTTGGATGAAGGCCAGTTCTCGAGGATTTGGCGAAGCGACAGAGAATTGAGCCCTTCGACATCGGTCTCGACCCCTGTAACGTCTATCTCAGCATAGACACGAGAAGGTTCTTTGACACTTGAACTTGCCTATCATTTCACAGCGCAGCGTCTCGAACATGGGGATCACACCGCTGGTATAGATCACAACTTATTCAATAATAGACTCCATTCTCACGTACGCATAGACAGGCCTCTCGATTAGGACTGGGTCTCCTGGGTCCACGAGCGCTTGGACAGCCTGGGATACGGTTGAACCAATGGACGACGACTTGCACCGGCAGGACGAACCTTGTAAATCGCATCCTGCGATCCTGCCGTGACGCTGACCCTCCATCCCTCCCCCTTGCCCCGCCCGTGCTCTTGCGCTTGAAATTCCGTCAGCCATTCTACCATTGGCTGTATCCCACTTGTGGGCGCATACTGCAAGCCCAACGAGAGTAAGTCGTCATCTACTGTAAGCAACGTTTCCTCGGAGCCACCCGCACAGGGTATGGTGAATTGCACGCTAGTGAATGGAAACAGTGCGGCGTTTGGCTTCCCTGCGAGGAGGGAGATCACACCCGGCGATTTTTCGAGAGGATAGAGTCCGCGGACTGCACACATGGAGAGAATGACGTGGTGCGTTTAGGGGATCCAAGAGTAGTGATGGATGATATGACAACATACTAGGACTGGGTTTACGATCCTTTGCAACCGTAGAAAGGAACGATGCATAAGATGATGCAGGGAGAGCATTGATTGCGAGTGTGGCCTAAGGTGATGGGCACGGTGATTCTTGCGGAACGGGCGATTACACGGATGACACACCCCCGAGTCAGTCACTCCTGAACTTGCCTGGGCCTCGTCAATCGGCGCGTATGCGGATGCAGCATCACTCCTGAGAAAGTGTGACGACGAGGTGAGCATCGATCAATACCTCTCGCTCGTCGCGATGGTGGTGGTTAGAATTGGGAAGATAAACAAACAGTCTGATCGATCAACGAAACTGATCGATTTACTAGTAGCAAACTTTCTCAGTCAGTCTATCACGCTTGGATGTCACCTTCAAAATTGTGTGGTTTGCCATCACCGTAACACTCATCTCTAAAAAGGGGCATGTCGGCTTCCAATTATGCTGAAGCCCCGCTAACTAACTTAGTACTGTACTGACTGGTGGTAGCTAATTAGCCGGCTGTCTCGAATGGGTCTGACGCAGCTGTAACCTGATTGATTTTGCTGAGTATCGTATTCCTGACTGTTCCATAAATCACTTTCGAGTCACCGGTTTTCTGAAATAACCACGAAATGTCTTATGGCGATGAGGTCAAAATGAGGGCTCGAGATTTGTCAACTCAGGCTAGGCTCGCCACGTCACTCGTTCACCCTGCCCACAACTCAGGTTTGGGCGAACCAAGCAGATGTCATACACGACATTAGTTGGCAGATACAAGATCATGTTAACACGGGGAAAACACCTTATACATAAGTGCCAGGAAGGGGAGAAGAAAATACTTAAGGGAGCATGACGTTGGACAGATCGAGGTTGGTGTAGTGGATAGAGTAAAGGATCGTGGGCAAGCGTGAGTGAGTTTGGAAAAGAGTAATGCCAGACTTCCACAGGGAGCACGGCATAAGCGCGACCAAACCCGCCAAATGGAAATAACAGGGAAAAAACATACACAAGGGAGCTGCAGAAATGATTAAGGTGTGACACTGTGGAGATGTGATGGGCGAGCGTCCAGGACACGAGAGAGAGGGCCTTGAGAACCGACTGGGATCTAGTTGGCGATGTACGGACTCGGGACTCAGTACCTAGGTCGGCCATCCGCGGGCGATTCGAGCCGCACCTCCTCCGAGCCTACCAAGGAAATTCCATATTGCTAGGTTCCCTTCACTTGGAAAGCCCTCGCCTGCCGGATGCATGGTATTGAAGCTTGACCATGCGGTACGGTCGTAGTACGTGGGGCCGCCGGGTACGACATACTGGTGCGCAAGGAACGGGCTCATAGCGAAGAATACAACTGCACTCGCACCGACACATAATAGCGCGTGTGAAGCAACTCCAGTCCATGGCAACTTGCCCGCAACGCTATCTCCATACACGTAAGTGTTGTAGATGTTGTAAAACCGACTGGGTTTCTGCGGACGTCTATTGGGCGCTTGGGTTCCAGAGTCATCCAGTGCTCGGTCGAACACCCTGCAGCCTATGCCGATTTCTGCTTTCAGTGTGCGCCACTCTTCGAGAACTTCGGCAGAAACTCCTACGGGGGAGCGAAGAGGTATTTTAAGGCCATTGTGCCAGATACGCAGTGTCTCGACCGCAATACGAAGGTCACGACGCTTTTGCGGATCAGGAATGTGCGAAAAGGACAGGTCTTCAGTGTCGAGCAGATGTAGGAGGTCATGGGATGGGGTCTCAGACGTCACTTGGTTGTATGATGGGGGAAGATCGGACGGAGAATTGGGAGTGGGGAAATCGAGTACAGTAGGCTTGGCTTTCGGGGTAGGTGGGAGGACCGTGGAGGAAGACGAGGCAAGTGCCTCGTCTTCGTCTTGAGGTGAAGGTGACCGGGAAGTGATAGGTTCTTCAGTCTGAATCTCCACGTCCGTCGTAGCGCGCGGTATGGAGACGTCAGTCTGCGTAAACATGGACGTAGATGTTAATGACGTATCAGTCTGTGTGCCGAGGGCGATGGCCGGAATTCTAGGTGCAGGGTCCGTTTGCGTCATCGAAGTCTTGGTAAAGAGGGCAGGGTCGTATTGAGTGTAGGCATCCGCATACTCCCGGCTTTCCTTCAATACGTTGTCCTTGTTAGCCTTACCAAGGCCACGCTGCACAAAAGGTCGGCAACGGTAAATCGAGTAAACATGGCAATTGGCCCTACCTTCTTCGTTCTCGTGATAATCGTTTGCACGATATCTTCATCCTCTGTATCGTCTCCCTGACCCTCAATGCCGAGCACTCTCAGCGTTGCGGCCGAGTCACCTTCATCCTCATCCTCCATCCACCTATCACCATCTGTTAACTGACTGAGCAGTTCCGCGCCTAAGCTCCTGCTGACGCTACTTGGCGCACTGCTTGTCCCGCTCCCGGCACCGGGAGCACTGCTCGCAAGGCCCGCGCGGAGCTCATCCATATCGAATCTCATACGGTCGATAGTCTCTTTGAGCATGAGGTTTTCCTGTTTTTGCTCATCCAGACTCGTTTGTGCTTGCTGCATGAGTCCGAGATCTTGTTCGAGCAAAACGATGCGCTCTTCGTACGCTTCATTTTCTTTAAGGTATTTATTGGTCTCCATTTGCTGAAGAGAGAGACTTTCTCGAAAACTCCGGATCTCCTCGTCCTTTCGGCGGAGTGTGTTACGCAAGTCCTCAGACTCGTCTGCAATCACTCATCGGTATGACAAACGGAAAAGCCAAAAGTCATCACATACTCAATTGTTCCTGGTACTGTTTTTGCAACGAATTGTACATTGTGCGTGAGTTGTCCAGGGTCTTTTGCACCTTGGTAATTTCGCTTTCAAGGGCGGCAATTTGAGTCTGGTTCGACCGTTCTTTGTTTCTTAGCTCTTTCTCCTCACGTTTCGCAGCGCTGAGCTCGCTTTTTGCCTCCTCAAGGCGCGCCTCCATCTCCTCCAGTTCAACTTCATGATCGGCTAACTTGCGTTGAAGCGTGCGCTCGGCTTCAACAAGCTTTTTGGCGAGATCAGCATTGACCCGCTGCAATGCTTCAAGGCGCTCCAAGGGTTCCATGGAGGCTGTTGAAGAGGCTGTAGAACGATCAAAGACTAATCCTAGAGCCGAATCGTCTTCGGATTCGTCCGAGTCTGAGTCCGCCGACATGCGCGGCATGGGAAGTTTAGTAACAGTTTCTTCAAAAGCTTCATATATTGCGCTAGCGAGATCGAGCTGGGGTGGGGTGAGGTGGGAAAAGGGGTGATGGGATTGGGACTGAGCCCGTGAATGGGGACGAGAACCAACAGCCCCAAGAGGAGGCGAACCAACTGAGGCATGCAATGACGTCGGGGATTGTTGAGAACCTGGGCTAGTTGGATTGGAAGGTGCACGTGAACGACCGTCAGTACCTCGACCGAACGTGGTGGGAGACTAAAGACGGAAGTCAATAAGGCGTGACGAAGAGTCTCGGGATACCACTCACCTCTGAATCGCTTACCGGGCGACCATGATTACGCGCATCGCTTTTCCTGCGGCCGGGAGCGGCAGGCCTTCTTGTCCAGCTCGATGGCGCAACAGGAGCCAAGGGCGTACTTCGCTGACGTTTCTGCGCGTCGAATGGAGAGTCCTTCGCGCCAGGGGTGCGCGGTAATCCATCCCCACCACGACTGGGAGGTCGACTGGGAGGTCGACTATTGGGGGCGGGGCGATGGTACTTTCCGGTGGTGCCATTACTTGAAGAGCGTGAGTGTCGACCACGGTCGTCACGTTCATCAGCGCGGCCACGGTTCCCGTCGTCAGGGTTCGCTAAATCTTCAGGACTAAGTTGTTGTCCTGAGGATGTACGCATCGCCACAAGTTGGAGGATGGTGTCAGGCGTAGCTTCGACGCCAGGGGACGCGTCCACGATTTGCATGAAACTGGCCATCTCATCCTCGGTCAGAAGTTCGACGCCGTACTCTTCTCGATAGGTATCAAAAACGTCAGAAAGACACCTAGCCGGGAGGGATGCCACGCCTTGGAGACTATCATAACATTGAGGGTGCCCTCGGAAGATGTCATGAAGCTCTTGCTGGATATCGACGATAGATTGACGGTGTCGACTAAAGTTCTTCATGATTACAAAAATTATCAGCGACGCGTAAAAAGAGAAAAGGAACGCGAGATCAAGGCTTACCAGGTCATCCATTTTGAACTTGAAAGCCACAAGGGAGTTTACAACCACAAACCACGTCCCAAGTTGTTCAGTTTCAGGTTCAGTCACAGTCACAAATTCAGTTGTTTGCTCGTGTTTCTATACAGACGCTTGACGACTCGGCACCTTTTGTTATGGATGAGAGAAAATCAAAATTGCAAGCAACTGATATACAGCAGAGTTCAAGTTGTATTTTTTTCAGTGTTCGGTGAAAACTTGAATAACGTGGTTCTAGACGTGCTTGCACTCCCGACCCATACTTCCAGTGGTGACCCCGAGCCTCTAATACAGTACCTCTCATTGGGACCGTGACTAGTACTTCCTACGCGTCCTGAAATGACACACCTCTTCTACCTTGCTATTACCGTCATTTTCCGATCACTCGTGGACCACCGATCGCTTATGGGTGCCAAAATCGCGTTAGTAGTTCTTCGAAGCCCATACGCCACGGCTGTCACCTTGATAATCCGCAACAAAGGGTCAGCGCGAATGCGGATAGGAAGCTAGAACAGAATTTTCCACGAGGACAATACCTAATGAAATACCGCTAAGGTGTAGTAGCCCATTCTCATATTTCCGACACTGCGTGGCTTGTGAGAAGCTTCCACGGATTTGCTATTCGCAGCCCTTGCCGCTCAGACTTCCTTGATCTAAAATGCTTTGTCCCATGTGGTGCGGCCCGCGTGGTGTTATTCCAGAATGCCCTCGAATGTCATCAGGGTAAGTACTATACCCTGGTCATACTGCACTACTCTTGTGCTGGATTCCAACCCGGGATTGTCCGCTATCCGTCGCCGCCGGACAACGGGTCCAGGGTTGTCCATCAACTTCCCCCAAACATATTTTCAGACTCTGACTATACTTTGTCTCTGACGCCCGTTATCAGTAAGAGTCACCTGATCCATGATTTGGTCTGGGTTCATTAACAAACGTCACCCAATGCCATGCGGCAGTCCAGCTGACGTTTCGCTCACCTTGGAAAAGAAAGTCTCGACGTATTAGAGCAAGTTGAGAGTTAACCCCTGTGTTGGACTCCCTGCGAGTTGTAGTCCAATTGGGCCGTGAAGAATACCCGTTGAAATCGCACCAATTGCAACGCGATACGCCCTGACGGTTCTGGACCTCAGGTTTACTGTATCACAATTACATACTTGCTCTTGGGCTGGTACAGACATGGCTGGGGAAACAATGGGCGTTCAAGCACCCTCCATATCTCTCACTCGCATTTCCTTTGTCTGTGCCACATACTTGGACTAAGCTTTCGGAAAAACAATGGCATCTGAGTGGTAGTTAATGATAGTTCACTTCGCTGTGATAGCTATAGGGGTTGTCTTGATCGTGCCATTTCAGAACGCCCGCAAGAACAACCGGAAGGAAAGGGGAGGAAAATGATATGGTTGCTCTCAATGCCTCAGTGAAGACGCAGAGGGGAGATTGCTTCCAGAAGCGCTCATAACGGCCACGAAGACAAATAGCGTGACAACTAGAACCGTGATAATATTCGCCTTTTCCAGGGTGGAATACATGTACGCAACAAATCCCTCGAAGTTCCTCAACAAGGAAAATCGGGGGGGGGACGACTAGCGACGCGACGGGCGAACCTTGTTCGCCATCTCACATTCCATGCTGCAGAAAAGTTGATTGGTGTTCGGCGGCATAGGACGACGACACTCCTGGCATGATGCCGCGAAGCCGTGAGGCACAGCGGACATGGGCGGCTGACGGGCCATCCAGCCCCCCCCATCTGCACTGCGACAGGCCTGGCTACAATACTCTGAATCACCGCTAGCGGGCAATCTTTTGCATCGACTGCAAAAAGCGGCAAATCCCTTTAAGGTAGCATGTCTGGGCGAGTCAGAAGAGGTGGGTTACATGTAAAGAGATGTCGTACTGAACGTGCGTTTCACAGTAATCCAGTTGTATGTAATTGTTGAAGGAAGCAGGTTGCGGACAACCTGGTATCCTACATTGAGGCCTACCGGAAATGTTGGTGGAGAGAGGATCTCCTGTGACACGACCTTGAGATGGATCGAGTGCTTGGTAATGACGATGGCCCAAGACAACACTACTTACCTGCGGGTGACTGCGGAGCTTGTGCAGCTATGGATGGTTGTCCCCTCATACCTGCAGCGTACTGACTGCTCGTATCTATCACCTGTGGGCTCAGAGTGGAACGCACTGACAAACTTGAATTTCAAGAAGGTGACGAGAAAGCCCTTTACTCACCAACGCTGCCATCGAATTGGGTAGATCTAACGTATGAATCAGGAGCATGAGGGCTCTGGCCCGCCGATGGTGATGAGGGTTGAACTGGAAAATTGCCGTACGACTGTAGCGAAGAGGCCTGAGGGTCTGGTATAGCAATATGATCAACTTATCCACTCATTCTACTATCGTATACAATACCCACTCGCACCCGTTTGAGAGCCAAAAGCGGTTCCCCGATTTGTAGGAGGCTGGTGTTGATACAAGCCAGTCGTGGTATTTGGCTGACCCTGTGACCATTGACCATGGGGCACTATGTGAACCAGTTGGTACAGTCAGTGAAGCGACGCAGTGACCGTATTGTATGCTCTCACCTCGCTGTTGATCCGGCTCACCATACTGAGAGGAGCCAGGATTATTAGGATCGCCGTGCGTGTGCTGAGTATTTCGGTTTCCACGTTGCATGTTCTGTAGTTCTGTCCAGTTTCTGCCAATGGGAAGTAGCTACGGGGGCAAGCTATGGGGAACAAAGACGTCTTAAATCAGTGGCCCGTCTTGACTGACCACGCATACGAATGAACAGTTTTCCGGCCAGCCCTTCTCTTAACATCTGGGCGTAATGGATGAGATTCGAAGGGAGACTCGGTAGAGCATTCTCTGCGAATACGCGTGTCGCATCGCGCGGTGGAGGTTTGAAATACGGTGAACCCTATCTCGCTCCAAACAATCTCGGCCCCCACACGTTGGCACTTGCCTACTCCAGAAAAAATGGCCCAGCACATGACGGTGCGTATCAGCAGAATGCTGATGCCACAAGGCGGCCGCGCGGCAATCGAGAGTGAAGCCGATCTAACAGCTATGATAACGCGTGTCCCGCCGACTCGGAGTCTAATGGGATGCGCTACATAGACAGCATTATGCGAGTCCAAAGAAAGGTCATTGAATGCAATTTGTCGCAATCGAAATGTTACGGTTCTGGTGGCAGATTGAGTGGTGGAACATGACAGACGATACACATCAACGAATAACACGAACATCTTGAGGATGAGCACGTGAACGGTATGCGCGCTCGATGTTTCTCTTAGAATCAAGTACAGTATGTGGCGCGACTCTGTAACTCGATAAGTGGGCTACGAAAAAATTGCTTGCATCCAAGGAACGGACCGCAACCCTCACGGAATTGCGGGGCCATGAGTTGAGCGAGAGGCGCATGCTAACAT
>Ga0179589_10000082_pt1 | contig 11553 bp, 9 predicted proteins | sample CZOMad2_1_08_16f_FD_182923 | JGI IMG/M metagenome (GOLD analysis project Ga0179589, IMG submission 182923) | Vadose zone soil fungal communities from Angelo Coast Range Reserve, California, USA - CZOMad2_1_08_16fungal | ecosystem: Environmental > Terrestrial > Soil > Vadose zone | place: USA... | reverse complement strand
CAGCAATGACGGTCACCTGCTGCAATACTTCGTAAAAAAAGGGGTGCCGGTTTTGGGGATTGAGCCGGCTGCAAATGTGGCAAAAGTGGCGGTCGAAAAAGGCGTGCCTTCGCTGTCTCGTTTTTTCGGGACGCAGTTGGCGATGGAACTTGCCGGCAGAGGAAAAACGGCAGATTTGATCATCGGAAATAACGTTTTGGCTCAAGTGCCGGACATCAACGACTTCGTTGAAGGCCTAAAGCTGTTACTGAAACCCAACGGAGTGCTCACTTTAGAGTTTCCCCACCTGACCCGCCTGATCGAACACAATGAATTCGACACTATCTATCATGAACATTTCTCTTATTTCTCCCTGCTGGCCACCCAAACCATTTTGCAGGCGCACGGCTTGAAAATATTTGACGTTGAGGAAATCCCCACTCACGGCGGTTCTTTGCGCGTATATGCTTCCCGGGTTGAAGATTCCACGCACTCCGTCCAGCCGAGCGTGGAAGCGCTGATCCAGATGGAAAAGAAATCCGGGCTGGATTCCATTTCCGGATACGAGGCATTTGCGCAGCAGGTGAAAGAAACAAAGCTGGCGCTCCTTGATTTCCTGCTTTCCGCGGCAAAGGAAGGGAAGAGAGTCGCTGGCTACGGCGCACCGGGAAAAAGCGCGACGCTGCTGCATTACTGCGGCATTGGCAAAGATCTGATCCAATACACTGTCGATCGCAGCCCCCACAAGCAGGGCCGCTTTCTTCCCGGCACGCACATCCCGATTTTCCATCCCGATCGTATCCGCGAGACCAAGCCGGACTATGTGGTAATTCTGCCCTGGAACTTGAAAGACGAAATCGTGCAGCAACTTCAGTTCACTCGCGAATGGGGCGGCCGTTTAGTAGTGCCGATTCCAAAACTTGTGATTTGTTAAGAAGCAGGAGGCAAAGCTACCAGTGAATATCTTCTTTGATTCTAACCTCAGCGATGACGCCCGCCGCATGGACCTTTATCGCGGGTCAATCTTTCTCCATTCGCCTTTGCCAAGCGCGCTAAGACTTTGCGGATTGGCGCAAAAGATGATCGAAGAATCGTTTCATCCCTTCGAACCTCTGAAAATCCATACGCATATATCTGCAGAGCGAAGCGCGGAAATTCTTGCAGAGATGAAACCTAAATTTATCCACCACCCTGAGGCAAAGGTGCATATACAAGGAATACTGTCAGAGTTGGGTTGCGATCTCTCTCAGAGCTACTTTGATGTTCCACGTATTCGTACCGCATTTGCCGGAGACTATCTTAAGTCCGGGATTGCCTATGCCTTCCATCCGCATCGGGACACGTGGTACTCAGCGCCCTACTGCCAGATTAACTGGTGGATTCCAGTCTATGACGTGAGCAGCGAGAACTGCATGGCCATTCATCCGCACTATTTCGATCGGCCCATCAAGAATGGATCGCGTGAATATAACTATCATAAATGGAATTTGGAGAGCCGGCTGAACGCAGCGAAACACGTTCAAGTCGACACGCGGGTGCAACCCCATACGGAAGAACCAATTGAACTTGATCCACAAGTCCGCTTGATCAGTAAGATCGGCGGGGTGTATCAGTTCTCGGCCGCAAACCTGCATTCCACTGTGCCTAATACTTCCGGCCAAGTGCGCTATAGCATTGATTTCCGCACCGTCCATCTGGGCGATGTTCTTGGACGGATTGGAGCGCCAAACGTCGATTCCGAATGTACTGGCACAACGATGGGTGATTACCTGCGGGGCTCTGATTTATCTCATTTGCCCGAAAGTGCCATCTCGATGTATCTCGACGGCACCGAGCGGTTGTACTCGAAAGTCTAAGAATCCGAAAGGCGAGCAGGTCGTATGCGAGATGACTCGAGGAGGGCCGCCCGATGAAAGTCGTATTGTTCTGCGGTGGCGCTGGAATGCGCCTCCGCGGCTACTCCGAGGATGTGCCGAAACCCATGGTCACGATTGGTCCGCGGCCGGTTCTGTGGCACGTAATGAAGTACTACGCTCATTTCGGACACAAGGACTTCATTCTCTGCCTCGGATATAAAGCCGACGTAATTAAGAATTACTTCCTCCAATATGAAGAGTCCGTCTCCAACGATTTCGTTCTGTCGAAGGGCGGACGCGAACTCGAGTTCGTGCAGCGCGATATCGACGATTGGAGAATTACCTTTGTGGACACGGGCCAGCGCTCCACGATCGGTGACCGTTTGCGCCTCGTGCAGCCTTATCTCAACGGCGAAGATGTATTCCTCGCCAATTATAGCGATGGACTCACCGACTTTCCCTTGCCCGCACTGATTGACGAATTCTCCAAGCGCGACGGCTACGCGACGTTTCTTTCCGTACAACCACGATCAAGCAGTCTCGACACCGTTCATCTGGCGGAAAATGGTGCCGTCAGGGCCATCAAAAGCATGAAGGACTCGGACGTCTGGGTGAACGGGGGATATTTTGTTCTGCGCAAGGAAGTTTTCCGGTATTTGAAACCCGAAGAAGAGTTTGTTTACGAGCCCATGCAACGCATGATCGCGGAAAGGCGTGTATGGTCCCACCGCTACGAGGGTTTCTGGCAATGCATGGACACCTTCAAGGATAAGCAGATTCTTGATGAACTTGAATCCTCCGGTGCTGCGCCGTGGTGCGTTTGGAAGAACGGCAAACTTTCAGCCGGAGCTCCCAAATGATGGGTTTGAGGCTGGCGAAAGCGCCGTCAGAACTCCTGCAGGTCCTCTGCCTTGGGGCTCATTCAGATGATATCGAGATTGGCTGCGGTGGCACTTTATTGGAATTAACTAGAACTTTCAAAAATGTGGCCTTTTCTTGGGTTGTATTTAGTGCCGCCGGGGTTCGCTCGAAGGAAGCTGCCAGGGGAGCTGAACTTTTCACTGCCGGTAACAAAAAGCAGGTGTTGCTGAAGGATTTTCGCGATGGCTTTCTGCCTTACACCGGCTCGGCTGTGAAGGAGGCATTCGAAAAACTTAAAGGGCAAGTGCAGCCGGACCTCATTTTCACTCACTGGCAGGGAGATGCTCACCAGGATCATCGCCTGGTTTCGGACCTGACCTGGAACACCTTCCGCAATCACTTAATCCTTGAATACGAAATCCCCAAGTACGACGGCGACATGGGGCGCCCCAACACATTTGTCGCGCTCGAATCCCCGCTCCACGAGCACAAGGTAAATCATTTGATGGAGGCATTCGAATCGCAGCGCTCTAAACCATGGTTTACGCAAGAGACATTTCTCGGTCTGATGCGCCTGCGTGGCATGGAGTCGAATTCACCAAGTGGATATGCCGAAGGCTTTTACACGCGGAAAACCATTCTAGGTCTTGGCAAGTGAAGCTCGTGCCCACTGATCGAGCGAATGTGTCACCAGAGAGTTCCATGTCTCCCAAAGATTTTTCACGTTCTCGCGCGCTTCAAGCGAAAGCACACCGGCTTATTCCCGGTGGGGCGCATACCTATGCCAAGGGGGATGATCAGTTTCCTGAGCGGGCTCCTGGATTTATCGTTCGAGGGAAAGGTTGTCACACCTGGGATGTGGACGGAAATGAATTCATCGAATACGGCATGGGGCTTAGAGCCGTAACGCTGGGGCATGCCTTTGACTCCGTGACAGAGGCCGCCCATCGGCAAATGCAGCGTGGCATTAATTTCTCGCGGCCTGCGAAGCTCGAAGTGGATCTTGCCGAGGCTCTTATCGGAATCATTGATGGGGCCGATATGGTGAAATTCGCCAAAAACGGTTCGGATGTGACCACCGCGGCGGTGAAGTTGGCGCGCGCCTACACCGGACACGACTTGGTGGCCATCTGCGGTGACCAGCCGTTTTTCTCGACAGATGACTGGTTTATTGGTTCGACGGAGATGAACGCCGGCATCCCGAGAGCGATCATCGATCTGACGTTGAAGTTCCGCTACAACGACCTGGCAAACCTGAAAGAACTCGTAGCTGCGCACCCCGGCAAGATTGCATGCGTGTTGATGGAAGCAGAGGCGATGGTGCCGCCAGTTGAGGGCTATCTAGAAGCCGTCAAGCAAACCTGTGAGGAAAATGGGATTATCCTGATCTTCGACGAGATGATCACCGGTTTCCGGTGGCACCTGGGGGGCGCTCAGAAGTTCCATCGGGTGATTCCGCACCTTTCCACCTTTGGCAAGGGCATGGGAAATGGTTTTGCCATTTCCGCCCTTGTTGGAAAACGTGAACTCATGCGCTTGGGCGGGATTGACCACGATCAGCCCCGCGTGTTTCTCCTTTCCACCACGCATGGTGCCGAAAACCACTCGTTAACCGCCGCACTGGAAACTATTCGCATTTATCGTGAAGCGGATGTAGTCGGTTTCCTTTGGAGACAGGGAGAACGTCTGCGGGAGTTGATCAATAGGTCGATTCTCGAAAATCGTCTGACCGGCTACTTTGCGCTCCTTGGTCGACCTTGCAACCTGGTATTTTCCACCTCCGACCAGAATCGCACGGCCTCTCAAGCATTTCGCACGCTATTCATGCAAGAGCTGATCCAAAGGGGCGTCATTGCCCCTTCGTTTGTGGTCAGCTATTCGCACTGCGACGCGGACATCGATCGTACAGCTGAGGCCGTTTTTGAGGCCCATCGAGTATACCGGCTGGCTCTCGACGAGGGTGTGGACAAATATCTGCACGGAAGACCAGTAATGCCTGTGAATCGGCGGTTTAACGGATCCTAGTAGCAATTTAGTTTAGGCCATCTGTTCAGACCAAAATCACAAACCCCGGCTCTTTTCACTGAGAAAACCGCTTTGAACACCCAACTTGCTGACAACTTAATAGCAGGTGATCGGCTGAGAACGGTTGATTCGAACCGAATTCTGTTCCGATTCACAGCTTGGACTCTGTTCGCTTTCGCCGCTGCGCTTGTGCTCCGACTAGTTTGGATATTCCTCTGGCCACTCAGCATCGAATCGGAAGGGGTCTATTACGCGCGCATCGCTGAGAATTTGCTCGCCGGGCGCGGCTACGTTGGTGCCCGTGAAGCCGGTAAGCAACTTCTTTACCCGCCGCTCTTTCCGTGGCTCATTGCCGGAGCCTCAGCCATTGTGGGGAACTCCGAGCTTGCCGGCCGAATCGTGTCTGCTGTTTGTGGAAGTCTCTGGGTTATCCCCCTGATGTTCATTACCCGCAGTGCCTTCGACGAAGCGGCGGGTCTGATCGCAGGAATCATCGGCGTAGTCGGGCCGCCGCTAATCGCCATCTCAGGCACCGTGCAAAGTGAGCCGGCCTATCTGATTTTTCAGGCCGCGGGTGTCTATTTTGCCTTGCAAATCTGGCCAACTCTGCCCAAGCGGGCATCATATCTGGCAGGAATTTGTTTTGGTATCGCCTATCTTGCCCGACCGGAAGCTTCCATTTACATTGCCCTGACTGCTCTCTTTATCTTCCTGACAGGCCGAACTGTTTTGCAGTTGAAATCTGCGGCACGACTCATTCTCGCGTTCGTCCTTACCATACTTCCGTATGTCGTTTGGCTCTCCATTCAGACCGGTAGTCCGCGCCTCGAAGCAAAGAGTGTAAGCAACTATGTGGAGGCCACAGGCTGGGCCGCTCATCAACCGCCCGGTAAGATCTTTTTTGCGGTAGACGATCAGCTGAATGATGTTGGTTTGAGCAATCAGTCCGATCTCGCAATGATCCAGAAGACGAAATTGTCCATGGCTAAAGTCTTCTGGTTGGCGATGCACGGCGCTGGCGTCAACGTGATGCGCCTGCTTTCCACAATCATGGAATCTCGCTTGTTTGGTGGATCAATATTTCTGCTCCTGCTGGGACTCGGCTTCGTTTCTCCAACTTCAGACACAAATACTCTGGCCCGAAGAGGATTTCTTTTCGCGGCAGCAATTGCTTCAATCGTTCCACTTTTCTCTTTGCATGCCTTTCATGACCGCTTCGTCTTTGCATTCCTCACTTTGCTTTTGCCGTTTGCCGCAGGTGGTTTAGTTTTCCTCTATCGGTCGCTTCTCTCTACCTTGGCTTCTGGCGCACGCTTGCCTGCATTGCTCTCTAACGCATTGGCTGGAACGGTCACCGCGCTGGTTTTGATCGGCTACCTTGGCACCCAGGCTCACACCATGTTGCACCTTGAAACGGATGCCCGATTGCCGGAGCAGGACATTACGGTGCAACGCGGTGATGTTTTCGTTAAAAGCCTTGGAAAAACGATTCAAAATTATGGAGTCAAAAACCCTCTGGTAATGGACGGGACTCCAGCGATCGGTTATTACGCCGGTGCCGCCGACTGGCCATTACCATATTGCGACAGTGAGACCGCAATCCGTTACATTGAGAAGAAGGCGCCTGACTTCGTTGTCTTGCAGTCCTCTAAGGAAGATGTGTTTCCCTACCTCAAAGAGTGGATCGAAAAAGGAATTCCAGACCAGCGGATAGAGCTCATATATCAGGCGACCGCTCCCAACGGTGAAGTTGGACAAATTTATCGTCGGCGCTAGCTGTACACTCCTTGGAAAGTCGATTCAGCAACATCGGCATTTCGTTCACTCAACAAAAGGCGAATATGAGCCAAACTGGCACTGGAATTGAGCCCGCGAATTTCTGCAAAGATTCAGCGGGAGTAAACAATAGAATGCCCACTCGAACCATTGAACTCGCTGTCGTAGTTCCCACGTTCAAGGAGCGTGAGAATGTAATACTTCTGGTACAGGCCCTCGAGAAGGTGCTTCATGGCATCGAGTGGGAAGTGATTTTTGTTGACGATAACTCGCCTGACGGAACCGCGGAACAGGTTCGGAGCATTGCCTCTCTGGATCGTAGGGTCCGAATTATCGAACGTGTCGGCCGTCGAGGCCTCGCTTCCGCTTGTATTGAAGGCATGCTTTCCACTCCCGCGCCGTACATCGCCGTCATCGACGGAGACATGCAACATGATGAAAGTGTTTTGTCGTTGATGCTCGATCGCATAAAAGCCAACCAACTCGATATTGTGGTTGGCAGCAGAAAAATTCCGGGCGGCAGCATGGGAGAATTTACGGCTGGCAGAGTAGCATTGAGCAATCTCGGGTCGAGGATCAGCGCGTTGGTCTGCCATTGCGAAATTGCAGACGCTATGAGCGGATTCTTTCTCCTCGACCGCAAATATTTTCAGGAGGTTGTTCGACGGCTGACCGGTCGGGGATTCAAGATTCTTGTGGACCTGCTTGCTTCAAGTGATCGTCCCGTGCGTGTCGCAGAGGTTCCGTATCGTTTTCGGAATCGGCAACTGGGTGAAAGCAAACTCGACGTAAATGTTGAACTTGAGTATCTCTTCCTCGTCGTTGACAAGGTTATTGGTAACTATGTTCCCACTCGTTTCGTGCTATTTGTTCTCGTCGGCCTCTTGGGAGTCTTCGTGCATCTGGGTTGTTTGGGGGTGCTATTCCTGTTTGCGAATGTGAGCTTCGTGTTGTCGCAAGCTGTGGCCACGTGGCTCGCTATGACCTCTAATTTTCTTCTGAACAACGTCGTGACGTTCCGCGACCGCCGCCTGAGTGGTGCACGCTTCGTGCTTGGACTGATCACCTTCTACCTTGCCTGCTCTATCGGTGCTTTATTGAACATCAGTTTCGCGAACTACCTTCATAGAGCGTCGGTGTCTTGGTATCTTGCGGGGGCGGCTGGCATGGTAATCAGTTCAGTCTGGAACTATGGTGCCAACACGGTACTTACTTGGCGGCGGAGCAGAGCGTGAAATGCTGAAACCTTGCGATGGATACCCCAACCCTATGACCAGTGACTCCCGAGGCCCAGGAAATAGAGCACAGGATTTGGATGAAAACAAATGGTGGGATCTCTGGAACTCCACCCATAGATCAAAAGACAACAACGACGAAACTTCTGATGAGCTATTTTCCCATGTGGCTGCCATAATCCGGGACTTTTCTAATGGGCAACCGAAACGCGTACTCGAGGTGGCCTGTGGAACAGGAACACTCTCGCGTAGGATAGAGTTCTCCAGCTATCACGGTTTGGATGTTTCTCATGCTGCGATTGCCATTGGACAATGCAAGGCGGCCGCCCTTGAAGGCTCGTCGGAGGCATGTCGCCCTGTCTACGAGGTGGCTGACATTCACCACTGGCTTCCCCCCGCACAGGCATTTGATCTATCTGTTTGTGTGGATGCCATTGCTTATTTCTATGATCAGAAATCAGCCCTTCAAATGATGGCCCAGGCAATGGTGCCTTCCGGGCGTCTGGTTCTCACGACTATCAATCCATTTGTCTACAAGCGCATTCGGCGTACGTCCCGGAGTCCGCTCAAGGAGGGCTCGGTCAGTCGTTGGCTATCCCGGGCGAAGTTGCACAACCTGCTTGCCTCGGCGGGCCTAATCGTTGAGCGCTCTTACACCTTCATGCCTCGAGGGAACATGGGTATTCTGCGTCTAGTCAATGCGCGGAGACTTAATTTTGCTTTCGGTTCTGCTGGCGCCAATGCATTGCGTCGCTACAAAGAGCAGATTGGACTTGGTCAATATCGGGTGATTCTCGCAAGAAAGAACGGATAGCTGGACCGAACCGGTAGATGCCTAAACGGTTTGAATCCGCGGATATTCGCGAGTTGCATGCCCCAGTTGGTAGCCAGTGAACTTTCATTGCGCTGCCTCGGCCATTCGCGATTGAGTAAATCCTTCGGGGACTCTGCTAATCCGTTTAGAACCTCTCAAGCTCCCGCCAAAAGAAAACATGGCAGACGCCACAAAAAATCTCGACCTGCCAGGAAACTCCCGGCGAACCCCGTTCGCGATTCCTGACGCCTCGGAATTCAAACAGAAGTCTGCTCGTGGTGGAACCCTGACCATGCTCGGGCAGGGTATGGGCATGGCGCTTCAGATCGGGACTACGGTCATCCTTGCCCGCCTGTTACTGCCCTCTGATTACGGTCTTCAAGCAATGGTCTTCACTCTTACTGCATTTTTCAGTTTGTTTAAGGACGCAGGCCTGAGCGTGGCGACAGTTCAGCGAGAAACGCTGTCACAAGAACAAATTTCTACTCTCTTCTGGCTCAATGTCGCCTTAGGCGCTGCGCTTACAATTGTGGTCGCAGCTGCGGCTCCTCTTTTGGCTGCATTTTATAAACAACCACATCTTCTCGGGATTACAGCCGCTTCCGCCACGATTTTCTTGTTTAACAGTCTGTCGGTTCAACACCGCGCCTTGTTGGATCGGTCGATGCGATTTGCAACAAACGTGAAAATCGATATCTTGTGCGCACTCATTGGCTCAGTCGTCGCCATCGTCCTGGCGTTCCTCGGATTTGGTTATTGGGCTCTCATTTGCCAAAACATCAGCCTTCCGATTGTTGGGACGATCGCAGTCTGGGCCGCCATCCCGTGGATACCGGGAAAGCCCCGCTGGACTCCCGAGTTGAAATCCATGGTGCGCTTTGGCGGCACGGTGACCTTGAATAGCGTTGTCGTTTATATCGCTTACAACATGGAAAAAATTCTGCTTGGGCGCTATTGGGGCGCGGCCTCACTTGGCATTTATGGACGTGCGTATCAACTTGCCACTCTTCCCGTGCAGCAGTTGATTGGCGCGGTTCATTCCATCGCCTTTTCTGTTCTCTCCCGAATGCAGGGGGAAGCCGAGCGCCTTCAGCGCGCCTACTTGAAATCATTGTCTCTGATCGTCTCTCTTACCATTCCCGTGGTGATCTCCTCCGCCGTTTTTGCCGACGAAATTGTCCGGGTCTTGCTTGGCGAGAAATGGATGCAAGCAGCCCCGGTGCTTAAGTTGCTTGCGCCCACGGTGATGGTGCTGGCGCTGGTAAACCCGTTTTCCTGGTTTCTGAGGGCTACCGGCCGGGTTGGTAGAAGCCTGAAAATAGCATTCTTGATCTGCCCCGTGGTGATCCTCGGCATCGTCGCTGGCCTCCGCTATGGGCCGCGAGGAGTAGCCATGGGGTATTCGGCGGCGATGATTCTTCTCCTCGTGCCTTTGGTGGCGTGGTCAACCTATGGAACATCCATCACCTTTCCGGCATATTGGGCCGCCGTCCGGAATCCTCTCTTCGCTGGGCTTATGGGCGGCTTGGCCGGCTGGATATTCAAGCGCTGGTCTTCTGGCAATCTGGCTCCTCTGCCCTTGCTGATTCTGGAATTGACAATTTCCTTCCTGGTTTACGCCGGGATTCTCCTTTTTGCGCTGAATGAAAAGAACTTTTATTTTGACCTGGTTCGGCAAATCGTGCCTCAGCGCCAAAATTCAACTGCCAAGACGTAAAGACTGGACTTTAGAATAAGGGGCTGTCGGCTCGGTGTGAAAAACGGCATGCGAGAACTTCCTTAATCATGCGCAAACTAAAAGTGGGAGACTGGGTAGAGGTTTGCAGTCGCGAAGAGATCTTGCGCACGCTCAACTCAAACGCAGAATTGGATGGCATGCCGTTCATGCCTGAGATGTTTGAGTTCTGTGGCAAGCGATTCCAGGTATATAAACGAGCTCACAAAACCTGTGATACAGTGTTCCCCGTCCGGGGCCGCCGCGTTGCCGACGCGGTCCATTTGAATACTCGTTGCAGCGGCCTTGCGCATGGTGGTTGCCATGCAAGCTGCCTGCTGTTTTGGAAGACGGCGTGGTTAAAGCCGGTAAAAGGAAACGACTCTTCAATCGCGAACGAAAGCCCGCAGGAACTCGACTCCACTGAATCTGTAGTCGAAACTTCCACTAAATGCTTGGATCCATCGGACAGCCAGATTAAATATCGGTGCCAGGCCACTCGATTGCCCTATGCAACGACAGATCTTGAGTGGTGGGATCTTCGCCAATATCTCGAGGATTTTACTTCAGGAAATGTCGGAATAGGCAGGCTTCTCAGCGGCGCAATCTATATGGCAACGATTGCCCTAAGCCGCGCAGGCATAGGTGTGGGTAGGCCTATCCGATGGCTCTACGACAGGTTCTATCCTCTTTGGGGAGGGGCTCCGTTTCCGCGCCGCCCCGGACTGATTCCGGAAGCCCAGCCGACTCCTGTGGATCGACTGGATCTGCAACCCGGAGAACTTGTCGAAATCAAGCCTTACCAGGAGATCTTGCAAACGCTGGACACTAGAAACCGGAATCGGGGCCTCTACTTTGATGCTGAGGAAGTTCCGTATTGTGGGAAGACTTACCGTGTGGCGAAATGTGTCGAGCGAATCATCAACGAAAAGACCGGCAAGATGCAGGAAATGAAGACTCCCTGTGTCATCCTCGATTCGGTTATCTGTGAATCCCGTTATAGCGAATGCCGGATCTTCTGCCCGCGCAGCATATTCCCCTACTGGCGGGAGATCTGGTTGAAACGCGTCGGCTCCAAGGCACCCGGGAAGGCACCCAAGCAAGAGAACCAGGTAGCAACGACGCGCTGAGCACCTCAAATAATTTAGTACGGGGTGACGTGAAATGCTCGTTGGAATTACTTGGGCCTGGCTTCGCTCGATCGGACACCCAGCGGGAATCCTTCCGAGCTCCAGACCTGGCGCCTGCATGGAAAATTCGCCACGACATTCCCCAATTGAATCAATCTCTTGG
>Ga0179589_10000081_pt1 | contig 11631 bp, 14 predicted proteins | sample CZOMad2_1_08_16f_FD_182923 | JGI IMG/M metagenome (GOLD analysis project Ga0179589, IMG submission 182923) | Vadose zone soil fungal communities from Angelo Coast Range Reserve, California, USA - CZOMad2_1_08_16fungal | ecosystem: Environmental > Terrestrial > Soil > Vadose zone | place: USA... | reverse complement strand
TCCTGCTCCTCCTGCTCGGCTGCCAGTCGTGCCACTTCTACTCTCTTCTCTTCTTCCTCCTTCAATCTCTTCACTTCGGCCTCATCCGACGCCTTTTGATTCGCTAGTTCGGCCTCGACGTCGCCTATGGTTTGGGTACATAGTTCGTTGACTGTGCCGATTACGTCCCGGTGGCCGTGATGCGAAACCTGAGCGCGATTGAGTTTACCCTAAAATGGATAAGTATACAATCACTCTTATTAGACTGAAGAAACTTACTAAGATGGCGTCCATCCGTTCGCACCAATCCTGTGCGGTACCTTCACTGAGCCGGCCATCTGGTCCTGCGGTAGGCCGATTTTGGTTGTGGACGAAGGCGGTAAGAGCAATATCGAGATTCAAAGTTTTGAGGAAGTTTGAAAATTCTTCAGGCGCCTCTCGGGGATTGGGATGAGCCATTCCGAAACTAAGTGTTGCGAGGGTGGAAGGAAGAATGAACCAAGTTGGTAACTGACATGTCGTCGGAACTTTCGGTCGGATTCCCACGCTGTGGCTGATTACCGTGTGCATACGTTCACAAACCTACTCAGGAATGCTGTTGGTACTCGACAAATAATATATGATGGTATAGAATTTTGTGTTTTAAACATACAGGATGTGCAACATGAAATGTTTTTCAGTTGTATATATGGCTGTTGGTCGGACTTGGCCTCACAAGTTGACACATTCATTCTTTACGCTACTTCGGAAGAATAGTCCGTTTCGGATATATACAGATAAGGGTTAAGCTAAATTAAATTAAATTTGTATGGGCTATTGGTCGGACTTGGCCTCACATGTTGACACATTCATTCTTTACGCCACTTTGGAAACATAGTCCGTTTCGGATATATACAGATAAGTACCTAAAGGTTAGGCTAAGCTAAATTAAGTACTTTTACGTTTTGAGTGACCAGGTTCACCTAAACAATGTTATAGTATTGTGTATTTCAAACGTACAGGATGTGCAACATATAATTTTGTTCAGTTGTATGTGGGGCTATTTGTCAGGCTTGGCCTCACAGGTTGACACATTCACTCCTTACGCACTTTGGAAACATAGCCCGTTTCGGATATACACAGATAAGGGTTAAGCTAAGCGAAATCAAAGTTGTATGTGGGCTATTGGTCGGACTTGGCCTCACAAGGTGACACGTTCATTCTTTACACCACTTCGAAAACATAGTCTGTTTCGGATATACGCAGATAAGGGTAAAGCTAAGCGAAACTAAAGTTATATGTGGGCTATTGGTCGGACCTGGCCTACCAACTTGACACATTCATTTTTTATGCCACTTCGGAAATGTAGTCCGTTTCGGATATATACAGATTGGGACATACGGGTAAGGATAAGCGCAATTAAGTACGTTTACGTTTTGATGGGCCAGGTTCACCACCAGAGGGCCTGTTACGTTTCGCCCTTTGCCTGCTGTCATGAGTATTGAGGGCAACAATATATGTAAAATAATCTTACTGGTCGGGTTCAGCTGAGATGGCATTGAATATATCTTCGACGCGCTTCATATTTTGTTTCCAGTCGTTTCCGGCGCCCGAATACTCTGCCTGCCAATAGAGACAGAGGAGGAGCCCGATAATACCTGTTTTTCCGGGGCGGCACCAGATTTCTGTCATCACCGTACCTCGATCCTTCATGTTGCTGGACGATAATCCCTTGAGATAGGCAGTAAAGACCTTTCCGAATGAATCCGCTGGAGGCCGTGCATCGATATTCATGAGCTTTGAATTCATCCACTCCTTCCATTCATCCGGAATGGACGACTTGCGAATCTGGGTGAATGATAGATCGGTGCGACTGGACTTGGAGAGAAAGGCTTCAGTCCGAAGCCACAGGGAAGCAAGGGCTTTCCAGTCCGTTCCGAAGGACTCCCAGGCCGGACCAGATAGTCCGACCTCTTCACGAAGATACTGGAGCGGTTCTGGGACGCCGGCAAGTCCATCAAGGCTTAAGGAATGTGTGAGTTGTTGGTGTTGTTTCCACTCGTGAGCACCTGTACATACCTTCTGTGGCTTGGGCCATCGGTATCACCCTTACTCTTCCTTCCTACGATGTCCTGGTCTCCAACCACACTATTGTCTGCGGCCTCTTCTTCCACCACTTGCTTAGAAGACCTTTTTGTCGTAGGTCCTGTCAGTCGTTGTGGTAGTGACCGACGTGCGGCCTTTAATTCTTCTAGCCTTTGCAAATGGTTAGTGTATTGCCAGATGATAGTCCGAGGCAATGGGACATACGTGTCACTATACCCAGCAATTAGGTCGTTGACGAGGTGACTGAGTTGTTCGTATTGTGAAAATGGATAAGAGCTTTTCAAAACGTAAGTGGGTACGTTAGAAAACCTTTCCGGGAACTGCGCAACCCAAATCGCTCTGAACGCTAAGCCGAAGCCCAATATGACAAGTTCAACCTGTTTATAAGATGCAAGCATATTGCCATCACCCGTGATTGGATCCATATCAATCCAGTGTGTAAAGGCGGAAAGCGACGCAGGAGATCTCTTGCTGTAGAATGCACTGGGAAGGTAGTTGCTGGTGGATTCCCATGTAACCCACATTGGCGGAGTGCCTTCCAGGAGGTCGCCGTCCTAAGTACTAATTAACTTACGAATTTATAGATTTTTTATTTGCTCACCTTAGCCGCACCAAGAAGATCTATCAATTTCCGATACATTTTGTCATCGGAAAGTGATTGCAAAAATGTGCGACGACTCTTCCGGGTCAGAGACGCACTTGCAGGAGACGCCGGAAGCACAATGGCCTGGGCCTCTCCATCCACATTGCGGCCACCACGAGCAGTGCTGCTGGATGGATCCTCATTCGGACCGCCATCACCCGCGTCGTTGACGTGATCCTCATCACTGGAATCGTCGCTTTCGATGCGCTGAGCCTCGGACTGCTTGGCCTTCTGGGTGGACACAGCCGTCATAGTTGGAAGAGTCTCGGATGATTTATCCGACGTATTCCTAAGTACTAGAGGGCGCTTTTTCTTCTTTTGCAGCTTCAGCCAGTGCCCGAGCCAAGCATCAATGCCACTTGACTTCATGTGAGATGGTTCTTCCAGTTTGTAGTCACAATCCGGTCGTGATCGCTTGGAGAGATGGTGAGACTGATTTTCGGCAATATCAGTCCATGGAATGCGACCATTGAGCTTGTGGAACCCTGTGGGATGGTGGTCAGAAGTCAACATCAGAGTATGTTTCGTGTAATACATACGTCTTACTGCCGCCATAAACTGTCGCACGATTGCTCTTCGACGGTGAAGTCGGAACTCTAGAACGCTTTCCGGTAGGCGGGGATACTGCTCGTCATCAAAGTCCAGTGCTTCATGGCTATCCGCTTCCTCCGCAGTCTCTGCACAATAGTCACACATTTGTAGAGATAACATGATTATATAACAACGTACCGACGTTGAATTCCTTCCACATGTCAACGATGTTGTTGGCACCTTTCCGATGATCCTTTCGGGAGGCAAAAAAATTGAGTCCGTCGGTTTCGTATCTACCAACAAATTAGTGCGATAATATCACAGCGGTTAACTATTTCATGCCTCGCATATGTTTGTTGGCCGTCGTCGTTTGTATATGCAGCGAATGCAATAAATACTGCTCCAGTCCGACTATTCATAAATTTGAGGAAGTCTGTGACCTCTGTCGGAATGTTTTTTGACAGTCTATATGGACCGGATGAGTAAACTAGATTATATTTCATACGCGTTACTTACTTTCGTTGCACCTCATCTGGTAATGGTTTAGAATTCCACTCTATGGCACATTCCTCACATTCCTTGACTTCTGCTTCGGTGAGTTCTTCATAAACATTGGCCAAAGCCGCACGATATTTGCCGATGTCTTTTTCACCGTCATCGGACAGCTTCTTTTGCTTGTCGGAAATGCACTCCACAAATAGATGGCCACACACAGACTTAGCTGTCCACGTCTTCGATGACGTTGGATGGCCACGGGTATCGGCCTTCGACCTTGTTGGCCTCGCTTCTTTGGCATGTCCGCCAGCATAATTACCAAACCATACGCGGACACACTAGGAATATCCATATTAATATTTAATGTGGGTGATGGATGAAAATTAAACCTTTTCTATGTCGTCGGGCACGGCCTCCTTCTTGTCTTTTGCAATGGCAGCAATGTCGTTTGCGACCCGGGTGATGAGCTTAGACCTCGATTTGTCGCTGCCACGATCACTAGTGTCAAGGTATTCATCACAATGATCTATGAGAATCTGTTTAAAAGACGGAAGAGCCCAGCGAGCGTATGGAGCCATGGCGGTTGGTAGAAGGAAAGAAAAAATCAACCAAGTTTGTAAGTCCGACAGTCGGAAAGATTACCCACGGTTCATGGCAGCGTGTCAGCCACTCAAGAATTCATTATTCACAATCCACATTGTTATTTGACATTTCAAAGGGTTTTACTATACTATTCGTTCAGGTAATGTACTCTAACATCATCGGAATCTTGTATGTTGACGTGGAAAGTATATTCCGACGCTCAGTTGGATAGTATTGGACACCGACGATCCTACAGAAAATTGCGGGTTCATCCTTCTGAGTATCGAGATAAAATTGAAATTTCATTTGACAGACAGCACTGGAATTATGTCAGCTATTATGGGAATCTCCCATGCCCATTTAACGAATTCTGCCTTGCGCCAACGGTGTCGGGAAATGTCGGATTCCATACTGCACACCTTCACGATTATATTTCATGTATGCAATCTTTCCGGAATGCAAACAACATTGACTTATGTATTCAATTATGCTTCATGGAGGACTCTGCACGCGGCTGCTTAGGAAGGTATCACTGTAATGTGATGTTCATAATATCATGGAATGTCAAATGGACATGCGGTGTGTAATCTCTGGTGTGGATTGATCTTTGTTGTGGATTGATCTCGGGTGTGGATTGACTTCCATCTTGTACTCATGGCCAATACCGATTCGTTCAATGGCCAATAGTGGCTCACTCTATCGTACATGGATATGTAAACGTTGTTTAGTTGAGTGACCGGAATATGCAATGGAAACATGAACAGGTAGTTGATATAATTCAGAGACACATGTAAGAGATACTAATAGCATGTTTCTGTGTGTAATACAGCAGAAATACTATCCATTCTTTCATATGTGGCATAATCCGTATGTCTCATGTGCAAAGTATAAATACATGCCACATACATGTGTCGGATTCTGTACTGCACGTCTTCAAGACTTTAACTAATGCATGAAACCTTGCTAGCATGGCAACAACCTTGACCCATGTATTCAAACATGTCTCATGGAGGACCATACACGCGTCCGCTTAGGAAAGGTCTCACTGCAGTGTTCTTAATCTCGTGGAATGTAAGATGGACATGCGGTGTGAATGAATCTCTGCTGTGGATTAATCTATATCACGTATTCATGGGCAAACAAGTTTCTTCAACGATAAATAGTGACTCACGATATCATACATGAATATGTAGATGTTGTGTAGTTCTGTGATCGGAATATGCAACGGAAACATGAACAAGGGGCTGATTGTATTCGGAGACACTTGTTACCAATTCTAATAGCTGCATCCAATACACCCAGCATGTCATCCATTCTTACATATGTGGAATGACTTTCATGTATCATGGGCAATGCATCAACACATGCCGCGTACATGCCATACTTCGTCTCCGAAGTACATTATGCACTACTGGAAACAACAACTCTTTCTGCGACATGCACATATCGTGCACATCATACATCCGATTATATCTGTACTTTTCCGATTATTTCGAAGTCATTAAGTCATATAGCCTTGTTAATAACCCCATCCAAAGTCTGAGGGGTTGATTGAATTGTCAATGATCCATTGTAATATCTAGTGCCACCAGTCGGATGTACCATGTACGCCGCCATTCCTGAGATTGATGACAACACATAGCACTTCAGAATCAACTGAGGGATCATCGTATTCCGAGATATGTGCGATCAATCTTCAGTTAGTGAATTAAGGATGCATTTTTTTGCCTCGTGTCCAAGGCATGGTATTAATCAATACCTCGAATTGCATTTCTGTCCGCCACATGCACGAATATGGTCATAAATATACTCCTTTCGGCGGTTTTGACCCCTTTAAATTGATTGCATTGTTAAGAATAGATTTATTCTTCTTCCTTCTGTGCACCATCATCATCTTTGCGAGAATAACTCTTGCAATTCAAAATGCCGAAGATTAGAGATTCCGGACAAAAACCTGATCTGTTCGAAGTCACAACTACTCAAACCCGACGAGGCAAACGGGTCGCACATGTTCCGGTCAAGGATTCGCAACCATTACCGTCCCCCTCGCGCAGTGCATCTCCTTCAAAAAAAAGAGCACTGTCTCCCGGAGTTTTTGTGGCAGATGACGATGATAACGTTGCCACGGATCAAACTACCAAACGTTCCAAAACTGTCGGAAAGGTACGCATGAACATTCCATGCACATGCGATATAATTACATGTTTTGTTAGACTCAGAATCAGTTTCTTGAGGAGTATCTGAGTCGACGACATAGTATCCTAATCGAACTTCTCCGACACGAATCTCTTCCGTCACGACTGTCCTGCTCCAATTGCCAACAATCATCCGGAACATATCGGTGTCAGGATTGCTTTGGTACTAACATTTTGTGTGGTGCCTGTTGTGTTTCCGCTCACGGAACCGTTCCATTCCATCGGATTCAAATGTGGAATGGACGTTTTTTCGAGCGGTCGGATATTCTCGCACATGATTTGACATTAAATCTTTTCCATTATCCAGATGATTGTCCTTCCATTCCGCTCAACACAGATAGTCAAATCCTGTTTGAGCAGGAGGTGTCCGACGAAGCTGACGAGTTTGCAGAGCATTCCGAATCAACGCCGCATTCTGGATCACGATCAAAACTGATTATCATTTCATCTACCGGTATCTTCCAGCGTTCCGTCAAATGGTGCCACTGTGCCAAATCCACGGACACATATGTTCAGCTTCTTCTTCGCGCGAAGCTTTTTCCGGCGAGTTTCAAGAATCCGAAGACAGCATTTACGTTTGAGGTTCTGGATCACTTCCTCATCGATTCACTGGAGTGCAAAACGGCTGCCATGACTTTTATGAGTAAAATTCGGCGTATGACCGACGAGGCATTTCCATCCCGCGTGCCCGTACGTTGTCTGATGTATCGGATGGACTTCTGACTCTGATTATGCATCTCAGGACCGCTACCGTGAGTTGCTTCGGGTCTCCAGAGAGTGGCGGGATCTCTACAATCGCATTCGGGCAGGCGTGGTTCATGATAGGCCAGAAACTTCCATTGATGGTGGTCTGGCGTTGTTTTGCCCCGCCTGTCCGCAGATAGATATCAACATACCCCCTGAGGCTGAATGGAAACCGGATGATAAGTAAGAATCCACTTTATACCTTGTTTGCGCTAACTATAACCTTCAAATGGCGTAGATTGCTTTACCGGCCACAGCTCGTTGTCGATGGCAATATGAAATTGGTTCATCTGATCATGAAACGTCCAGAAGACGATGTTTCATTGTCCGATGGTGAGCTGTTTATGGTTAGACGAGCGCGCTATGCGGAACATGTAGCACAAGCACCTCAACGGCAGCCTGTAAGTTCTCAAAAAGGAATCATTGATTTTTCAACTGACACATGTCAAGAAATCGAAGTGCAATAATCACCGAGCACAAAATAACGGAAATCTCCATCGGCAACATTTGGACAGTACGGGTAAGGGTGCCTGTGCATGCGCTAGACATGGCGCCTTTGTCCCAAACTGTGTAGTGGATTTTCAGAAAGGAGAGCGGTGAGTATATCGGACTGTGAGATTACCGGTCTGACTAATTGAATTATAGCCAGGTTAATATGGACTATGCAATCTGTCAGGCACTGAAGCAGTTTCCGCGGCACACACAAGCGCTGATCATTTACGACATATGCTGTCAGTGGATCATTCATTTCCGACAGCGCGTATCCGAGTCGGAATTCCTAGAACTGTGGGAGCCGTTGGAAATCACCGGTGCCGTAGGGAAGTGGCACCTCGCGGCCCATATTGCGGAATGCTTTCCACAATTTACACTGAATTTTGTCGAGGGCGCCGGTCAGGTTGAGGGTGAAATCCTAGAGACCTTGTGGTCTCCCCTAGATGAAGTTGCGGGGCTTACACAAGCGATGTCGGTTGCACATCGCCAAGAGGTTCTGGACGCTTACATAAATGACAGCAATTGGAGGAAAAGTGTTCGGATTGGTAGGAAGCTATAGTGCATGCATGTTGTCATGCAACTAACATCATTTTCAGCGGATTCATTGTGCGGAAAGTGGACCCGAGCGAAGCAAGGAGTCTTTGACACAAAGCCCGCCTTCGAGCAGCTAACTGACTGTTTGGATCCCTCATGGATTCAAGAATGGACAAGGCAAGAACGCGTTGCCATGGAGAACCGCGGTGAACATCTCAAGGTCTATGACATCGCTTCGGAAAAATGTAGGACACTACAGCTGATTCCGAGAAAAGCAAGCTAATCTATTTCAGTACCTACATTGGCGGAAATACGCTTCAAGTTGGCGGAAAAGGAGGTTCAACTAGGAAATCTATCCGGTTCAGTTTCCGCACTCACGGAGGGCCTGTCGATTGAGAAATCACAGTGAGTGAAATGTTCCATTGCATCACAAAAATGGTTTGAGTTGAGCTCAGATCTTAGAATGTTGCTTCAACGTCATGTGGCATCATTAGGGCGCACATGCTCTGTTGCACAAAAGAATGAGCTTCTTGACCGGCGGCGGAAGCTAGAAGCACGAATCTCTCACTATGAGCACCGAATATCAGTTATTATGAAGATTGATGATGACACGCAGTGGTCGGAACTGATTCCGAACATGGACCCCGAGTCCGAGGAAGCGTCAGAAAATATGTTGGAGTTGTATCCGGACGGATGGTTTACTCCAGAAAGAGAACGCATTACCCTCCCCTCTTCCTTGGCACCCGGGGAAATTGAACGTCTATCCCTGGACTCTATTGCTACGATGGAGGCAGAATTACGCAAGGCGCAGGTGACAGATGCTCTGAACGGACTTCGCCTGGCGTTAGGGGAAAAGTCCCTATGTTTCCGCACTCAAGTCCGCAATGCGGACAGCCAAAGGACAACAAATCGAGCATGGGACAATGTTCACAAATTGGATGCTGAAGCCCGAAGGTGTCGCTCCACATATAGGCAGGCTCGGAGTGCCCTACAGCATTTATCCGTTGATTCTGATTATCTGGACACACTTCACGACATTACCGACAACGATCTAAAAGTGGCAGGGGATATTACCGATGTGGAGAGATTTGGACAGCGATCGGACAGACTGCCTTGGTTCTGGCGAATTGGCGAGACAATCGATGAGTCTAGTGGTCCGCGTATGCAGGAATGTAGGTTTTCCACTTGTCCGTTGAATCCTCGGACTCATGCATTGTAGTTTATCGGGTGAGCTGGCTCAGAGCAAAAGCACGGTTTTTGCGATGGTCAGAGGAATGGCGCCTGGTTGAATATGAAATGCAGTGGACAGTAAATTGGTTTCGACGGAAGGAGGAACAATGGAGTATGAGACTCAGGGATACCGAGGACGAGGAGAGGCCACCGGGGTTAGATGGCTATTGTCATAAGCAGGTAGCATTGTGGGGATCACTTGCGGATCAGGCCCAAAACCAATTCTCTACTCTGCTCGGTCGGCCTGTATTCTCATAGACCTTCTAAACCCCGTCCAATAAATGAATGCAATCCTGACGATTCCGACCCACAATATATATAATTTAACGTATTCCACTGGCCATCATATTGAATATTGGATGGGTGGTGTCGGATGATGCAAACACCAATCAGATATTCTATATACATATTACTGTCCGATTAGGCAGATACTGATCGAATGTTTATGCACTGTATATATTGGTTACTTGGACATTGCATCTGAACATGTATTCATTAGTCTGACCGATATATACAAGATTTACCCAATAATCCCGTTTTACCGATGGAATATTTACTCTGTACTTGTATCAATCTGCACAATAGCATACAGTGAATGAATATCTGGTCGGTGTCCGCCTAATTTCACACCACCACCCATGCTATATCGGATACAATATCCGGCTGGTCAATACACCTAATGGATCACTATTCAATTGGTGTCCGCCTGATCTAGGAGCATCATCTATACAATATCGAATGTGCTGTCCAGCTGACTGCCGTATCCACTCAGTAGATATTCAATCAGTATCCGCTTTATCCGACAGCAACATTCATACAATATTCAATACAAAGTCCAGTTACCTAATGCATACAGTGAATACATATTCAATCTGTGTCCGCCTAAATTGACACCACCACTCATCCAATATTTACTCCGATGTCCGCCTGACCAATGCACACAGTAAATGAATATTCGATCAGTGTCCGCCTAATCCGACAGCACCACCCACAGAATATTTAATACGATGTCCGGCTAACCAATGCATACAGTAGATAAATATTCAATGAGTGTCCGCCTAATCCTACACCACTACCCACACAATATTCAATACGATGTCCGGCTAACAAATGCATACAGTGGATGAATATTCGGTCAGTGTCCGCCTGATCTGACACCACCACCCATCCAATATGTGCTACTATGTCCGGCTGACCAATACACACAGTGAATGAATATTCAATCGGTGTCCGCCTACATAGACATCACCACCCATTCAATATTTGCTACGATGTCCGGCTGACCAATACCCACAGTGAATGAGTATTTGATCAGTGTCTACCTAATCCGATCGCACCACCCAGACAATATGTGATACGATGTCCGGCTAATCAATGCATACAGTGGATGAATATTCGATCAGTGTCCGCCTAATCCAACACCACTACCCACACAATATTCGATACGATGTTCGGCTGAGCAATGTATACAGTGGATAAATATTCAGTCAGTGTCCGCCTAATCTGACAGCACCACTCACACAATATTTGATACGATATCCGGCTAACCAATGCATACAGTGGATGAATATTCGATCGGTGTCCGCCTAATCAGATACCACCACCCACACAATATTTGATACGATGTCCGGCTAACCAATGCATACAGTGGATGAATATTCAATCAGTGTCCGCCTAATCCGACAGCACCACTCACACAATATTTGATACAATGTCCGGCTGACCAGTGTATACAGTGGATGAATATTCAATCGGTGTCCGCCTAATCCGACACCATTATCCACACAATATTTGATACGATGTCCGGCTGACTAATACATACAGTGGATGAATATTCGATTAGTGTCCGCCTAAATCGACACCACCACCCATCCAATATTAGCTACAATGTTCGGCTGACCAATACACACAGTGGATGAATATTCAATCGGTGTCCGCCTAATCTGATACCACCACCCACACAGTATTTGATACGATGTCCGGCTAACCAATGCATACAGTGGATGAATATTCGATCAGTGTCCGCCTAATCTGACAGCACCACTCACACAATATTTGATACGATATCCGGCTAACCAATGCATACAGTGGATGAATATTCGATTAGTGTCCGCCTAATCC
>Ga0179589_10000080_pt1 | contig 11637 bp, 23 predicted proteins | sample CZOMad2_1_08_16f_FD_182923 | JGI IMG/M metagenome (GOLD analysis project Ga0179589, IMG submission 182923) | Vadose zone soil fungal communities from Angelo Coast Range Reserve, California, USA - CZOMad2_1_08_16fungal | ecosystem: Environmental > Terrestrial > Soil > Vadose zone | place: USA... | reverse complement strand
GGTCCGTCAAGATTATATGCCCTCAAGGCTTCCACGAACCGTTCAAACTCTTCGTCGAGCAAGGTAAGCTCCATCGCCTGCGCGGCATTGGCGTCGAGGAGAGGGTCGTTGCATAGGCATTCATGCCAAGGACCGTCCGCCTTAAAGTGCCATTTAGTTCCGAAGAGTCGTATCACTCCCGGCAACTTCTTGGCGAGGATGGTGCGTTTTTGGTCGGGCGTTAATTGGGAGATGTTCATGGCGTGGGTTTAGTGAGGGCGGGTTTGCAGCGTTCTAACTCGTCTTGAATATAGTCCAACTCGGCACTTCCGCCTGCTGTGGTTCGGCCCCAAACATCATCATCACCTAATTGGTCATAGATGCGATGGGCAAGATTTGCGAGTCGTGCATTTTCCTCCCGCAACTCCTTCTCGCGGGCAAGAGCGGAGGTGAGTTTGGAGCGGATATCGTCGTAATCCTCCAATCGCCGGGCGGATCCGCTGCCGATGGTGGCGAGATCGACATATTCATCGTCCGTGATTAGTTCTTGTTTGTGCAGCCATAGGCGGGCCTGTCGAACCAAGTCCAGTAGGCGAATGTTGTCCTTGATTATTGGCGTCTCCGTCTCGGCGGGTTGCACGGGCTGGTTGGAGCCGGGACACGTGACAAACGTATTTCCACAGTATTGCTCTGCGAACGGTTTAATCATTCTGTGCTCCTCGATCTTCCCGTCCACGACGTTCTGTGAGGTTTGGCAATGGCTGCAAATTGCGGTGGTCATGATTGTAACTGGTCGATGAGCTTCTGCATTTCCGAGATTGTACGTTTCAGCCTCCGCAGCTCGCGTTTTAGTCGCGCTATTTCCGCATATGGAGCCATCGCCATATGCGTCCTGCTGTCGCACTTGGCATCCGCTTTGGCGCGTCGCGTGGCTGTTTCTTCTGGGGAATGGACTCGGCAGTAATGCTTTCCACCGACGGTCACGATAGCCCTTCGGGTGCATGGCCAACTTATCAGCCCCCGCTGCCCATAGACGGTGCGACAGCATTGCTTTAGTTCAGTCCTGCTCATACCCGTCCCTCCACGACGCACTTGCGCCACGTTTTGCGGTCGGTGGAGTGTTCGCCCTTGCTGGCATTGCTCCACTCCACGACAACGATTCGCTCTCTGTCGTTTGTAACCTGAAAGCCGCGCGGGCCTGCTGCGATGATGCTCGACCAGCCTTCGTTGCCGATGTCGCGGTAATATACGGGGCCAACTGGTATGTCATCCGGCTTGGACCAATAGCGGGCAGCGGGGACTGGTGCGACGCGATACGGAGTACTGGAATAGAATGGTGTGCCTGCGGCTTTGGAATACCAAGCCCCAGACGCACCTTGCTGCTGTGTTTCTTCGCCACGACAGTCGGCGGCGAAGGCTTCGGTGTTGGATTGGATTTGGTCGGAGGTCATATGGATTGGATTTGGTTGATGTAGGTCTGCATGTCTCGCGCGAGTGCCTTGGCCGCTGCCAAACTAGCCGTCAGCCGCTCGTTCTCGCGCTGGGCTTGGCGCAGGTCGTCTGCGGCACCCTCAAAATCCTCACGCAGCTTCGTCGCTTCGGTTTCCAGCGCATTCCAGAGCGCGTCAAAGGCGGCGTCGAACTCGGCTCGTGATCCGCGAGAATTAAAGACACCGGAACGGCTCAGCGCCTCTGCGCGCAGCTGTTCTCTCAGATTCGACGGAGCGGGTCCGGTGGGCTTGCTTTTGGGCCGGGCGTCAGCCTGCGCGGTTGCGGCGGCGCGGGCGGAGGCTTCGTCGGGATGGAAGGCGATGGCGTGATGATCTTCCGATGCGAATTGACCCCATGCACGATTGGATCGAATCGCGCCGTCTTCTTCACTGCGACTCTCCATTGGACTGTCTGGAAATAAGTGAATTGTCTTCATTGGGCTTTGAGTTTGGCCAGAGCGGCGTTGTCCGCCTCGGCCAGTGCCATGCGGACCGCCGACTGACGGCTGGCGAGGTCCGGCTGGCCTTCCAGCCATTCGCGCAGGATCGTGTCGGCCAGTGCATCCACAGCGGACGGCGCAGGCTCCTGTTGGGCCTTGGCGGCCTCCACGCGGGCCAGCCACGCCAGATTGCGGGCGGTGCTGTCCTGCACGAATAGGCGGGCACTAAGGAAGGAGGACTTGGGGCGGAAAAGGTCGTCGCTCATGGCCTAGATGTTTCCAGCGATGGCTTTTTGAATCGAGAGAAGGCTTCGTGCCGTTTCCCATTGAAGTTTTACGGCGTCCCACTCGGCAATCGTTTCCTCTGCCGTGAGAAGGTCCTTACCGATCATTTTCATAGCTTCGCCGTAGCCTTCGCTGCTGCGTGCCATGTGCTCGGCGGCGGCGTTGGCCATGTCGCCATTGTTCAAAATGTCGCGAACGGAGATGGAGAGAGCGCGCTTACGGCGGTCCCCATCATAGTCTCGGCACTGGCGAGCCTTGGCCACGCGCTCCACCATCTCGGCGAGCGCGTGGCTGGACTCAACGAGGCGTCTGCTGATCGCCTCAACGGTTGAATAATCGGCAGAAACGAGCATCGACTAAAACGGGATGTCATCTTCCTCTTGATCCAGCGCAGTGGGCGCTGGTTTCGCGATGGGTGGGCGCTGGGCGGCGGGGCCGCGAGGAGCGCGCACCCGGATGCCACCGACAAGTTTGCCGCCGAAGCTGATGGACGGATCGTCGTAGGCGACGATTTTCATGCCGCCCCAATTGTCGCTGTTGCGTTCGCCCGTAATCATTCCGACGAGTTCGGCGTTGGTGCGATTCAAAACCATCGGTTTGTCCACTTCCTCGAAGTTCAGACACCACTTCATTTCGGCGGCTTCGTTGGCCTTGGCCACGTTCATCTGAACGCAGTCGGTGATGGTGAGCAGTTTCCCAGCGCCCACGTCGGAACGCTTGAGAAACTTGGATTCTGTCATTTGGCTGATGTCGGGCATGTTTAGTGTTGGTCTGTGGCGGTAGCTGGATTAGTTGAGCTTGGGCCGGTGTTTAGGTTCTGGGGTTGCTGTGGTTCTTCCACGGAAAAATGTGACACGCTCACGGCCTGCGTCAGCGCCACGCCGAATATGAGCAGCCGCAAGCTATCGCTCATGTCGGGCAGCGGATCGAACGGCCCCGCCTCGGCGCTCTCCGGCGGCAGCAGCACGGCAACATCCCGCACGACTTCGGGCTGGCGCGGGCGGGTCATGGCAGTTCCAAAGCGACGCGGATCGCGGCTATTTCCGTCGCGTTAAAACACGCCTTGGACATGAGCAGGGCATGATAGAGAGCACGCCGCTTGCGCATTGAGTCATAAGGAAAGGAGTCATCCAACCGATTGAAGGCGAGCGCGAGGTTGTGTGTCTCGACCATTTCGACGAGCCGGGTACAGGGGCGTTGTTTGTTCAGTTTCATAAATCTTTCCCGCCCCGGCGCGCGGCCAGCAGGGGGTCTTCAATGCTTTGAAGGAGCGCCGTCTGGGCCTTTTGGTGAACTTCACGACGGTTCATGTCCGTCGCCTCACGAGTCGAATACCGGCTTTCGACTTCAAGGCAGTCCAGCAATGCGATTTCAAGGCTCTGAACGCGCTTGAGCAGTTGCGAAATATAATCGCTCATCGGTCCTCCTTTCTTGCGGCCAGCAGGGCGTCTGCCTTGATGTATCGCACTATCGCCTCAAAGCGGGCATGGTAGCGTAAATAGCCAATGAAATCTTCGTTTTGCTTGGGGCAATCTTCTCCCATCAATTTTTTCATACTGGCGCAGACAGTTGGGTAGTCATTCTGTCCAAATTCCACCTGACCGGCAAACCATTCGCGCAGGGCCATGCCCGAAAACTGCTCCCTCACGACCTGTTCTCCCGTCGTTGGCTGAAAGTCCTTCCAATCGAAAGGAAACGCCGGTCCGCCGTCTTTTGGCTCGCTCATCGGTCCTCCTTTCTTGCGGCCAGCAGAGCGCGGGCGCGCTTGACCGCTCGATACCATTTCGCGTGGTCCTTGCACTTGTGGTCCATGTCGAGCGCGAGGCGTTCGGCCAGTGGGCCGCTCAAGGTCGAGAGTAACCGTGCGAGCCTTTTGTTCTCGGCCAAAGCATCGGCGTGAATGAAGCGCGGAACCGCTGCGCCACTGGTCGCATAGCTGCTCATCGGGCCTCCTTGCGCGCCGTGCGGCGGTACTCGAAGCCGTGCGGTCCATACTCACGTACGAGTCGTCCGGTCGATACGAGTGTGCGAAGGCGCGAGTCGGCGGTGCTTTGCAGGCAGCCCTGTGCCTCGCTGAGTTCGCGAACGGTGATGGTCTTGTCGAAGGTTAGGTCAAAGGCGGCATCAATCATACGCTGGCGCTGCCCTTTGTGCTTTTGGCGCTTCACCGCACGGCGCGCCTTGTTGCGGTCGGTGCGAATAAACTGCGCGGCGTACTTACCGGCGCTCACACCGCTGCGATGACCCTTGTGTTTGTTTCCTGCTTTTACGGATGGCATAGGTCTGTTTTAGAGAGGCTGATTATATTGTCAAAAGAAATCTTTTGGAATCTCTCAACTGCGCGAGAAATGCGTGCTGTAGCTGGTGGGCTCGCCCTCCACATGCGCGTGGAATGTACTGACGGCCATCGTCTCAACCCGCCCGTTGCCATCCCGGCAGACGAACGCGAACTGATGCGCCGCATCGAGCAGCACGTACACGTCGCTCGCGCCGACAAAGCCGGTCAGGAAGGCGGGCACGATCACGGCGGGGCGCAACTGACGCGAACGGTCGGCGGTGAGCCAGTGGCGGGCGGTCATTCCATGAAGGATATGCACTCCGCTGTTTCGCAGTGCGCGTGAACGTGTCCATTGTAGGACGATTGCGAGAGGTGGAGTCGGCCATTGCATACCGGGCACTGGATAACCTCTCTACGATCTGATTTCGGTTTTGGGTATTCTCGCCATGCGCTGATCGCCGGTCCCGAAAGCTCCATCTGGCGAAACATTTGCTCGATGGAGTCGGCTCGTTTCTTGGCGTGTTCTTGGCTGCGTCGCACCCACTGCGGGCAAAGCGCCAGCACATCGGTTGCGTTATGTCCGCCGATGCAAGGAGTCATGTTCGGTTGCCCCGCCTTTCGCCCGGCGTCCATTCGTTCGGAGGCGCCACAGCCCAAGGCACAGTAATCGGCGCGAATGTTGCCGAGAACGGGCTTGTAGTGCTCGCAGTAATTGCGGTCGAAGTCGATGTGTTGTTGTCGTGTGTTCATAAATTCGCATCGCCCTCCCCGAGCACGCCTTTCGTTGACGGCTTGATGATCGGTCCAGTGATTCCACAATCGTCATACCGCTGCGCGTCCGGCCCGGCAGGCAGCGGTTGCCAGTGGGTGACGTTATCTATTTTTCCTCCATCATGCACATTAAACCACTCCAGCGGAGCGAATGAGCATCGGCCCTCCATTGCATCCGAACCGTCCCAGACCCACACGTTTTTCCAAGGTTTCGGAAGGTCAGTACCTACCGGCACCCATGCGCCCACGGACGGCGTGGGCGTGGCGTCACCCTCAAGTTCATTGACGTGAAAGGCATCAGCCGCGCGTTTGGCACGGTCGGGAGCTTCGGGAATGTTCTGCGGTTTATTCATGGTGTAAATCAGTCCCAGATGCGAAGCTCCATGCCTTGCGGGTAAAGCCGCGCGTATTCCGGCCCGTATTGGCTTTTCAAGCGGTCCGCGTAAGCCTGCGCCTGCTGTCTGATGTCGGCATCGTTGTCGCCATTGAAACGCGGCCCCTGCGGTCTGCCGTCGTTGAATAGTTGACCGGTCCTGTAGATGTCCCCGATGATTTCACCGGAGACGATTTCGAGTCCAAATTTAGTCATATTCTGTTCAAGTCTCCCCGCCCCTCGCCATCGCCCCAACTGGCGCGACGGGAGGTGGACGGGGTAAGGGTTAGGTTGCGAAGCAGTTGCGGGCGGTTTCCGGCCCGATGCGGCCCAAGCGCGTCAATTCGTAATAGAGTTGTCCAGCCCAGCATTCGGCGTGCATCGGGACGGAGATTGAGCCAACGCCGTCGAACGGATGCCAGAGTAGCGCACGAGCGACAATGCCAGTCAGGTTGTGATAGACGCGAATTGTAAAGGCGTGGCCGTTTGGCGTCGCGCCGTCCAAGTCGATGTGCCGCAAAGGCGCGTGGGCCGTGGGAAGTGGCGTGGACATGGCGTTAGGCGGCTTTCCGATGCGATTGAACTTCCGACACGAGCGCGAAGGATGAGAACTCCGGCAACGCCTTTTCCTGAACGATACACGAGTAAATTGCGAGTAGCAGAATCATCGTGTCGTGCGAGGTCTGGCAACTTTCTTCCGTGCCATCGACATAGACCGCCGTGAGCATCTTTCCGTCAGGCGTGAATTTGTAGTGCGCAACGCCGCTCATAAGCGACTCAAAGCGCGGCGGGCATATAATCCCGTTCGGGTTTTGCTCTGCGCGGCGAGCAGCCTTGGATGTAGTTGAATTGTCGTTCACGAGTAGGAGTATCGCTCTACTAGAAAGGAGTGCAACCACTATTTTCGCTCTACGTGCATTTTGTTTGCGAACCAAGCAAACATCAGCATTCCCAGCCCAGAGCAAAAGTCAATTCACGCTCGAAACCCGCAAGCGATACCGTGCTTTTGACGCGCGTTTGTCCCGCTCCAAACATCCCACGCAACGACCCCTTCCACTCACGGCAACACGCGTGCAGATCGAACACAGCCCAGCACGGCGCTTGCGCGCTACATACGCGGCTTGTCGTTCGGCGAGTGTCTTAGGCATTACTCGCTCTACCACGCCACACCCCACCGGGCAAGCGAAAAGGTATTGACCAGCGGGCGAGCAGACGGGCCACGACAAGCGCCAGATGGACCGTGTAGGCTGTGAGCACCAATCGGAGAGCACCGATTTACCCAAGCGCACCGAGCGGCATGACGCGACTGATATTGCAACCGAATTGCATCTGTGCAGGGGCGGGAGCGGACAGGCATGGGGTAATGTGTGGTTTGGATAGCTTGCTGTGCATCCGCCAGCACGCACGCTATTGCAACTGACTTGCATCTGGAAACCTGCGGTCATGCCGTCTCCAGTCTCAACAGGCCCGTATTGCCACACTGCCGGGAATGCTTATTGCATAAGTATCTCATGCGCATGCATATGCTACACTATTTAATAGAACATCTATTGTCTTACGTTATAGCGTAAGTAGCTCAGACGCAGGCTGTAGGGCCAACTGCTGGCCTACGTGTGTGTAGACGTGGCCCGACACGACCCGATGGGGCCACCCTCTTGCCAGCCCGGCACCCCTTCGCGTTAATGCGCACCTTCCGCCTGCGAATGAAAACAGAGCTGGGTCTGTGATGTTCGGCTCGAACCGCATGGAACGGTCGGTGCAGGTCAAGCTCTTATCTTCGCCTGAACAAAGCTCTCGCTACCCACAGAGACACAACAGTGTGTGTCTCGAATGACCGGGCTGATTCCGTGTCGGTGTCTCGTGAGCAGGGCACTTCTGGCCTTTTTCCAGTTGGGCTGTCTCGACGCGTGGCGCTCCTGATCGGCCTGCGTGGCACGGCGTCTGAGCGGACCGTGCTGGGGGTCGCGTGGCTGATCTGGCGGTTAAGCTCCAGAGCTTGTCCCGCCCCCTTCCGCCGGACCGAAGCGTTATCGGTTGGGCATCTCGCTCTTTCTCTTGTGCTCTGCCGGTGTCGCCAGAAGAGCGAGAAAGAATGACGCCTTGCGACCCGCGGTTACGGTTCGGCATGTGTACGCCGGTTGTTTCCACGGGCCGCTTGAGAGCACAAGGCTTCTGGCGACGGACGCGATTTAGCGTTGACAGCACGGAAGTCAAATGCTTTTTTCTACCCGCATGACCTGCCTGACCAAATTCCTCATCCTCTCCGGGGTGGTGCTGGTGGGCAGTATGCCGTGGTGGAAGTGGAGGCAGCCATGAAGTCGAACCCACTCGAACTGACCGAAACCGACGAGCGCCCGGAGTGTATCCCGGAGGGCATCTGGCCGCTGGTCAAGCGCGAGATGATCCTGTCGCGGGCCGGGGTGGTGAAGTCGAGCAACCGGCAGTCGGCGGAGAAGTTTGGGATTGCGATTGGCGACTGGATACGGATTTCATCGAGCAAGAAGTGGCGACGGGAGGTGGAGGAGTTTCGTGAGCAGATGGCCCAGAAGTGCATGATCGCCTCGGATCGGGTGGCGGATGCGCTCGTGACCGATCTGGATGACGAGGAGAAGGTGGCCAAGATGAGCATTCGGGACAAGGCCATCGTGACCAAGCAGTTGAGCGAGAACGTGCTCAACTTGAGCAACGGCATGGTCGGCAGCCCGGCGCTTGGGATCAGCTTCAACGATGTCAAGGTGCTGCTCGGAACGGCCATCGAGAAGCCCATCGTTGCCAGCAAGAAGGCGTGAGCGATTCGGCTCTTTCCAACGTGGATTCGTGGATGCAGCGCATTCGGCAGGGAATCAAGTTCGAGCAATGGGAGGACGTGGCCTACAGTTTGCGGATGCTCGCCCTTTGGATTGAGGCTCAATGAACGAGCATCGCGCCGAGTTGTCGCGCTGGCGCAAGGAGAACACCGCCGGGGTGAAGCGCCGCAAAGGGGCGACACTGGCCTCCATGCTGACCGAGTACCGCATGGTGTTGGGGTGGGCACAGGAACATGCGGAACATAACCGGGGAGGTATCCATGAAGCCCAGCAGGCAGAGGACGAGCGGATGTTGGGCGATCTCTACTGGCAGATTGAGGATGAGCGTGCCCGGCTGATGCGGCTGCTACAGGACGACTGCCCGATTGGCTTCTTTAAACCCTCTTGGGAGCAGGCACACGTGCTGAATAGCTGGCACCCCGACTACGAGCCGGAAGCGGCCCCGCAGGGCTACCAAATCTGCTGCAACTTCGGTGGGAAGCGCGCGCTCAAGACCAGTGCGACGGTCATCAACGCGCTCCTTTGGATGATTCCGAACGATCCCAACTGGATCATCTGGGAGCCGTATGTGGACGAGTGGGGTAGGGAGGTGCGGGTGCTGCCGCGCTTCAAGTGGGACGAGTGGAAACGCAGCGGACGGCGCATCTACGATGCCGATGAGCCGCCCAAGCAAACCTTCGAGTCGTGGCATGGCTGCGTCGATGAGGGCCATTGGAAGGAGAAGGTTTGCAAGGAGTACGGCAAATGGCTGCCGGACAAGTTCATCGCCCGCCGGGGGAAGGATCGCGAGTGGTACGTGGCCGACAAATGGTTCAAGGTGAAGCATGGTTCGACCGTCCACGCGAAGCTCTACGGGAGCGACCAGCAGGCATGGAGCGGCAAGGAGTTGTGGCTGATCACGCTCGATGAAGCACCAACCCGCGACAAGCTCGACGAGGCCGTATTCCGCACACGCTACCTGCATTGGAGCTTCACGCCGGGCGATCCGGCCAACCTCGGGGAAAAGAGCGCGCTGGCCCGCGAGGTCTTTGATGGCGACTACAAGCTGCCCTTCAAGGCCAAGTTTCTCTTCCCCAAGACCAAGTTTACACCGGGCTTTGCGATTGACCGGGAGTTGATCGAGCAACGCGTCGCACTGGCCGGTCTACGCGGCGAACAGGGCCGGGTGGAGGTGGAGGGCGGCTTCTTCGACAGCAGCCCGCGCGTCTTCACGCATTTCAAACCCGAGCACAATATCCTGCCGGTCGATGGCGAGACGGTGGTGCGGGCGATCCGCGATGAGCTATCCTACGAAGAACTTCGTAAGTGGCCGTGGCTGGCGCGCCTCAAGGAGGCCAACATTCTGCGCGGGTTCGACGAGGGGTTGTTGCATCCCACGGCCTGCGCGTGGATGGCGCTGCTCGATACGGGCGAACGCATCTTCTTTCGCGAACTGGAGGAGAGCGATGCGAGCGTGCAGGAACGTTGTGAGCGCATTATCGCACTGAGCGGCAACAAGCGGGTGCAGTTGCAGACGCACGGCAACCTGAGCGAGAAGGATCGCATGCTGCTGCTGCGCTACGGGAATGAGCTACTGGGCGATCAGGTCCGGGAGAAGCGCACCGGCACCCGCACCCCGCGTTACGTCGAGCGCTTTGTGCGCGAACCCGTGCGCCGCACGATGGCGGACAGCAAAATCTTCCGGCGCGACCCGCAGTACCCGCTCGACAACTGGACGGAGAACTACAGCCGCAACGGCCTGCGGATGAGCCGACCGCTCTACCTGCTGCCCGAGGAACGCTGCGATGTGGTCAACGGCCTGTTTCGCGTCGATCAGACCCGGAGGCACTTGGTGCCCGGCATGGGTGGAGAGGACAACTATGGGTGCGGACTCTACCTGACGAACGATCTGGTCATCATGCGCAAACGCATCGAGCACTTCCTGCGCGGGCAGTTTACCAGCGGCCCCCGGCGGGGCGAGTACACGGGCAAGCCGCAACTGACGGGGGATGACCTGATCGATAGCGCGAGTTATGTGGCGTGCGAGAAACTAACATGGCAGGACCCGAGTAAATACTCCGAACAAACATGGCAGAAGGGTCGTCTGGAGGAGGCGGCGTGAAGACCCGCGTACAACTGCTCGATGAGGAGAAGGCCAAGCGCCGCCGGGCGATCGCGCACCTGCTGGAAGTTGTCTCGCAAGACGTGCGCTGCAAGCGCCACGGCCTCGATGGCGGCGATACCGTGGAGGGCCGGAGCGTGGAGAGCCGCATCGCCGAGGGCTTGCGCCTGATCGACCTTGGCCATCCCGCCGTCTGGCGTCCCGGTCCACCGCCATTGCCTCCGGTCTTCACCCATCGCACCATCGACAGCATTCCGAAGATCAAGGCGCACAAGGGCAAGAAAGTGGCACGCGTGACCTACGGGACGGCCAACGGACAGGCGAACGGCGATTCAGGCACATGCTGACTCCCTTCTTCCTGCTGGTCGTTCTCGCCCTGATCTTCACCGTGTGCGGCATGATTTGGTCGAGCTACCCGCTCGTTCCGGTTGCCGTGCTGTTGCTCTGCGTGGCGTTGCTGCTGCGAGGTGGAGAGTACAGGCGGACAGTCGAGGACACCTGAAGGCCACGACGCATCCACGAAGCATGGATACGCCGACAGTGAGAAGGCAGCATAGCCTGAGGTCTCGAAGTCTTTCGTCACAGCGCGAGATAGGTGCAAGTCTCCAAACGACACAAACCTGAGAGAATTGAATTGTGCGGGCAGGCGTTCAACAAGGCATTATCCTCGCCTGCGGCAGTTGGTGCACAACTTCTATGCCCTCCCCGGTTTTATCCGCCGCACAATTCAATTCTCGAAACCCGCTCTGTCGTGGCGGCTTCGCGCTGGCGATGTTCTGCGCTGCGGTTCTTCGGCCCGTGTGGGCATGAACGCCGCCGCAGTCATTCACTTCGGCTGAATGCAGGGGACTACCCTCCCCGTTTATTGCTCTTGGGACGTAAGGCGTGGCGGACACTGGCATTCTTCGGCCAGTCGGGAACTCGAATGTTGAAACAACCCAAGAGCCCCTCGCCGGTTCATCCCCTGCATTCAGCCGCCCAGTGCGCTGTTGAGTATCCCCACGCACCGGCTTGCTTCATCCTTCCCCGTGCAGCCGTGTTTCAGGAATGCAGAAGGTCGGAAACGATTCGCTTACTTCGTTCTCGCCCTCAATTCTGCGCCCCGCTTGTCAG
>Ga0179589_10000078_pt1 | contig 11737 bp, 5 predicted proteins | sample CZOMad2_1_08_16f_FD_182923 | JGI IMG/M metagenome (GOLD analysis project Ga0179589, IMG submission 182923) | Vadose zone soil fungal communities from Angelo Coast Range Reserve, California, USA - CZOMad2_1_08_16fungal | ecosystem: Environmental > Terrestrial > Soil > Vadose zone | place: USA... | reverse complement strand
TCCCCAGCGACAAATCAAAGGTGTGTTTTCCAGGTCCTACTACTGGGTTCCGCGGCGAATCGCCGTAGACGAATATGCTGGGCGCGAAGGCGCCCGTATTGAACCAATGGTCCGATGTTTTGTTCGCGATGTTGATGTTTTGTCCGGGGACCAGCAGCGGGCGTTCCCAGAGACCGTCATTGTTTTGCGTGTCCGAAGATTCCAGGATGTCGAACGGATTGCCGCTCGCCATGGTCACAATTCCCTGGAACGACCAGCCCGACAAGGCGGCGCCTGCAACTCCTCTCAAGTCTGTTCCGAGCGGAATGTCCCAAACGTAGCCGATGACCAAAAGGTGCCGTTGATCGAACAAGCTGCTGGCACGTTCCGGAGTAATGTCTCGCGGGTTCTGACACTGGCATCCGCCGTCGTTGGTGGTGTTACCGGAATCGTCGATGAGGTGCGAGTAGGTATACGCGGCGGTCAAATTGAGTTGCTTCGACAAACGATGCTCGAAGCGCGCTTGCAGCGAGTGGTACATGGTGTTGGATCCGTAGCTTTGCATGCGGATGCGCGAAAGCGTTGGATAGGGCCGCCGGGCCTGAATGTCGCCGGGTCCCGGGTCGGGTTGGTTCCAATTCTTAAAGCTGGTATCGACATGTGTCCCTTTGCTCCCGACGTAGCCCACTTCAAACACGTCTGTGCTACCGAACTGCTTTGAAACTTGTAAGTTCCAGTTTTGCGCGTAGGTGTTGGGATGAGTTCCATCCGGCGGAAGGGTAACCGCGTTGATCGTGTCGGTTGGATTTGCTGAAGCCGGCATGGGATTGTCGATAGTCGTCAAGTCCTCGACCTGATTGGTGATCGTCAAGCTGCCCGCCGTTGGCGGATTAAGCTGCAAAATATTGATGTGATCAAACTGTCCACCAAAATAGAACATGCCGTATCCTCCACGCACCACGACAGTGGGCGTCATCGAATAGGCAAAGCCAATTCTCGGACTGAAATTCTTGTGGCTCACCTGCCACAACGGATCGGGCGCATCGATAAACACCGGATTGGCGGGATCGCTGAAATCCAAGGTATGCGTAACGTGGTTGATATCCTTGGGAGGCAGGAACAAGTCGTAGCGAAGTCCCAAGTTCAAGGTCAACTTCGGCGTTACCTTCCAATCGTCCTGTCCATAAAAAGCAAACCGCCATTGCCTCGCTTTTGTAATGGGCACTCCTTCGGGCGTTAAAACAGTTCTTGGGTCACCGAGCATATAATCCGCTGCCGCGTCTCCACTCAGGTCACCTGTAAAGTTGAGATTGCCAAAGGGCCAGTTGTTGGTCGTAGCATCGTCCAAAAGTTTACGAACGTCGCCGCCAATTTTGAATGAGTGCTTGCCCTTGATGAGTGTCAGATTGTCCACGACTTGATAGGTTTTGCTATTGTCCAGATTGGATGCCGCAAAATCGTCGCCCATACCGATGTAGCCGGAGATTTCCAGCAGCGGAAATCCTTCTTCGTCTTTCCGCAGCGGCCGCCCGTTCGGCCCGTTCACTTTCATTCCCATGATGCCGAGTGATTCGATGGTGAAATCGGTGTTCGTGTGGGAGCCGAGCTGGGCGACATTCTCCAGATCAAATCCCGCGCGAACCTCGTTGATTGTGTTAGGACTAAACGTATGCACGTATTGCGCCTGGAAGTTGTGCATCGGATAGGTACCTGTGAATTTGAAATTCGGATTGATTTCCGTCAATGGAAAATCCCTGTGCGCGAAAATATAGTGCGCAAAGAGTTGGTCCTTGGGACTGAAATACTGATCGATGCGCACAATGCCCTGATGAACGGTTAAATTCCCGCGCGAAGAGCCCGCGTAATTTGTGGAGTTGGGATCGGTCGCCCCGGGAATATTGGGCAAGGGCATATAGGTGTTCACGATGTTCTGGGCGACTGTGTTGATTCGTCCCTGCGGGATGATATTGCCCGGGATGGGATCTCCGGTTTCGGGATCGATCAGTTGAACGTCCGGCAGCAGATAAGAGAAATCTCCGTTTCTCTGTGCTTGAGTCAGTACGATGCCGGTGCTTGGCGAATCCGCAATGGAGCGAATTCCCTCATAACTGCCGAAGAAGAATGTCTTGTCTTTCCAGATCGCGCCCCCCAGCGTGGCTCCGAACTGGTTTTGCCGTAACTCGTTTTTAGGTTGCGGCGCGGGCAAAAAGTAGTTGCGGGCATCCAGCGCCTCGTTTCGGAAAAACTCAAAGAGATCTCCGTGAAGCTTATTGCTTCCAGACTTGATTTGAATATTCACGTTGGTGCCGGCATTTCCTCCGTACTCCGCGGAGTAATTGCCGGTCTGGACTTTGAATTCTTCAATCGCATCCAAGGAGGGATAGAGGTTCACGTAGTTGTGGCGATTGTTCACCATGGTGATTCCGTCCACGTTTACTTGTCCCCACACCAACCGGGCTCCATTGCCGCCGATTTCTGAACCGTCTGTGCTGGAAGAGTGGAGATCCGGGTTGTACACGGTCACTCCCGGAGTCAAAACGGCCAAGTCGTCGAATCTTCGCCCGTTGATGGGCAGGCTCTCGATTCTCGCCGAGTCCACAACACCAGCGATAGTCGCGTTCTCGGTCTGCAGCAGGGGAACTCCCGAAGCTACCTCTACAGTTTCTGACACATCACCCACTTTGAGAGAGATGTCCAACCGCGCTTGTTGGCCAAGTTGAATTTCGATTCCTGTGCGGTGTTCAGCCTTGAACCCGTTTATGTGCACGTCAACCACGTACTCCCCCGGAACCAGGTAGCGGACTTCGAAAATTCCTCCCTCCCCGGTCGAAATGGTCCGCGAAAATCCGGTCGAAGGCTGTGTGATGACTACTGTGGCGTTGGAAATGGCGGCTCCTCCTGGATCTGTCACGGTACCCAGGATGGCAGTGTCAACGGTTTGCGCAGGTATTGCGATCGAACCAACGGCAAGGACCACCAACGTAATTAGGAAACGTCGCATTACTCTCTCCTTTCAACGCGCCAACGATTTGTGAAAAAAACTTTCGTCGGCGGTTGCCTCACCCGGCGAGTGATTATTTTCATTCTATGAAAAAATGGCTAGCGTTTATGAGAAACGCTTCCAATTGCCGAAGCTGATACATCACATTTCCGTGACATGTCAATTAGAATTTTTCGCTTTCACCAGATAAAACAACGAAATGAGGGCTCGGACCGGTTTAAAGTCTCAGCAGTAGGTTTCCTAAAATGGGGCTATTTATTTTCGTCTGTTGAAAAATTGGGATGTGAGAAATGGACGTGATTTGCGGCCCAGGCCAACGCGCGCAGTCCGCCACGTCCTGGGGTTTCGCTCCTTGGGAAAGCGAAGTCGCACGGGGGGCAAAAGATGCAAAATAGGTCAAAGGAGTTAACCAATTCTGATTAATTAACTCTTCCGCGCAAAACTGTTACCGAAGCCTTCGGCAGAGTGAAAGTCCCCCCGTTTTCGGCATGAATTGTCGAGCTTGCGGCCGGCCCATCAGGGTCTGCGTAACTCTTCGCGCCATCCGGATGCCAAACATATTGCTCGGCACCAAAACTCACCATGCTCACAGGCCCCTCGAAGTGCGCGATTCTGGCAGGATCGCTAAATTCAATTTTCACTGCATGCGCGTTTGAAGGGTCTTTATTGATCACCAGCAACGACCATTCGCCGTCTGGACGTTTCACAGCATAAGCAGTTACCAGCAGATGACCCGCGTCGTCGCTCAGGTCCGCAATGGCGGGAAAGAGCTGGTGCACGCCTGCTCCGTGTTTCACCCAGTCCAGGTTGATCAGTTGGCTCGCAAAATATTGCGAAGCATGTTGACGAATGTCGAGATTGTTATCCGCAACGAAATTTCCGTAGGTACTGTAGCCCCCACAGCCCGGACGCAGCGGTTCCGGCTGAATCGGCGAATGATAGAAAACTCCGCCAGGCCCGGCGCTTGCAAGGAATGCCCCGGCATTATCCGCGAGCCAAAGCGCCGCGAATACATCAGCCATGGGTTGCGTTAGCGCCCAAGAGACGTTGCTCTCTGTGATCATCAAGGGAACATTGCTGGCACGCCATCCTCGCGCCATATTTCGCCAATGTGCCGTACCAACTCCGGCTCACGATACAGATCAGACCAATTGATATCGCATGGTGAAAACGGATAATGCTCATACGATACAAAGGTCAGATCGCTCAATCGTCCGCGCACTTTCAAATAGTCTACGAATCGCCCCATCCACGAAGTTCGGCCTTGTGAGTCCGGCCAGGATTTAATGTCCTCATTGGAACCGGTAAAAATCGGGCCACCAAGTTTTAACTTTGGATCAACGCGATGCAGCGCGGTCGCAAATTGCAAATAAAGAGCGGCGTAGTCCTCCGGCACCATGAACTGTCCGTCCGGCTCTTCTCCCATCTCCACGTAAGAAATCGGATAGCCCCTCTTTTCGATGTATGCAACCTGCGCCGCTGCGTCTTCCGGATTCGCGTACACAACCGAAATCGCAATCATCGCCGGCAACTTGTTGGTGATTCCGCTGGTAAAGAAAAGATCAAAACCAGTCTGCACGCGATTGGGCAAGGCTTGCGCCTCCGTGTGCCAGGAATCATTGGAAGAAACCTGGACTGCGGTCTGATTTTGTCCTCTCGCATGTTTTACAAGATCGATAAATTTTCCGTCACTCGTACGATTTCCCATCGCTATTTCGTTAACCGCATAGCCCACGCAGTTTCGAACGTCCTCGCTGCCATGTGTGTCGCACGTATTCGAAGATGCAGTCATCAGGACGCGCACAAAACGAGTTCGCACCGGTGCCTCGGACAATTTCAGAAATGTTTTGCCGCCCTTGCCGTCCCGCACGTCGCCGTTGGTAAACAAGGTCCAGATCCCGGAGGTCGGACTGGTGATTGCGTCGAGCAGTCCGTTCCAGTATTGAATGAGATACTTTCGTGCATAAGGATTCCCCCATTCGATCTGAATCGCATCCAGATCCACCGGCGCTCCAAAATCCAGAACAATCCATTGCGGCAAGAGGGCGTCGCCTTCGCCGGTAAATTTCTCGGCAAGGTAGGGATTGCTTTTCCAATAAGTCGCCGAATCGCCGTCCGTAATTCTGGAGAATTCATTGGCGCTTGCGTCGCCGTGCGTAGAACCGCGATGCGGCAACGAGTATGCAAACGATTGCCGGATAGGCTCCTTTTGTTCGGTACTTCCAACAAAATATCCACTCTTGTGCGTTGGGTCACTCCACGTTCCACTGGGATTCCAATGCCAGGCGCTCATCGTCAATTCCGTGTTCAGACGATAGGAAATAGGCCCCCAGCCCGCTGAAAGTGATTCTTTGAGTATCGCTTCGCTGTAAACTTTTTCGAAGTCCTTCGCCGGCAGGATATCCATGGAACTTCCCAGGGCCTTGTCAGGATCAAATGGCAGGGCTTGCTTGGAATCGGCTTGAACACGAATCGTTTGTGCGCCTGCGTCCAGACAGGGCATCGCAATTCCCAATAACATAATCGCGCCAATCAATTTGTAATTTGCAGCCAATGTAGCCGACAGTTTTCGCATGAAAAGCACCCCTGAATCAAAGAAGCAGAGAACCGAAGCTTCGCAACACTTTCGTTGATCGCGCATTATATCGGTTTAATACTGGGGATGGGCAGCTCTAATTTTTGTGAGTCCGGGGCGACGGGCAAACCAATTCGTCCGGCAAAGGTCCTGTAGCCGGCTGGAAACTCCCTCCGCTTGGTGCTACCGTTTTATCCGTACCCGGTCCCACTGCCCTAGGGAGCCTTCATGTCTATGTTTGGACTTATCGAATACCAAGACGCTAGCCCGGAAGTTCGCGCGGTGTACGACGACATCATGGCCACCCGCAAGACCGATTGGATCAACAATTTCTGGAAGGCCATCGCGCATGATCCCGCCACCCTGAAACGCACTTGGGAAGACATCAAGCAGGTCATGGCGCCCGGCGCGCTCGATCCGTTGACGAAAGAACTGATTTACGTCGCGGTTAGTGTCACCAACAGTTGTCACTACTGCATTGCATCCCACACGGTGTCCGCGCAAAAAAAAGGAATGACGGAGGCCATGTTCAAGGAACTGCAAGCAGTTATTGGCATGGCCAATGAAACAAATAAGCTCGTCACGGGTTACCAAGTGGAGATTGATGAACAGTTTAAAACTCCACGCTGACCGTTGGTACAGGATTCGTACAGGATGCATCTCACATCACAAATGTCCGACCCTTAGTACCGCTGTACTATAGCTGCGGTTCTCCTACAAAGCAGAAGATATATAGGTTCAGACAAACCTCTGCCGACTGCGCGTCTGAACAAAAATCTTTCTTTGTAAGCGAGCGCGCCATGTCCCCTATTGTTAAAGAACAAGATGTTCTGACTGCCACACCCGCAACAACTACCGTGAGTTCGTCGCGCCTGACCACCGAGGCTGCGGCCAAGGCCCAACCGGTAGCGCTTGAAATTTCGGTGACTGTCAATGGCGCACGCACGATTGAAGGCAGCGACAAGCGCGAACCTTTCTCTGAATCCACAAAAACTGTCTTGGTTCTCGGGACGGGAGCTGTTATTCGGCTCTCGTCCGCCGTTGCTCCAGGGCAGCTGCTTTTCCTGACAAACGACAAAACGAAAAAGGAAGTCGTCTGCCAGGTGGTCAAGTCCAAGAATTTTCGCAATGTCAGCGGTTACGTTGAGCTTGAATTTACAGAATCGGCCGTGGGTTTCTGGGGAATGCGCTTCCCCTCCGATCGCATCGGTGGGCAGGCAGTCGGAGGGACCCCTGTCGCGGTAAGTGCACCAGTGCTCGCCTCTGCACTTCCTTCGTCAGCAGCTCCCAATAGATTGGACAGCAAGCCCTCAACCGTGCAATCAACTGCTTCTCCTGCCGGGTCGATATCTTCAGAAAATAAAATTCCTGTTTCGCGCCCTGCTGCAACAATCTCCACTCCCGTTGCTTCGACAACGGCTGCCAGCAACCCTTTAAAGGCGACGGATTCATTCAGTTCAACGGCGCTTCCCTCCGCGTCCCCAAATTCATCTATGCTTAGCCTGCCGCGGGCCCTCGAAGTGAAACCTGCCGTTGCTCAAAAGCCCCACGTCCCGGTGGTGTTGGCCCCGGTTCCGCAAACGGAAACAAACCCCATGCGCCGGGCTTCCGACCCCAAGAATATCGAGCTAGCTCCAGCTTCTGCAGCAAAGTCGCCGGCCCTTGAAGCCGAAGTGGCCCCACGCAGCGTTCCCGAATCCGCAGCAAAAATATTCGAGTTTACAAAGCCGGACCCTACGCCTGTGAAGCGCGGCATTCCAACGTCGACGTCTTTTGCGACAATTCCTTCGCTTGATTTGGAAGCGGAGGAAACGAAAATACTTGCGTGGCTGGAACCGCTTGCCCGTAACGCCGCTGCTCCTGTTTCCACACAGGAATTGATTGAGCGTGAGAAAGCCAGACACGCCGCCGCGGTAACGGAAATCATCGAACCGGAACCTCTTGCGGAATCCATTGCAGCAGAAGTTATCGAAGCGAAACCGGAAGTCGAAGTCCCGGCCCCGACCTTTGGGTCGGGATTCTTGACAGACGACCAGAGCATTTCAGAAGATGCCGGCTCTGGCGGATCAAGGAAGGGAATGGTCATCGGCATTCTAGCTGCTGGCGTTGCAATAGCCGCTGGCGGCTGGTGGTACATGCAGCAATCACCTCGTGGCACGCAAGCTGCCTCCACAGCAGTTTCTGCCCGGTCTTCGACGAATTCTCTTCAGCCGCCTACTCAGAACAATTTGCAGGCCGCTTCAAGCCCGGCCGCGAATCTTTCCAGTGCCCCTCCGTCGGCGGCCTCATCCGGGATGGCGGCCGCGAAACCCAATGCGTCGATTCCATCAAGTACGACCCCGTCCCAGAATGCTTCACTAAATCCGAGTGAAGCGCCATCGCGCACTCCACAGACTTCCATTCCACAACCAAAGAAGCCTGCTCTTGGCGAAGTTCGATTGGCCACGCCGACCATCAGTGCGGGCGGAACCAAGAACGTATCCGCTGAAGCTGCCCCCAGCCTCACGAGTGATGAACTTGCTTCGGAATCGCTCGGGGCAGGCGGGGGACTTGCAGGGAACAGCCATAAGCAGCCAGTGGCTCCGGCCCCGCCTCTTCCGGTTGGCGGGGAGGTGAAGCCCGCAACACTTCTTACTTCGGTCTCTCCCGTCTACCCGGCGCTGGCAAAGAATCAGCGTGTGAGCGGCGACGTAAGAGTCGACGCGCTCGTTGACGTTACCGGCCGTGTGACTGCCGTAAAAGTGATTTCCGGACCGGCGCTGCTTCAACAAGCAGCTATGGATGCCATTCGCGGCTGGAAGTATCAACCAGCAACCCTCGACGGAAGGTCTGTTCCCATGCATCTGACCGTCACTCTACAGTTCCGACTGCAACAATAAGCCCGCTCGCCTTGCATCCTGCGGCAGCAGAGCCAGGCCCGCCAGGCGGCGCAGTAGGGGTTACCAACGAAACACCTACGCCCTGCGCAGTACCTCATTGGATTCATCCAAAATTCTCTCCCTCAAACACTTTTGGCTCGCAACGGCATCCAAGTTGTCATGCGATGGTGGGTAGCGGAAGCAGATTCGCACCTTAATCAAAGTCCCCAAGTCATCGCACCATGACACAACGTCTAATTTTTGCAGGGTACTAGACACTCATTTACTTGGTTTGAGAAGTCTTTGTTAGGCCTTGCCCGGGGAATTTGATGTTCATCAGCGTAATCATTTGCAGCAGTAGTCGCGCGCAAAGTCTTGGCCAGACTTTGGACACTATTTTTGTACCTGGGAATCTAGCCGTCCCGGATTGGGAAGTTCTTGTCGCTTATGGTCCTAAGGAGACCGGGGAAACGGAAATTTGCAGGAAATTGGACGAGAAATTTCCCGGGCGGCTGCGCTATTGGCTACGCCCGGAACAAGGCAAAAGCGGTGCTCTGAACAGCGCCTTTGCAAAAGCTCGCGGCGATGTTTGGGCTCTAACAGACGATGACGTAATCGTTGCTCCTGATTTTATCTCTGCCATTCGGTCAACATTTGAAAAACATGCCGTCGATGGTGTGCAAGGTCGCGTGCTTCTTGAATGCGAAGGAGGGCGTCCCACCTGGATGGGAGATGAACTTTCCCGCTGGATGAGTGAGCGCGACTACGGCCACAAAGCGTTTGAATGGAAAGAAAATCTGACCGGGACGAACATGATTATCCGTGCCGGCGTTGTAAGAAGAATCGGTGGTTTTGCTCCCGAGCTAGGCGCTGGAGCCGTCGGATTCGCCGAGGACTCGGAATTTTCCACGCGCATGCGCAAGGCCGGGTACCGACTGCTTTACATTCCTGAAATTCTGATCCGTCACCGATTGCCCGCTGATCGTTTGACCAAAGCCAGTTTTCGCGAAAGATTTTTCCGGCTCGGGAAGACAGAAGCTTTTTTGACTCCCCTTCGGTGGCCTCTCTGGCGTTTTGGGCTTTACAGCTTCAAGACCGCGATTTTTGATGCACTACAATCCTTCTGGTTCCTGGGTACGGGTAAAAGCGGGCAAGCTGTCCTGAAACAATGCCATGGGTATCAAGTCTTAGGAACATTTTGGCAGTATGTTGTTTTTCAGCGCCAGGGCCGCCGAAGGGATCCCTTCTATAAACCGCAGACTGAACCCGAATAGTTTGCGGTGCGCTCTGCTCTGATCGCAGTATTCAAGTATTGCTTTTTGCAGCTTCGGGTGGCCTTTGTTCTGTATGCACAAATAAGCAAGAAACATTCCGCTCCGCCTTGCGAGTCGCCTTGCAGGTTCGTATACTGACCACCCGGCCAAATGGTTGGTCAGGCGGGTGGGTAGCCCGTCGTGATACCTCCTCTTTGGCTCGATTTTAAAATTACAAGATGGCGCGATTCAGCCTTGGCTGAACTGCAAACTGAGTTCAGTAGCATCGCCACTCTGCATCAAAGCACTGACCGTAGAACTGTGAATCAGCGGACCAGAAGGCTTTCAAGGAGACCTCCGCATGTCGCAACAACTCCCGGAAGAGATGAATGTCTACCAGAACGCCGAAGCGCGTTTTGAAGAGGCCGCAAAAAAGCTTGGCCTCGAACAGGGCATCTACCGGTATTTGAAATATCCGAGCAAAGAGATCACCCTCTACATTCCCGTTGGCATGGACAACGGAACCCTGGAAGTTTTCACCGGATACCGTGTTCTTCACTCTACGGTGCGCGGGCCTGGCAAGGGCGGCATTCGCTTCGCCCCTGATGTCAGCATCGATGAAGTTCGCGCCCTCGCCACTTGGATGACCTGGAAGTGCGCAGTCGTAAACATCCCATTTGGTGGAGCAAAAGGCGGCATTATTTGCGATCCGCGCAGAATGTCCCGTGGCGAATTGGAGCGTATGACTCGCCGCTATACCGCGGAATTGGCCAGTTGGCTGGGACCAGAAAAGGATGTGCCGGCTCCGGACGTTGGCACCAACGAGCAGACGATGGCCTGGGTGATGGATACCTACGCCATGCATCTCGGTCAGGCCACCACCGCCGTCGTTACCGGCAAGCCCATCGAGCTAGGTGGCTCTGCAGGCCGCCGCGAAGCGACTGGGCGAGGCGTAATGATTTGCTGCAACAAGGCACTCGCAAAACTCGGCATGAAAAAAGAAGGCTGCCGCGTAGTCATTCAGGGCTTTGGCAACGTCGGCTCTCTGGCTGCTGAGCTGATGCAGAAAGAAGGCTACAAAATTGTCGGCCTTGCAGACATTGGTGGCGGTCTTTACAACGAGAACGGCTTCGACGTAGCAAAAGGTATCGATTGGGTGTACACGCAAAAGAGGCCCTTGCAAGACTTTTCAGGTGGCGGCACCAAGATGTCCGCTCGGGATATCTTGTTTCAACCCTGTGAAATTGCTATTCCGGCCGCCATCGAAAACCAAATCACAGAGAAAAATGCCAATCAAGTTCAGGCAAAGATTCTCTGCGAAGGCGCGAACGGCCCCACTACTTGGCAAGCGGATGCCATCATCGATGCCAAGGGGATTTTCACGGTGCCGGACATCCTTGGAAACGCAGGCGGCGTGACGGTCAGTTACTTTGAATGGGTGCAGGACCGCCAGGGCTTCTTCTGGCGCGAGAGCGAAGTCAACGAGCGCTTACTGGATGTCATGGAGCATGCTTTTGATGAAGTCGTTCGCTATGCCGAAGTGCATAAGGTGAACAATCGCATCGCGGCTTACATGTTGGCCATTGACCGCGTTGCCAAAGCTCTTAAACTTCGTGGAATTTACGCCTAGCATCCGGGCGCAACTTGTATTAATTTCTTTCCCACCGCCTCCGGTTATTGCCGGGGTGAGTCGTTCCGATTCCCGCTCCGGAGCGTGTTTTCTAACTTCAATAGGTGTGGCCCGGAGAATCCGGACCAGGAAGGAGTCCGTCCCTTGAATCCGGACTCACTCTTGCCAGGACATGCAAAAACCGAACTGCAGCACCGGCATGAAATTTGTATTGCCGGGCGCTGGCTATACGAACGGGAATACATCGTTGCATGTGAAGGGAACCTCTCGGTCCGTTTAGAAGATGGTCGCATCCTTACCACTCCAACCTGCATGAATAAAGGCATGCTTTCTCCCGAAGACCTTGTCGTCACTGATCTTGACGGAAAGCAATTGGCTGGTGACCGCAAATTCTCGTCGGAACTGGCTATGCACCTGTTGTTTTATCGCATACGCCCGGAC
>Ga0179589_10000077_pt1 | contig 11761 bp, 13 predicted proteins | sample CZOMad2_1_08_16f_FD_182923 | JGI IMG/M metagenome (GOLD analysis project Ga0179589, IMG submission 182923) | Vadose zone soil fungal communities from Angelo Coast Range Reserve, California, USA - CZOMad2_1_08_16fungal | ecosystem: Environmental > Terrestrial > Soil > Vadose zone | place: USA... | reverse complement strand
GGCATGCTGGTCTCCAACGCGGCCTTCGGCAAGGTGGCCTACACTCTCGCGCTCAAGCTCTATCTGGACAACCCGTTCTTCCCGGAGTCATTGACGCGCGTGGACTCGCAGCCGATCCCCGCAGCCAAGATGGAAGCCACTCCCGCCATGGTCGCCATTACACGTCCCCCGCTCCCGCCCAGCCCAACGCGTGGTGTCGGTGGCACTGTGCTCCACCGCGATATTGCGTCACCTAATGTTGAGAGGGTCCGCCTCGGCATCCCCATCCCAGTCCTCGTGGCCCAGCAGGATGGCACCAAGACCGTCGAGAAGGTCCAGTATCCGCAGCCCGATCCGCCAGCCGAGGACGCCTATGTCTGGACCATCGACGAGACCGAGGCCAGACGGCGCGGGTACAATATTATTGAGGATACGGGCGAATGAGGTGAGCGAATGAAATATGTGGCGAATCCAGTCGAGGTGGACGCGTTCTGCATCGTTGATGTGGGAGAAGTGCAGCCTGATGGCTCACGTTGGCTAGGTCTCGATGGCGCTCCCACCAGCATAGCCACCGCGCAGATGATGTCCCGCATGACGCCTGTCGTGGGTGATTATTGGGTGGTGCAGTCGGATGGTTACGAATATCTGAATCCCGCAGCCGTGTTCGAGCGCAAATACCATCCCGCCCCGGACACCTACTACTTGGGCGCGATGAACGAATCGCTCGGCGCGGGGCGTATCAAGCCCAAGGCTGCCAAGTGAATCGGGCGAGCATCGTGGACATATTTATAGGGGTGGTGCTGGCGGACGCGTTCCTGATGTCCCTCCGGTGGACGCTACACAAGGTAGCGGAGCGTAACGCTAAAAGGAGATTCCATGCGATGGTGGATAGGCCTGCGGGTGCTAGTGTACCTAAAACGCCTGTCGCAATCGGCGGAGCGGCAAGCCGACGCGCTGGAGACACTCGCCAGAATTGAATCCGACCGCTGGCAGCAACAGTATGGCCCCAGGCCCAAGGGTAAGTTCATCGTAGGCCAGCTGGACGTCAAGGCCGCGAACGAGCGCTGGCACCGGCAACAGGAAGCGGATAAATATGGGACGGAACCTTAATAATGGCTCGGCGTAGCGGCATCGGCGGGCGATCCTTAACTAAGCTCAACGTGGGCCTCGCGATGCAGGACGAGGCTTACAAGTCCCTGTCCACGCCGGAGCGCCCGGTCACCGCCGCGCTAATCCGCAGCGAACCTCGTATCACCGCTCAGCTTGAAGCGCTCTCGACCGCCCTCATCAAACAGGTCAACGTCCCACGAGAGGTCATGGTTGAGGGTGGACAAAAGACTATCGTCATGGACACTATCCTCCCCTATAACATTGCTCCCAATCTCCTCCAGTCCTGGCCCCACCTCCTCAAGCTCTCGGACATGCCAGACGCCCAGCGCATCGCCAACTTGTATGAATCCCTAGACCTGGCGACCGCCCGCATCCTCCCCGTCGAGGCCTTCTGCTACGCGCTCAGTATCAGCCCGATGCGCATCCTTGAGATCCTCACGGGAATATTAGTGAGGCAGGGCGCGCAGGCCTCGACCATCATCGCCGCGACCTGGCACCCCCGCGTAGTCGAAAAGACCGTGGAGATGGCTCTCCGGGACGACGGCTACTCGGACCGGGCCTTGCTGCATAAAGCGACTAACTTCACACCATCGCCTAAGGGGAGTCAGACAATTATCAACGTCCAGCAGCACCAGCAAGCCGTCCCCGCCGCCGTGTTCGTCCCCGCGCCACCCCCCGAAGCCACCGTCCGCTCGCTCGCCGACACATTTAATGAGGCGAGAGGCCTACCCGCCTTGCCGGAGTTCACGCACGCGGCCATCGACATTGAACCGACGGATGATGAGGACGAGGGCGACGAGTAATGTATGCAGCGAGTAAGGTGCAATGGAAACTGGACCGCGCCGAGGAAAAATTTAAGTGGAGACCTGAACGGCATTCCATCGCGGACGTAATCGCATTCGAGGAACACTTAAAGAAGCATAACAAGTACACCTACGACGAAGTCGGCAAGCCCTCCGGCGTCCAGAACATCTCGCCGGACGAAGCCAAGTGGATGTTGAACGACCAGATATTGTGTACCTGCGACGCCGAGTACTACCTCACGAGATTTTGCTTCCTGAAAAATGAACAAAATATCATCGAGCGCTTTCAGTTCCGCGTGCCCCAACGCCTGTACTTCGATATCATCCGCGACCTTGAAGAACGGGACGCGGCCATTGAAATCCTGGCCCTCAAGGCACGCCAGCTCGGCGTCTCCATTTTCAGCGAACTCCTCATCTCGCAGCGCATTGTATTCAGCTACGGCATCATCAGCGTGATTGGCAGCGCGGACCAGACCAAGACATCGGAAATGTCACAGATGCTCCTGCTGGCCTACGACATGCTCCCGGTCTGGCTCAGGCCCAGCACAACATCTCGTGTAGAGTCGGACAGGGGCAAGCTGATGTTCGGCGGCACCGCATCCGGCGTGCGTTTCCAGCACGGGCAGCAAAAGTTCGGCATCGGCACCGGGAGCACGCCGACCCTGTATCATCTATCAGAGGTCGCCCTCTATCCAGACCCAGTGAAAATTATTGATGAAGGTCTATGGAAAGCCGTGCACGCATCCCCCGGCGTGTTCGGCGTCCTCGAATCCACCGGCCGGGGCTCCGAGGGCTGGTGGGCCGACACCTGGCGCTACTCCAAGGACCACTGGCCCAACGCACGCATGTGCCCGATGTTCCTCCCTTGGTATACCGGGACCAATATCTATCCCACCCCCACGGACATGCGCACCCGCCCCGTCCCTATCGACTGGCGACCCCATCGCGATACGCGTGAACATGTCGCTAAGGCCCAGCTCTATGTCAGGTCCAATCCACTATTGTCAACTCACTTGGGTGCGGATTGGCGCATGCCCATCGAGCAGCAATGGTACTGGGAATGGAACCACGAGGAGGCCAAGTTCAAGGGGAACGAAGCCTCCTTCTACCAAGAAATGGCCGGCGACGATGAGGAAGCTCTCCAGCGGTCCATGGAATCCGTCTTCACCCACGAAGTCATCAACGTCCTGGAGCGCAACTCCCAGCCCGCGTTCGACTGCTATTGCCTGACGGGTCAGTCCATCGAGGACTCGCACGAGGTCACCCCCGACAACTTCGATTATCAACGTGAGCGTATTCCAGTTGAGTATCGCACGCACCGTGCGACCTCGCGCTGGGAACTCATCCCCTTGCTCAAGGCTCCCATGTCAGGCAAGGAACGTGACCACGCCGAGGAAATCCTATGCATCTGGGAGCATCCCAAGCCCGGCATCAACTACGCTATTGGTGTCGATACCGCGGGGGGCGGCGGCGACGACTCCACAGCTATAAATGTGTGGGCCCTCGGCTTTGGCGCCATGCCCGACGTCCAGGTAGCCGAGTTCGCATCGTCATGGGTCAGCCACGTTGAATCCTTCGCGTTCGTGCTGTGCATCGCCGCCTATTACGCTAAGTATATGAACATGGGCCAGACCAAATGGCGCGAACCCTATGTCTCTATTGAGCAGGTGGAGGCCGTCGGGGACGTGGCCCAGCACCAAATGGGCCTCCTGGGCTACACTAACTTCCACAAAATGCCCCGCTACGACCAATCCCCCCGGCGCATCCAGAAAATGAAAAAGGGCTCCGCGAAACCCGGCTGGTACACCTGGGGCTGGTCCCGCCCCATCCTCATCGGCACCTTCGTGCACTGGGTGAAAACCGGCTGGGCCAAGGTCAACTCGCCCTGGCTCATCGAGGAGATGCGGCATTTCGAGAATCACCCTACCGCCAAGGGTAAGGAGCGCTTGGAGCATGATGACAAGTCCAACGATGACCGCATTTTCTCAGCCGCACTCTCAATTTTCCCGCCGCACGACACTGACCCCATGACATCCCGTAGCAAAAAGCGTATCGACATCGCCGAGGCCATGCCTCGCCTCGACCTCTCCCCCTACCGAGGCAATGTACTGCCGGGGAGCGTGCTGACAGATAACACTCGCCCCATGACCCTAGATGATGTTATTTATAGTCCGCATGTGGGGAGACGCTGATGCTGGACTTGGCGCGATGGCGAGACCCGAATAGCTATATCGCCCTCGTGTGGCTGAATTGCGTAGTCATGATTCACATGAGTAGGAACTAACGATGCGTGCGCCAGGACAAATTGAACCAGTTGTGTACTTCCGCAATGCCGACGGCAGATTAATATTAGCTGCGTACACTGCTCAGCCGACACCGGATGGCTGGATGCGTTGCGAGGCAGGCACATTACCGGAAGCGCGCGCCCTCGAACGCCGCCTCCAGGAACAAGACCACATTGAAGCCGAACGCGAGGGCATCCGCGACCAGCTATCCACCGCCTACCGCCGCCAGGCCATCCGCGACAAATTCTATGCGCGAATCAAGTCCAGCGATGCCAGCGAATACGAAAAGGAATACCTGCGCCTCTACATCCAGTTGAGCGATGACAAGCTCGCGCAGTACGAGCAGCGCTGGCTGGAACGGACCACTTACCTCCATGCGCTTCATTTCGATACTCCCAAAGACCGCCCTATGGATAGCGAGCGAGTTAACCTTGACCGACTGGAAATCAAATCGTGAGCAGCCCACTCCAGTTCAATCCCAACATCGAATATTACGACTGGTCTATTCCGCCCGCAGCGGCCCCCGACCATAAAATAATTGGATGGGCCAATGGTGCGACGGAGGAAGGAATCGCCTGGATTAAAAATCAACGGGGCCAGACCGACTTCCGCAAGGCCCTTGACGTAATTTCAGGTACAGACACCTCCCCGCGCTCGCAAGCCTCCGACTACCGCTCCAAGCTCAGCCCGAACCGCCTCAAGCGCAACATCCGCGAGGTCGTAGGCACCCTGTCCAAGCTGCGCCCGATGTGGGGATATCACTCCGACAACAAGGCCTACAAGTCGTCGGCTGCGATGATGAACCTAACCACCCGCGCCATCTACCTCGAACAATTCTTCGACCTGCGCATCAAGGACGCCCTCCGGTACGCTGCCGCGACCGCGCGCGGCTGGATTCGCCCGGTGTACCGCCGGAACATGTACGGCACGGGTCGCGGGAACATCGAGTTGCTCGCCTATGGTGCGCCCTGCGTCCTCCCGGTCCAGCTCCCATCCGACGGCAATTTCCAGAACGCCTACGCCGTCACAATATTAGACGAAATGCCAATCGCCATGGCCCACGGCATGTTCCCGCAGCACCAGGCCCAGCTCAAGCCATCCACCTCCCGCTACTGGTACATGAACGACGGCGTCCGCCATGCAGCCCAGGGCAACTTGCTCCAACGGATATTCGGACGCGCGCCTCGCTCGCCGGGCAGCGAAGCCCTGAGCGAACTCCTCATCCCTATCCGCTATACCTATGTAATAGACCTCACGATAAATACTACGAGCGCGCCGATCACCATGGGCGAGCCAGGCTCATCGTGGTCCTACACAGTCCCCGCCTTGAAGCAGGACATCCCCATCGGCATCGACCCTCGCTCCGGCACTGCCATCTATCGCAAAGCCGACGAGAACGACGCACGCCTCTATCCATACCGCCGTCTGCTCATCTCGACCGAGCAGACCAAATTGTACGACGGCCCCTCCTTTGACTGGCACGGTATGCTTCCCCTGGCATCATTTTGCATGGACGCGTGGCCGTGGGAGCCACTTGGCTTCTCGCTGGTGCACGACGGCTACGAAATCAACGAAGCCATCAAGACCATCGACCGCGGTAACATGGACAAATGCGTCAGCCAGCTTGATATGTCACTGGCATACGATACGAATGCGATTAGTGAGAGGGAGGCCCGCACCCTAGACCCAATGATGCCGCGCGGGCGCTATGGCTACGACGGCAACGCCACCGAGCCAGGTAAGCCGCCATTCACGCCCATCGTCCCCGAAGCCATCATCAAAATCGACCCGACCTCGCTCCAGTTCCGCGAACTCCTGACTAACACGCTCGACGCGCAAATGGCTATCCACGATATCCAAGCCCTCGCCAAGCTGCGTGCCATCGGCTCCATGGACGACATTGAAAAAATAATGGAAGCCAACGGTCCCATCGTCGAGGAAATGTCCCGCAGCATGGAGCCTCCCATGCGCGACATCGGCTCCATGGTGAAATATCTCGTGCTCCAGTACATGAACACCCCGCGCGTGATGCAGTACGTCGGCCTTGACGGAATCTCGCCGGAGGTATTCGACTACGACCCAGCGACGCTCATCCCCTCGCACATGCCCGGCGAGGACCCTGAACGCGCGTCCGCCGCCAGCACCATCTCCCGCGCGCGTAACTTTGCCGACAACCTCAGGTTCCTCATCATGCCTAACACGTTGCATGAAATGGGGCAGATGACCTTCAAGCTCGGCCTCGTCCAGTTAAAAAAGGCTGGCGCGAAAATTGACAGCGAGACCCTCGTCGAGCCGTGGGGCGTGCCGAACTACGGTACCTTCGAGGGCAACACGGTCCTTGAGAAATTCCACTCGGAGCAGGAGGCTGACTTGGAGTATGCCGCGCGCTTGCAGGCCATCGGCGCATCCGTCGGCCTTGGCCAGCCTCCCGGTGCGGCTGGTCCCGGCAAGCAGCCAGAGGGTCGTCCAGCCACTAACGCCAAGCCGCCCGAGATAAAAAGTAAAGAGGGCGGTGCGCGAAGCACCATCTCGACATCAGGATGACCCTCACCCGCTTCTTCGACCGCATCCTAGCCCCGGCCAGCTACTTCCCGCCGACGCGCGATAGCTCGACCTTCGTGCGCGAAACTTTCTACGACAGCCATTGCGACCTCACCGAATTACTGGCCTCGTTGCGCGAATCTCATACCACGGGACGCCTCATCCTCGACCTAGGCCAAGGCGGCATTACCGCAATCCGAGTGCGCGAAGAAGTAAGTTTCGACATCACCTAATAGAATTAGCTTGACAGCATCCTAGTACCTGTTCTCTACTCCATTCGTAACCAACGGGATTCACTCGACTCCTGCTCCTCCCGAGCATGACATCGAACGGCCCGCACAGACACCGTGAACCTCCTCCGAGGAACATGCGTCGTGCGGGCTTTTTGTATTTGCGTTGAGCGGATCGCCGAGAAAGGACACCTGACCATGTTGAATGAAGTCGTAGCCAATCGCCGGAAGCGCGGCAAGAAACACGGCAAGAAATAATCCCTGACCCGGAAACGAGTGCGGACTGCAACTAGGAAGGCAGATAGCGCTCCCCGGCAGTAAGGGTCAACCGGAGCGGGGATATTCACTGCGGGTATCCCCTCTTCCTCATTCGATAAGGAGATTGCAATGGCGTACGGTAAGCGTTCCAAGTCCGGTGGCCTCACGGGCAACCTAGTCAAGCTAGGTGGCAGCAAGCGCAAGCTGGCCCTGAAGTCCGACATGAAATCCGACAACATGATGCATCCGTCGATGAAAAAGGGCTCGAAGCAAGCGCACAAGCGCGCCTGACGAGTGAGAGATGAATGGCCACCCCTTCCATGACCCCTCCGCCGTCGCCGCCTGGTCAGGCCGACTCTGCCCCACAGGCTCCGACCTCGCCAGCCGCGGCCTCGCCCTCGCCCGCGCAGCCTTCCCCGGCGACGCAGCAGGGCACGCAGATGGTCCTTGGAATCATCAGGGACCTGCGCTCACTGGCCAAAGCGTACCCGGAAGCGGCCCCGCATATCACGCAGATAAACGATTTGATGCGAAAAGTGATGGCCAGCATGATGCAGAGCGCGCAGCCCGGCGAATCCGCCGCGCCGCCCACGTAGAAATTTTGAGGTGATGAAATGACTTGGCTGGAATATCTGAAATCACAGGGTGCCTCGGAAGAAGAGGCGAAGTTGCTGGACACGTCCATCGCGCGCAAAGCCTTCGACAAGCAGCAAGCTGACGCACAGGCCGCCGTGGACGCTGCGCAGGCGAAATCCGTCGAGGACATGAACGCCTACCGGGCCACGATGACCGACTGGTACGAGACCAAGGTCGTGCCCGAATCCCAGGCCGCGAACGCCGAAGCCGTGGCCGCGAAAGCCGAAGCCGCACGCGCCAAAGCCGCTATCCTGGCCGCCGCCCAACGGGACGAAGGTCTCAAGCAGGTCGCGAAGAACATGGGCTGGGACATCGACACGCCTACCCCGACGCCGACCCCTTCGCCAACTCCTACCGGAATCGACACCTCCAAATATTTCACCAAGGACGAAATTGTCAACGCACTCTCGCGCGAGGGCGACGTCATCATGCTGGCCCAGGACATCGCCGCTGAGCACGCCTCCCTCTTCCCCGGCCAGCGCCTCAACTTCCGCGAGCTAGGCACCGAAGCGCGAGCAGCCAAGAAGAACCTGAGCGAATACTGGGAGCAAAAGTATAAGGTGAACGACGCCCGCGCTGCGCAGACCGCCGCTGCCAAGCTGGCTGACGAAAACCGCATCCGCGAGGACGAGCGTAAAAAGGTCGAGACCGAGATGGCCTCGCGCTATGGCAATCCCATGCTGCGTCCGCCAATGCCTTCCGACTCTCCATTCGCGCGCATCAAGCCTGGCCCCGATAACAAGCAGCCCTGGGAACGCAGCGACCGCAGCGGAGAACGCGTGCAGCGGGCGGCGGAACGAATTGTCAAAGAAGCGAATGCGGTAACGCACTAAGGAGATGACCGTGAATAGCCAACCTAACTATCCAGTGCGGGTAATTAGCACTCGCGTGGTCATCGACATGGAGTCGATGGATGTCATCGAGCGTGACTCGTATCTCTATCAGGGTCCAGTTGCGTTAGCCGGTGATCCGACTTTCGACCAGATCGCGGCCACGACTTTAGCGGAGCTTCGCGATGATGTCCTCATTGATAACTTCTTCGTGGACACGCCGTGGCTCCGTAAATTGCGTGTATCGGGCGCGCTCGACGAGTTCATGGGCGGGACCCTTATGCAGACTCCGTTTATGTACGACCGCGTGAACGGCGGTGGCTATGCCGACGGCAGCGATGTGACTGTGACCCAGAAGCAAATTCTCGCGGCGACTGCGTTCGTGCCTAAAGCCTATAAAGAGGACGTGCCCCTCAATTTATTTAGGACGAATGTCATCCAAGGCTCCGGTCCCGCGGTGAAGGTCAAGGAAATCGACGCCTACATGACCAACGCGGTCCAGGCCCTCAACACCGACCTCGCCATCGACTTCTATCGCCACGGACAGAACATCAGCGGCTCCAATCGCATCCTATTCATGAATGGGATGTCCGAGGCCCTGAACGACGGTATCAACCCGTCCTGGGACGGCAACGTATTCACGACCTACGGCGGCCAGCTCCGCAACGGCGTCGTCGGCAACACTATCAACTCGATTCCAATCTGGGTAGGCGGACCCGACGGCACGACCGGACAAATCACTTATAAGCAGCTGGTCGAAGCCTATTGGAACTGCGTCTCTCCACCTGATATCGGCCTGTGCAACAAGGCCCTCTTCAGCTATCTCCAAGAGCGCCAAGAGCCCAAGCAACGCTACGCCCTGGAAATGGACGTGACCATCGGCTTCTCCGGCATCAAGGTCATGGACGCTTACATCTTCATGGACAAACTGGCTCCGTCCACCAAGTACGGGCAGATACTCCCGTCTGGTCTCTCGCAGACAACCTCCATCCAGCCAACGACATTCACGGTCCCAGTGCTGACCGCTGCGCAGACCGCCATTTCTAATTTCCCGACGACCTCGGTGACTATCAACCCCGGCGAGCCGTTCTTCTGGCTCAGGGCCAAGGGCTGGAAACTCCGCCCCGCCGAGGACCCGGAATACAATTTCAACTTCACGCCACCGATTCGCTCGCAAACTAATCCTGACCTGGTTGTCATGTTTTTGAAAGCAGCAATTAATGCGTACTCAGTAGCTCCGAGAGACAACTCTCAACTTATTGGAGCCGGCTTTTAGCCGAAAAGGAGACATAAAATGGCCGGCGGACTTCTCACAAAACAAGCTGATTTCCTTACAGCGAAAAAGCTGAATGACGTCAACGACGCCTCGTCCGGGGGAGTAATCGTATCAGTTCCCGTAGGTGCGCCGTCGCCGCAGATATCGCAGACCATCCCCGGCGATCGTATCGTCCTCGACGACGTCACGGCCCTCGCCCTGAGCGATACAGCCGTCGGCACCTTGTATGGTGGCGTCTACATGTACGTCGGCACCACGCTCGCCCCCACGGCTGCCCCCGCGCGTGGCAAATTCGCGTTCTGGCTAGCCGCCAACCTGCCGAACGGTGCCACCCCGCTCTACACGGTGACCTCCGACGCTCAGCCCACGACCGCCATCCCCGGCTATATCGCTGGCGTGTTCATCAACGCCGTAACCGCTGGCAACTTCGGCTGGATTCAAGTCGCTGGCACGGCGTCCGTCCTGTTTGACTCCTCGCTGACCGCTTCCGCCACCGCGACAACGGTGAGCGCAAAAGTATCGCCGGGCCTGCCATCCACAGCCGACGCAGGCGTAGCGTTGTCCACGACCACCTTGTCCTTCGTACTAGGCGTGGCTATCGGCTCGCCAATCTCGTCAACAATTTCTGGCGTCATCATCACCCGCGGCAACTTCTGCGGGCGCATCTAAAGGAGCCTAGCGCATGGCATTCACCCTTGGCTCACAAATCATCCCCGGCTACGAAATGCCGGTCGGCGAGAAGCTCCTCGTCGTATTCGACCGCACCGGTCCGACCTCATACACGCAATTCGTCACTGCAACCGGACTCGGTGGCGACATCATCGTGGCAGCCGGTGGCCCCTTGAATCGTGGCGGCTTCGACTACGTGGACGCGGACTCCGCCGATACCACTGGACGCATCCAGATATTCCCGGTGCTGACCAAAGGCGGCGCAGGTAACGCCGTCCCACAAGTCACCTTGATGTATTTCTCGCTCGTCACCGCGACCTTCGGCGGGCAGGCGCAGACCGCAGGCGCACAGATTGTCGCTGCGACCAACCTATCCACGTTTAGTTTCCGCATCCGCGCCTTGATGGTCTAGGATAGCTCTCATGTCCCTCGGCGACATGACGAGTGAAATTCGCGGCAGCATTCCCAAAATGCCTTACGTGTTCTGCCGTACCCTCGTGAATCGTGCGTGGCGACAGGTGCGTGAATCCAACCTCTGGTCCTTCCAACTCTTCGAGGCCAACTGGATTTCCCCTCCCCTGCTAAACACCGGCACCGTCACCGCCGTCGTAGGCTCGCCGAATATCACCTTTAGCCCTGCCGCCATTGCGGCCATCCAGGCCGCCCAACTCGTCCAGCCATATTCTCTAATCACCCAGCGCCAGTTCCGCATCGCCTCCGGCACCATCTACAACATCATCGCCCTGGACCCAGCGTTCGCGTCCAATGGCATCGCCGTGCTCGACCGTATCTACGCCGACATCAACAGCTCCAACACCAACACCGCGTATCAAATCTACCAGCTCTACTATCCGGCGCAATTCATGGACGTTCTCTCCTACCTGACCGTGCGCAATCAGGATATGTTCATGTACCTGAACACCACGACCACGCGCAAAATGATTGACGCCTGGGACCCGCAGCGTACGTGGTACCAGTTCCCAACGCACGTGGTGCCCATTGGACTGGACCTGCGTGGACAAGGAGTCACCGACGCGGCTGGCAGGTCGCTGGCGTCCGGCACGTTGGGCTTCCCATTATTTGAACTCTGGGGCCAGCCCGTCACCGGATTCACCTATCAGCTCTATGGAGTGCGCCGCGGCAC
>Ga0179589_10000075_pt1 | contig 11843 bp, 13 predicted proteins | sample CZOMad2_1_08_16f_FD_182923 | JGI IMG/M metagenome (GOLD analysis project Ga0179589, IMG submission 182923) | Vadose zone soil fungal communities from Angelo Coast Range Reserve, California, USA - CZOMad2_1_08_16fungal | ecosystem: Environmental > Terrestrial > Soil > Vadose zone | place: USA... | reverse complement strand
TGCCATGCGCACAGGCTGCCAAGCTCGGGAGGCCAGCCTTGGGTCGGGGCTGGTATCGGCCCGTGGAGGGACTGCTGAGGCGCCGCACAGGGGTGGCGCTCGCCGAATCGCTCACCCTCAAACTACGAGGGTTTCAGGCACAAGCGCATCGGACTCCGCGCCAGGATCCTTCGTGCTCAGAGACGAGCCAATGAGTAAGTGCTGGTCAGGCTGGCTGACGCACGCCCGGGGCTGGCTGAGGATCAGCGACGCCGGCCAGATTCCGCCGCCAACCCTGCGGGCCGCCGTGCCGCTCTATATATTGTCAAGCTGTGCCTGAGATGAATCGCCGAAACATGTTGTTGACGACTGGGGTGGGCATGCTTGCTGCTGCTGCTGCTGCGGCCCGCGTCCCGAACGCCCATGCCAACCCGCTGCATGCGGCCCCGCCGGCTGCGCCGTCAGCGGGCCCCGCCGGGCCCTACATTTTCCAGGACGAGTTTGACGGGCCGGCCGGCCAAGGTCCCGATCTGGGCAAGTGGACGATACAGACCTGGCAGGATGACGTGTTCCCGCCGGTCGACGGGATATACCGCACCCAAAACGTGTTTCTCGACGGCAACTCCAATCTGGCCCTGTTGGCCAGCCACGAAAACGGTCAATACTTCAGCGGCAAGCTGCGCGGCAACTGGCGAGGCATGATCAACACCACGTGGGAGGCGCGGATCAAACTCGACTGTTTGTTCCCCGGCCTGTGGCCCTCATTTTGGACCGTCAACGAGGATCCGCAGCCGGACGGCGAGGTCGACATCTTCGAGTGGTACGGCAACGGTCAATGGGCCCCGGGTAGCACGGTCCACGCGGCATCCAACGGGAAAACCTGGGAAGGGAAGTCGATTCCCGGAATGGTGGACGGCGCTTGGCACACCTGGCGAATGCGTTGGGACGAGGACGGATTCAAGTTCTGGCGGGACTATGTTGATGGAGCCAAGCCGTACTTCAGTGTTCCGCCGAAGCCCATCCACGTCTTCGGCGGCCCTCCTGAGGATGTGCGGTGGCCGTTCAACAATCCCGGCTACTGGATGACGCCCATGTTCACGCTTGCGGTCGGCGGGGTTGGCGCCGGCGATCCCGCCCTGGGGACCTTCCCGTGCCGAATGCTGATCGACTACATCCGGGTCTGGTAGCCCGTCATCGGCCCGAATTCTCGGCCTTGATCACCTGCACCAGGTTGAATTGCCAGCGCTCGACAAGCCGGAACCCCAGATCGTGGGGAACCGCGTAGGCGGGCGTTGCTCCGTAGAGGGGGCCGGGTGGAAGCGCCGAACCCTGCTGGTGGGCCGGCATTGACTTGTCGGCTTGGGTAATGATCCAGACGACGCGGCAACGGCTCAGTGGTTTCGCGACGACTTCTGGGATGAGGTTCGTGTCGAAGACGTCGTTGCGGTCCGTCGCGCGTTGCCAGAGGGTGAGGTCAACCAGCTTCCGATAGGCATCGGGGCGCGCCGCCATCAACGGGCGCATTGGAGCAGGCATGAACGTCACCGTGTCGTTGACCAATAAGCAGTCACCGGGTGCTGCTTTCGCGGTGATCAAATCGGCCACCTGGCTGTAGTCCATTCCGTACTTGGCGTACGGGCCACGTTGGGCCAGAACATAATTCGGCGCTACAGCGAGAGCAAAAAGACCGATGAGAGCCGCGGCAGCCCACGGTTGAGAGGCTACTGCGGCAATGCAGACGCCCAGGACCAATGCCATGGCCGGTGCAGTGAAGGTCAAGTAGCGCGGCGTGTAGATAGGGTGAACCAACGCGGACCAGATAACGATCAGTGCGGTCGGTATCACCAGCCAGGCGATCGCCAAGGTCAGCAGCTGCCGATCGGACTCCGTCAGTTGCGCGGATTTGCGGAGCCACCAGACGGTCGCCGCCGCTACCACCAGCGCCGACAGAACCGCGAACGGTGGGCTTCGTTCGAAATATTGTTGAACCGTCACATCTTCGATTGTTCGACGCCCGATCGGTGCTACCCAGCTGATCTGATGCGCTTGGCCGGCGGCCACGACTACAAACGGGGTTACAGCGCAACCCACCAGAACCGACGTAATGGCGAACCGTACTAGGACGTTCTGCCTGCGCCGGAAGACACAGATGAAAGCGATGTGGGTCAAAAAAAGCAGCACCAGGTACACGTCGAGCAGAATCGAGATCGCCAGGACCATCCCGTAAGACAGCCAGGCCGAAGCGTTGTCACGACGTGCGGCATAAACGAGCAGTACCGTCAGCCACACCGCGGCCATCATCGACAAGGCATATGGGCGAGCTTCGATGCCTGCCCACGTCGCCCGGGGCAAGATCGCGCACACAACTCCGGAGGCCACCGCGACGGTGCGAGACGAGAACTGCCTGCCCAGCACCACTAGTCCCGCCGCGGCGCCTCCAATAGCTAGGCCGCTTGGCGCGCGGGACCAGAACTCCGTCGGTGCGAAAATTTGGAACCAGCCGTGCATGAGCAGGTAGTACAGGCCGTGGACGGCGTCGACGTTGCTCAACATCTGCCACAACTGCCCCAGCGAACGACTGTATGAGGCGGAAATGGTCGCGGCCTCGTCGTACCAGAAAGAAGGTCGGCCCGCGCCGCCCAGACTCACGGCGGCGGCCAACACTCCAACCATCAGCGGGTCCCACACCACTCGCGGCAGTGTCGGCTGGTCACCGCGAGGTGCACCACGGTGACCCTGCGACCCGCCGGTATCGGAGATGCTCGCGGAGCCGCCAAGCACGTTGGGTTGTGCGTTGCGATCAGTCATCTGGACTCGTCGCTATGTTGCCAGAAGCGCACTATAGGCGTGCTTCCGCCTATACCAACGGGATCCCGGGCAGGCTGCTATCGTCCTGTGCTTGTGCCCGAGATGAATCGACGCAACGCGATGTTGACGTTTGGGATCGGCGCCCTTGCAACCGCGATCCCAGCTCCGAAAGCCCGCGCTTACCCCTCGCGACCGGAGACTCCGCCCCGTCCGGCGCCGCCGCCCACCGCGCCGGCACCCGGTGCCCAGACCGGGGGCTTCCTGTTCCACGACGAGTTCGACGGCCCGGCCGGCTCGGCACCCGATCCGTCGAAGTGGGTGGTGTCGTCAAACCGGACGCCGGTCAAGGACCGGCGGGAAAACGTGTTCCTCGACGGCAAATCCAATCTCGTTCTGCGCTCCATCAGAGACGGTGACAAGTACTTCGATGGCTTGGTCATTGGCAACTGGCGGGGCGGCATTGGCACCAGTGGGAAGCCCGGATCAAACTCAACTGCCTCACTGGCAGTTGCTGGCCTGCCTGGTGGTTGTGGAATGACTTTCCCGGCCGCGAGGGCGAAGTCGACCTGCTTGAGTGGTACGGCAACGGTGACTGGCCTGCGGGAACCACCGTCCACGCCGATCCGTTTGGCACGGCATTCGACCCCATCCGCAAATGGCCATTCAACGACCCGGACTACAACTTGTTCCCGGTCTTGAATCTTGCGGTTGGTGGTTCCGGTGGCGGCGACCCCGCATCGGGTAGCTATCCGCCGAGATGCTCATCGACTGGGTGCGGGTCTTCTAACCTTCCCCGCGCCGGCTGGTCTGGCGACGGACTAGGACCGCGACTGGCGCACTTTGTACGTTGAGGGCCATGACTGTCGGCTGTCATCACCCACCAGCGGCGTGCCCATGCCTCCGACTTTGACGTTATAAGCCTCCTGGCCTGCGCCGACCTCACGATTGGCGTGCTCCTGGGCCAGGTAGTACAGCTCGTCGATGGTGGCCTCGCCGTAGGCGACGAATGTGGTCTTTCGGACGATGTCGCCGGCCCCGGCGGTCATCCGGTCGGGCAGGACTTTGGTCGCGAGCGCCCCCAGGCCAAACAGCGAGAACGGGATGACCCAGTAGCCGACGAACGATACGGGCGTCTTGGCGTCGAGACTCGACGCGTCGGCCCGGATGATCGGTGGAATTGACGACGACACCGTCATACCCCCGAAGACGACGACCCAGATCCACGTCAGCCGCGTCGTGATCTGTCCGAACAAATCGCTCTCGACCACGCCCGGGGGTTGGTCCGCCGCGGTGAACTCGTGCACGAAAGACTTGCCGATCAGCATGCCGAGCAGAGTTACCAGCAAGATCCCCGCGATGCTCAGCGGCAGCGCCCACCGCTGCACAATCGACTGGCTGGCCGGCATGGTCACCGCCGTCAGCACCAGGAACGTTGCCGCAGCGCCGATTTCGAGTGATCGCCCGGGTGTCCGGGTGGCGCGCCCGACCGCCAACCCGGTCACGGCGATCGCCAGCGCGACCAATGCCGCAATAAGGAACGGCACGTTGCCGACAAGCACCCAATAGACGATCCACGGCGCGAAGCCAAACAGAATGCCCACGATCGGTCAGTGTATGGGCGCCTGCGGGCTGACAGGGGCATCGGGGTTGCCACAGTAGCCGAGCGGCTAAGAAGGCCCGTCGGCTCAGTTAACCTAAATCGGTGCCAGACGACGAGCCGCGGGCCGGGCGCCTGCTTGGCGGCGTCCGGCGCACTCCTGCTCAGAGCCGCATCCTTGGCGCTGCGTTGGATTTGTTTGCCGACCACGGTGTCAGCGGAACGTCGCTGCAGATGATCGCTGACGCGATCGGAGTTACCAAGGCCGCGGTCTACCACAAGTTCAAGACCAAAGAAGAAATCGTCATCGCGGTCGCCGAGACGGAACTGGCCACGCTCGAGGACGCGTTGGAAGCGGCCGAAGAGCAGGCGGACTCGTTCGGTGCCCGCAAAGTGCTGTTGACCGAGGTGGTCGGAATGGCGGTCGAACGCCGCCGCTGGGTAAGCGCGCTGCAGAACGACCCGGTGATGGTGCGGCTGTTGGGCGAGCACGAGCCGTTTCGCAAGTTGATCACCCGCCTGTATGCAATCTTGCTCGACGAGCCGGACGACACCGAGGCACGGATATCGGCCGCGTTGTTCTCCGGTGCGATTGCCGGCACGGTAATCAATCCGCTGGTCGACGACATCGACGACGACACGCTGCGCTCGGTGCTGATCCAACTGACCGGACGCATGCTCAACTTGTCCGACTGACGCACCCTTGCTGCAGGTGAGTTGGATCATCTATCGTCGCACTAGCCGATCGGCTACCCCAGCCTTGCCGGCCGCGAGGAGACGGACCCATGCACGATGCAGCGTCGGCCACCAGCGCCCAGGTCAGCTTCGGTCGTGCTCTCTTCCCCGCCGCGACTGGAGCGACGCATCCGGCCGCGACCGTCGACCCGTTCAGTGATGGCCCGAAGGGGAGGTGCCGTGCAGATTCTTGCTGAGGCCGAGGACTTACCCAAGACGGCCAACATCAAGACCCAGCTGATCAGCCTGTGGACTGCGCCCGTATTCGGTGTCGTCCTGCTGATCGCGTTCCTGGCGTTCCCCGGATTTTTCCCCCCGATGTCGCCGGATATGACCGCCGAGCAGGTCGCGAGGTTCTACAGCGACCACACGGCGATGATCCGGTTCAGCATGATCACGTTCAACCTGTGCGGGGTCATGTTGTTGCCGTTCTTCATGGTGATCGTCATCCAGATGAAGCGGATGGCCACCCAAAGTCACATCTTCGCCTACTGTTACCTCACCGCGGCGGTCAGCGGCGCAACCTTGTTCGCGCTCGCCGACATCTTTTACCTGACCGCGGCCTTTCGGCCGGACCGCAGCCCCGAGTTGGTCATGCTCCTCAACGACATGGCCTGGATGATCTTCATCGCGCCGGTGGGTGCATTCGTCGCCATGAACCTATTGCTCGGGCTGGCAGTCTTTTTCGACAACGGCCCCAACCCGGTGTTTCCGCGCTGGGTCGGGTATTACGCGATCGGGACCGCGCTGGCGATCGCCCCGGCCGCGAGTGCCGCCGTCTTCGCCACGGGGCCGCTGGCATGGAACGGCGTGGTGTCCTTCTGGCTTCGCAACGGCGCATTCGCGCTGTTCGTCATCGTGATGTTCGTTGTGCTGCGCAATGTGCTGCACCGCCAAGCGGTCGAAGAAGGCGTGGCGCGGTGAGCAGCACGATCTCTGCGCAAACGTCACAGAGCGCCAAAGTGGCCGACAACGGCCGAACCCCGCGAGCGGGTAAACGTGATGTCTGGCTGGTGTTTTGGATTGTCCCGGCGTTCTACACCGCGTTTGGGGTGATCTTTTTCGCATTGGCCAGGGTGATGCCGCCGCCGCGGCCTGACGTGACGACCGATCAGATGGTGCATTTCTTCCACGCCCACGGGCTGACCATCAAGATCGGTTTCGGTGTCCTGGTGCTGATCGTCGGCGGCGCCGGGGTGGCCAACGGGATCGTCGTCTATCACATGAAACGGATGACCGTTGGATCGGTGATGGCCTACGCCTACCTCGGGTCGATGTCCATCGGAGCCCTGCCGGGCTGCCTGCTGGTCGCGTTCTGCTTTTTGACCGCCGTGTATCGACCGGGCCGCGATCGGCAGGTGCTGGCATTGCTTTACGACCTCGGGCTGCTGTCCTATGTCGGCTCGCTGGGATGCTTCACGACCGCGTATTTTGCCTTCGCCGTGGCGATTCTCTACGACAGAAACAACATCTTCCCAAAATGGCTGGCGTATGTGTCTGTCTGGCAGATCGTCACCGAAGTCTTGGCGGTACCGGTGTTCGTATCCAAAGCAGGGCCGTTCGCGTGGAACGGCTCCATCGCCTTCTGGATGGGGACGGTTATCTTCGGCTTCTGGCTCAGTTGCGTGATTGTCTTTCTGATGAAGGCCAACGAACGCCAGCCGGTCGACGAGCCACCTCTGGACTGATGGGCGACTTCGTGGCACACACGGAACAGACCGCCGGCGAGTTCGACACCGCGGCCGCGTCTTCGGTGAGTAGCACTGACGGCCAGCGCGGGGTCCATCTTCCGGGCGATGTCCACATGTGGGTGATGGTTCTCGGCGACCTGATCATCTTCGGCGCCTACTTCATCATCTTCATGGTCTACCGGGCCATGAAGCCGCAGGAATTCCTGACGTCTCAAGAACATCTCAACATCAACATCGGTGTGCTCAACACGCTGGTGCTGCTCGCCAGTTCCTGGTTCATCGCCCGCAGCGTGCAGGCCGCCCGCGCCGACGACCACACCCAAGCGCTGCGGCTGACCTATTTCGGCGGGCTGTGTGGAGTGGCGTTCACTGCGATCAAGGCCTACGAATGGTCGACGAAAATCGCGCAGGGCTACACCATTTCAAGCAACGACTTCTTCATGTTCTACTACATGCTCACCGGTGTGCACCTGTTCCACGTGTCACTTGGATTGCTGATCTTGGGTATCACGGTGCGCGAACTGCGCAACCCCCGACGTCGGCGACCCTTCATGGTCGAATCCGGTGCCACCTACTGGCACATGGTCGACCTGCTGTGGATCGTCATCTTCGCCCTGCTCTACGTGATGAGGTGACCGCATGACCACCGATGCCGCACGGACAACCACCTTCGTCTGGATCGTGCTGTCCGCTATTACCATCGCCTCGTGGTGGCTGGCGCCCGGTCATACCCGTGGAGCTGCTGCAGTAGCCAGCGTGCCGATCACCGTTGCCGTCGTCCTACTGGGATTCATCAAGGGACGCCTGATCATTCAGTACTTCATGGAAGTCCGAACCGCGCCACGGTGGCTCAAGCTGTTCACCGATGCGTGGCTGACCACGCTGTGGGTCGCCGTGTTGGCGATCTACCTGTACTGACGTCCGACTACGCGGATAACCGTTGCGCCAGCGTCCATGCCGCCTCCGCCATACTTCGATAGCGCTCGCGATATTCAGTCGTGCTCGCGCGCGCATCGGCGGCGTTGCCTTCCACGCCACGACGCCATACCCCGGCGGTAATGGAGGCCAGCCGGAACATCGAAAACACCACGAACACGTCAAGAGACTCCGGAGGCTTGCGGCCGGCATGCGCGCAATAGCTCTCGACGAACGTCTGCTGGTCGGGAAGCCCAGTGCCACTGAGGTTCTCGCCGACTACCCCGGTCATGCCACCGAGTCCGGCTGGCACGTGGTAGGTGACGCAGAAATAGCCGAGGTCGGCCAGCGGATGGCCGATGGTCGCCAGCTCCCAGTCCAGCACCGCTACCAACCGCGGCTCGGTCGGGTGCAGTAACACGTTGCCCAGGCGATAGTCGCCGTGGGCGATGCAGGCGGGTTCATCATCATCAGGCGGGAGGTGGTCTGGCAGCCATTCCGCCAGGAGGTCCATCGCGGGCATGTCCTCCATGCGCGCCGCCTGCCATTGGCGAGTCCACAATGCCACCTGACGCTGCATATAGCCGTCGGGCCGGCCGAACCCCTCGAGCCCTGCCGCGCGCCAATCCACGCGATGCAATGCCGCAAGCACACGAGCCAGATCCTCGTAGACGGCAGCGCGGTGCGCCGGGGTGCCCTCGCGCATCACCCGGTCCGGATAAACCCGTCCCTCAACGTGATCCATGACGAAAAAAGGTGTGCCGAGGATTGTTTCGTCCTCACACAGCAGCCGCATCCGCGGCACCGGCACGTCGGTCTCAGCCAACGCTGCCATCACGCGGTATTCGCGTTCTACTTCATGGGCCCGGTGCAACAGCTTGCCCGGCGGCTTTTTGCGCAGTACATACTCGCCACCGGCAGTACGCAGATGATAGGTGGGGTTGCTCTGTCCGCCCTGGAACTGCCGAACCTGCAACTGACCGTCGAAGCCCGGCAGTCGTCCACGCAGATACCGGGCCAGCGCGGCTTCGTCGAAGCGGTGTGCAGGCAGCACCGGTATCAGTTCTGCCATGCCCTCCATCTATCGGCCCCTTCACGATGCATGTTCTGGTCGCTGAGCGTCCGCCCAACCGCTGTCGGACAAACCCTACGATTCAACCAAGCCTGCGCGACAGCCCCGCCGCCACGCCCGCGGGCTCCCGAAAGCTGTGAGGAGGTCGAGCAATGCCGATGATCGATCTGACATACGTGCGTGGGTCGTTGGAGGACCAGGCCCTGGGACGGCTGACCGACGAGCTGGTCACCGCGCTGCTGCGGGCCGAACGCGCACCGGACACGCCGTTCCTGCGTGACAACACGTTGGTATACCTGCACGCGGTGGATCCGGCGGCGCAGTCGGTGGGCGGCCGTGGTGAGGGCACGCCCCGATTCCGCGTCGAGATGACCGTGTTCGAAGGCGCTCTGTCGCAAGATCGCAAGGAACAGCTCGCGGCTGACGTGCATGCCGCGGTATGTGCCGCAGCGGAAATTGACCCAGAAAGCGCACGGGCGCTGTATGTTTGGACACTGATCCACGAAATCCCCGAAGGCAACTGGGCCGGCGGCGGCACGATCATCTACTACCGGCAGGTCAAAGGTTTGGTGGCCGACGACGCAGAATAGTGTCCGAGTATGGACATCTCTTGCGCGTTCGCGACCTCCTCTGACACCCCGCAGCACGTGCAGGTAGCCGAGACGCTCGGCTACCGGCGAGCCTGGCTCTACGACTCTCCAGCGCTGTACCCCGACGTGTGGATGGTCCTTTCACGATGTGCCGAACGCACCTCGCGCATCGGCCTCGGACCGGGCGTGCTGGTTCCCAGCCTCCGTCATCCCATGGTCAACGCCGCGGCCATCGCCGAACTCGTGGACCGAGCGCCCGGTCGCGTCGCGGTGGCCGTCGGCTCGGGCTTCACCGGACGGTTCACGCTGGGCAACCGGCCCATGCCGTGGCGCCAGGTCGCCGAATACGTCCGCTGCTTGCGGGCTCTGCTAGCCGGCGAAACCAGCGAATGGGATGGCGCGAAAGTCCGCATGCTGCACCTGCCCGGCTTCGGCGCGAAGCGACCGGTCCGGGTACCGATCCTGATCGGCGCGGACGGTCCAAAAGGGCTGGCGGTGGCGGCCGAACTCGGCGACGGCGTGTTCTCCGCCGGCGTCCCCCAACCCGATGCCGTCAAGGTGGCCGACTGGCGGGCGTTGCTGTCCTTCGGCACCGTGCTCGACGAGGGTGAGGAGCTGACCTCCGCTCGGGTCATCGACGCGGCGGGACCCGGAGCGGTGGTGCTGTACCACGCCGTCTACGAGCGCGGAGGCGCCGCCGCGGTTGACGCGCTACCGGGCGGGCGCGGCTGGCGCGAGGCGGTCGAAGCCTACCCCGAGGATGAGCGGCATCTCGCGATCCACGACGGGCATCTGGTGAAGGCCAACCCGCGGGACGAGCCGCACGTCGCCGAGCTCATCCCGTTCGCCAGCACAACAGGATTGACGGGTAGTGCGGAGCAGGTGGCGGAGCGCGTTGCCGGATTCGGCGCACTCGGCGTCACCGAACTCGTTTACCAGCCGGCCGGATCCGACATTCCGCGCGAGCTTCGCGCCTTTGCATCCGCCATGGGCCTTGCGGGCTGATAGCTCCCCGACTGCGCTTCGCGGGTATTACCGTGTGGTGATGACTGCCGAAGTAATCGTGACGGCGGTGCTGGCGGCACTTTTCGGCTTCGCCGGCCTGATCAAGGTTGTCGGGCTTCGGCAATCGCTGGCGATCCGCGACCACCTCGGTGTCAAGCCCGTGCAGTGGCGGCTGATCGGGCTGCTCGAGCTGGCAGGCGTCGCCGGTGTGCTGGCGGGCCTGGCCTGGCCGCCGATCGGGGTGGCTGCCGCCGTCGGGCTTGCTCTGCTTGTATTGGGAGCCATCGTTTTTCACGTGCGGGCGTCCGACAGTGTCGCTGACACGGCCCCGGCGGTGATCGGCCTGGGCCTGGCGGTCGCGACCGCCGTCCTGCAGTCGGTCTAGCGCAACCGCTCGTCATTGCCGCATCCAGCCATGCACTAGTAAGCTGGGCTAAATGAATGACGTCGTCATTGCCGGCGCCGGTCCTAACGGGCTGATGTTGGCCTGTGAGCTCGCGCTGGCCGGCATCCGGCCGATCGTGTTGGACCCGTTGCCGGGACCAAACCCGGAACCGCGCGCCAACGGGGTGACGGGTCAAGGGGTTCGGATTCTCGACCATCGAGGTTTGTACAGCGTCCTGGCGGGGACCGATGCCCCACCGCAGCCGTCGCCGTGGGCCATGTTTGCGGCTTTGACGGTGGATCTGGCGGGGACGGCGGATACCCAAAACTATATGGTCGCTGTGCAACAGCCCCGGCTTGTACAAGTCCTTGCCCAGCGCGCCGGCGAGTACGACGTGGACATTCGCTGGGGCCACCGGCTGACCGGTTTCGATCAGGGCGCCGACGGCGTCACCGTGCAGGTCGCCGGTCCGGATGGCGACTATCCGCTGGCGGCGACGTATCTGATCGGCGCCGACGGCGGCACCAGCCAGACGCGCAAGCTCGCGGGCATCGATTTCCCCGGAATGACCTCGCATGACGCGGTTGCCCGGATGGCGTTCGGATTGGTGCCGCCCGACGACTGGGTCGACCCGGTCACCGGCGCGCTCGACGTGCCCGGCTGGGGCCGAGTCCCGCCCACGCCGTTCTATCGTGCCGAACACGGCGTCTTCGCCTGCCGTCGGATGGGCGGCAGGGCGATGCTCATCACCCTCGAACTGGACCGATCGGCTCGAGAAGACCGCATCGACGACTATGACGACGACGAAAAGCCGGTGAGCCTGGCCGAGATAGAGGCCAGCGTGAAACGCGTGCTCGGCGCCGACGTACCACTGCACCCGATATCGCCCGACACCCCGTTGGATCTGCGTCGGTTCTACGGAATCAACTCGAGGATCGCATCGCGGTACAAGTCGGGCCGGGTGATCCTCGTCGGCGACGCTGCGCACGTGCACTCCCCCCTTGGTGGACCGGGGCTGAACCTCGGTCTGCAAGACGCGGTGAACCTCGGCTGGAAGCTGGCCGCC
>Ga0179589_10000074_pt1 | contig 11880 bp, 10 predicted proteins | sample CZOMad2_1_08_16f_FD_182923 | JGI IMG/M metagenome (GOLD analysis project Ga0179589, IMG submission 182923) | Vadose zone soil fungal communities from Angelo Coast Range Reserve, California, USA - CZOMad2_1_08_16fungal | ecosystem: Environmental > Terrestrial > Soil > Vadose zone | place: USA... | reverse complement strand
GTGGGCGTTTGCGCCGATTTAGCAGCCGCGCCGCAGGCGAGTGGATTCATACAAGGAGTGCCGGCTCACCTGTGAACGCGGATTGCTCACATTCGTCAAAACGCAACTGGGCCCGAGGAACACATCATCCTCAACCACCACGCCCGTATACACGGAAACGTTGTTCTGAATTTTGACGTTGTTGCCGATCAGCACTCCACCGTCTACGTTGACGTTCTGTCCGATCACGCACTTCTCGCCGATCTGCGCGCCTTTCATCACGTGCGAAAAATGCCAGATCTTGGTGCCCGCTCCGATTCTTGCCCCTTCGTCGGCGTATGCGGATTCGTGCACGAAGTACGGCTGTTCGATCTTCTCAAGTTTCGTCGTCACCGATGCCCCTGCGTTGCCGCCATTTTGCAGCGCACGCTGGAAAGCGTCGAGCACGCGCAGAACCCGTAAGCCTTCCCTGCCGTCGCTGACGGGAGCGGTCCGAGACTCGATGCAATCCAGAAAGTGCTGGCATTCCGCGCGAAGCGGCTCGCGGTTGTCGAGGGCCACGACTTCCCCGTCCGCCTTCACGGCGGTGGGGATGCGGTTTTTCCACTCCACTTTGTGCGGATAGAGCACCAACTTGTTCTCGACGGTATCGTCGAACACCGCCATTTTCTCCGAACCCACCACAACGAGTTTCTGCTCCTTGAAGGGATGCAGCCAGCTCACGAAAATGTGCGCGCGCACTCCGCTTGGAAATTCAAAATGGCTCAACGTAACGTCGGTCACCCCGCTGCTCAAATATGCGCCGCCCTTGCACGAAACGTGTGTCGGCATTTCATTCAACAGGGAAAGGATGACGGAAATATCGTGCGGAGCAAAACTCCAGAGAATATTTTCTTCGGTCCGAATCTTCCCGATATTCAACCGGTTCGAATAGAGATAATTGATTTTTCCAAGCTGCCCGTCCTGAATCAATTGCTGCAGCTTGAGGATAGCCGGGTGGTACCGCAGGATATGGCCCACCATCAGGATCCGGCCCTTCGTTTCGGCGATCTTCACAAGCTCTTCGCCGTGCTTCACGTCAATAGCCAGCGGCTTCTCCACCAGAACGTCTTTCCCCGCCTCCAGCGCGGCTTTCGCCAGTTCATAGTGCGTCACCGCCGGCGTCGCCAGCGCCACCGCCTGAATGGATGGATCGGAGAGTACTTCGTGGTAGTTCGTGCAAAACTTCACGCCCTGGTATTTCTTCTTGTAATCCTCTTCCAGCGACTGGTTCGAGTCACAGAGAGCTGCTAAGGCGCCAAGTTCGTAGAAATTTCGAACCAGGTTCTTGCCCCAATACCCGACGCCGATGACGGCGACTCTCTTCTTCGATGTTTCGTTTGCGCTTGGCATTTTCGATCCTTTGCTCAAGCCCCTGCAGTGGGGCCTCGATTTAAAGAAGATTCACACACTTTCCCGCTGCGGCCCCGTCTCCATACAGCGAGGGCCGGGAATTGGGAGGAGTAAAATTCTTGACTACCTCGGGCAGCTGTCCGAGGTTCTCACCAACTAGCACATTCCAGCCGCTCTCCACCGTTTCCACCCACTCCGTTTCATTGCGGATCGTGAAACAGGGAACGCCCAGCCAGAACGCTTCTTTCTGCAAGCCGCCCGAATCGGTTAACACGCGCCTCGCAGATCCCGTCAGCGACACCATGTCCACGTAGCCAACCGGCTCGATTAATTTTAGATGCGCCTTCGGTTGAAAGCCCATCTCCGTCAGCACTTTCCGGCTCCGCGGATGCACGGGAAACATAATTGGCTCGCTGATCGAATTGAATGCATTCAGGATCGCTCCCAACCGCTCCAGATCATCAGTATTCTCGCTTCGGTGGATGGTTGCCAGCAGATAGTTCTGCTTCTTCACCCCGAAGCGGCCGAGGGTTTCCGATTCCTTTGCTTTCGCGCGCTCCGTCGCCCAATTCAGAACATCCAGCATTACATCGCCCACCTGATGAACATTCTGCGTGATCCCCTCCGTCGCAAGATTCTGGACGGCAGTGTCGCTCGGGCAAAGCAAGAGACTGGACAGATGATCCGCGACCACCCGGTTGATTTCTTCTGGCATCCGCCGATTGAAACTGCGCAAACCCGCTTCCACATGGGCGATGCGGACTGACAATTTCGATGCAGCCAGAGCCCCGGCCAGGGTGGAATTGGTGTCGCCGTACACCAGGACGTAATCCGGGCGGTGCGCAAGAACCACATCCTCGATCGCTTTCAGCATCGCCCCGGTTTGCGCGCCGTGCGCGCCGGAGCCAATCCCAAGATTTACGTCTGGTTTCGGCAGCTCCAAGCCGTCGAAGAAGACTCCGCTCATCTCGTAATCATAATGCTGCCCGGTGTGCACAAGAATCTCTTCATGGCACTCGCGTAATTTCCGGCTAACTGCCGCTGCTTTGATGAACTGCGGCCGCGCGCCGACGATGGAAACGATTTTCAATTTGTTTTCTCGCTTTGCATTTCGCTGAAACTTGTCTGGTTTAATTTCATAGCCACTGTGCCGTGCCAAAACCACCGGCGTGCTTTTCCCGAGCTACTCGCGCACGTCAGAGAGCAGGTTTCACCCGACGCGATCTCGGAGCCGATTCCATTAACGCCGCATTGTGCCAAAGCGTTCTCTTCAATAACTGCGGCCAGTACAGCCAGTCGTAACCGCCCGCAAGCTTCGCCTGCAGAAGCTGTGAATCGTCCCAATTGTTCACCGGCAGCCGGGGCAGAAACAGCTTGTTGCACTTGCGGCTGGCCTTCCCCAGAATCGTGGAGACTCCATATTCGAAACCGAAATTCTCCAGCAAATCTTCCACGAATCGCACCAAATTCTTATCCTCTTCGGGGAACGAAAATGGGTAGGAAAAACTGTCCACGGCCGCGCCAAGATTTTGCTCAATTACTTCCTTGGATTGCCCGATTTCATATTCTAGTTCTTCCGGTTCCAACGAACGCAAGTCGGGATGCGTAACCGTGTGGGACCCAAAGCAAATTCCCTGACGGTGCAGTTCCCGCACCTCACTCCAGGTCAGGTAATCTGCTCCCTCAATGCGCGCGGACGTCGGATGAATTCTATCCGTGGCAAGAAATACGGTCGCTGTGAAACCACACTGCGTCAGCACATCCATTGCTTCGGTATAGAAGTCGCGATACCCATCGTCAAACGTCAGCACGACGGTCTTCGAAAGGTCGGCGCCGGACGTTAATGCTGCCCAGGCAGCCCCTAGATCCAGTGTTCTGTACCCCTGATTGCGGAGCCAGCGCATCTGCTCGGAGAACACTGCCGGAAGTGTGTGGATCTGATAAAAAGGATGCGACATCCCGAAAAGATTGCCGGAGATGCTGTGATACATCAGGATCGGCACACGCATCCCCTGGCTTGGCCCGAAAATCCGGGTCAGTGGTGAGGAGAGATAGAGTGTGGCTGTCCTGTCCAGTCTCAGCATAAAGTTTTTATGTAACGACGGGATAGTAAGAGAGAGGTTGGCCGGTGAACGAGAACGGTTCGTGGAACTAAATTGAGTTCTCGTCCAGTGGCAGGATTTTACGGGGTGACTGTTAGCTTCGCAGGGAGCAACTCACGAACTCTTCCCGCGACTTCATCCAACTGCTCATTCGTCATTTGCGGGAACATCGGCAGCGAGACGATTTCCGATGCCACCCGTTCGGTGACAGGGAAATCACCCTTCTTGTAGTTTAGGTTCTCGTACGCTTTTTGGAGGTGCAGGGGTATTGGGTAGTGAATACCGGTGCCGATACCGGCTTCCGCCAGTGCCGCCTGGAACGCCTCGCGATCCTGTACCCGAACAACGTAGAGGTGATAGACACCCTTCGTCCAGGGCGCTTCCTTCGGAATCACGATCGCGTCCTTGGCGTCCGCCAGCAACTCGTGATAGCGGTGCGCGTGGGCTCGCCTTGACTCGTTCCATTTCGCCAGGTGCCGCAGCTTTACTGAAAGCCATCCGGCCTGAATCGAATCCAGTCGCCCATTGTAGCCTTCGATGTCGTGGTAGTACTTCTTTGCCTGGCCGTGGTCTCGAATCATTTTCATCCGAGCCGCCATTGCAGGGTCATTCGTAGTTGCCGCCCCGGCCTCTCCACAGGCGCCCAGATTCTTCCCTGGATAGAAGCTGAACGCCGCGGCTTTGCCCATCGAACCAGCAAGTTTCCAAGCGTTCTCCTTTTTGGAGAAATATTGCGCCCCGTGGGCCTGGCAAGCGTCTTCAATAACGAAGAGTTTGTATTTATCCGCCAGCTCAAGGATCGGGTCCATGTCCGCGGTCTGCCCGTAGAGATGCACGGGAACGATTCCCACAACGCGCCGCTTCGACGCGCGCTCGATCAGCTCACCTGTCTTTGCGCTCAGTTCGCAGCGCGTCTCCAGATATTCGCGCAGCTTGGCGGGATCCATCGTGTACGTCTGCTCGTGAATGTCCACGAACGCGATTCCTGCGCCGGCCTGCGAGATGGCTTCTGTCGTCGCAATAAACGTGTGCGCCACGGTTACGATGATGTCTCCCGGTTGAACACCGGCGGCCATAAATGCGAATCGCAGAGCGTCTGTGCCGCTGTTCACTCCGACACAATATTTCGCCCCGCAAAATGCCGCAAACTCTTTCTCAAATTCCTCGACCATCGGGCCGCCAATGAATCCCGCGTTGCTGAAAGCCTTCTTTACTACCGCCAGAAGTTCAGCCTCAAGTTCCTGATGCGGCGTCACAAGATCAAGAAACGGTATTTTCGTCGGGTTTGCCATGTCTCTACTTTTTCTCCTCATTCACAAATCTCAGGAATTTTGCCGGATTCCCCGCCACAATCGCATTCGCGGGAACGTCTTTCGTCACAACGCTTCCCGCGCCAACAATGGCGTTTTCACCGACCGTGATGTTGCACAAAATTGTTGCACCCGAACCGACCGAAGCGCCTTTGCAAATCCGGGTCTTCTCCACTTTCCAGTCGGCTTCCGTCTGCAACCCGCCGCCGGCCGCTGTCGCCCGCGGATAAATATCGTTAATAAACATCACGCCGTGCCCGATGAAAACATCGTCCTCGATCGCCACGCCTTCACAGATAAACGTATGGCTCGAAATTTTGCAGCTACGCCCTACGCTTGCGTTTTTCTGGATTTCGACGAACGCCCCGATCTTGGTGTCGTCCCCAATCTCGCATCCATAAAGATTGATGAATTTCGAAAGCTTCACATCTTTTCCCAGCTTCACGCTGGGCGCGATGCAAACATAGTCGTTCACAGAGATATGGCCTCCCCGCGGCTGCGGATCGATCGGTCGGCGGCTTCGAGTATTCGCACCACGCGAAGCCCGGCTTCGCCGTCGTTGAATGGTTTCGTATTTTCTTCAATACACTTAATGAAATAGGCTGTTTCGGCGCGCAACGCTTCCACCTGCTCCACTTGCGGCGCCCACATATCTCCCGAGCGGTAGCTCACCAGCAACTGGTGCAGGTTGCTGGGATTTGTGGACATGCTCACGCCCTTGTCGTAAATCCTGAGCTTTTCGTCGGCTTCCAGGTCGTTCCAGACCAGCATTTTCTTTTCACCACCGATAAGCGTTGTCCTCACCTTTACTGGCGACAGCCAGTTCACGTTCACGTGGGCGATAATGTGTTTCGGGAAGTACACCGTGATGAATGCAACGTCTTCCACACCGTTCAAGTGTCTCTCGCCCGTGGCCACCACCGCTTCGGGCTTTTCCCCGATCACATAATCCATAATCGAAAGATCGTGAGGAGCCAGGTCCCAGATTACGTTCACATCGTGTTGGAATAATCCGAGGTTCACACGGAGGGCGTCGTAATAATAGAGATCACCAAGTTCTTTTTTGTCGACCAGTTCCTTGATTTTCCGCACCGCGCCGGTGAACAGAAAGGTGTGGTCCACCATGATCTTCAGATTTTTCCTTGCGGCCAGCTCCACCAGTTCTTCGCCTTGCGCAACGCTATAAGTGAACGGCTTTTCCACAAACACATGCTTGCCATTCTCCAGCGCCTTTTTGGCCAATTCGAAATGTGTCCAGACCGGAGTCACCACGGCCACAACGTCAATGTCAGGCGAGGTTAGAATCTGATTTTCATCCGTGGTAAAACCGATCGCCGGGAACGTCTTTTTCAGCCGCGATTCGCACTTTGGATTGCGATCTGCCACCAGGACCACTTCCGAATTGTCCAGGGAATGGAAATTCCGGACGATATTCGGACCCCAGTAGCCGTAACCGATCACACCGATACGCATTGTGGAACTCCTTGGAACTTCGTTTTACCTAGGCTGCGCCGGGGGCAGCGGCGCGTTGTGGAGCGATCACAGAGGAACTGCTTAAGAGGACTTGCTATTCAGCCGGACTGGCACATCCGGCTCGGTTGAATTTTCCGAAAAGGAAAACGTTCGCGCCGCGCATCCATTTAGTGCGCGCCCTCGCCTTGAATTACTGCGCCGGGAGTCTGCGCCAGAATCTTCAGGTCAAGCCACACGGACCAGGCGCGCGCATACTTCAGGTCCAGGCGCACCATTTCGTCGAAGCGAGTCCGGCTGCGTCCTTCCACCTGCCACAGGCCGGTGATGCCGGGTTTGATTTCTAGCACGCGGCGGCGATGCCACACTTCGTACTTCCTAAATTCGTAAGCCAGCGGTGGCCGCGGCCCTACCAGGGACATGTCTCCACGCAGCACATTCCAGAATTGCGGCAATTCATCCAGGCTGGTTTTGCGAATAAACCGGCCGATTGGGGTCACTCGAGGGTCTTTCTGAATCTTGAACACCGGCTTCGCGGCAGCTCCCGAATTGCCATCCACCTGGCCGGCGATGAATTGCTCGACGTACTGCTGGTGAATTTTTGCATCGCAATCCGTCCGCATCGAACGGAACTTCAATACCGTAAAAGTCTTTCCATGCTGTCCAAGGCGCTCCTGCTTGAAAAGCACCGGGCCTTTTGAGGAGAACTTGATCGCCAGGGCCACAGCAGCGAAAATCGGGGAAAAGAAAACCAGCGCCGCGGTGCTGCCTGCCAGATCAATCGCCCTCTTGATCGCCAGAGGAACTTTCCTGGCGTCCTCGCGCTTTTGGATTTCCGGGTACAGCTTGATGTTCGCCGAGTGATCGTTCGCTCCGCTGGCATATTCTTCAGGGAAAAAGTGGAAAGAGACCGTGATGGACGAACTCTTCTCAATCCCCAGCTTCGATTCGAAAATGCTACGGAGCTTGCTCAGAAAACTCTTTTGAACAACTTCGTTGGAAGCCTTTCCGAGCTCCGTCCCAATCACGCCCATCAGGCTGTTCTCCAGATACCAGCCGATGATGTCCGTTTCCCGGGTGGCTTCTGACATTGATTTTGCCAGCGTCTGAACCATGCGGTCTTTTCCGGAAACACCGTTCACGATCTTTTGTACATCCACCAGGATCAGCACGAACCGGTTTTGGGCCCGCTCGGCGCGGCGGCGTTCCAGATACAGCATGGAGACGAACGCGTCCTCGTTCAGCAACATCCGGGGCGGCGTATTGCCCATGTTCGGCACGGACAAATGCGCCCGAACCTCCAGCTTGGGCCTTTCTTCTTTTCGCCGCGCGACCGCTTCCATTGGACTCATTTTTCTTGCTCCGATTCCTAATCGAGTGAAGTTAGATTCCCGCAGGCGCGCGGAGTGGGCGAAGTATCCGCTGCGTCATGCTTTCTCGAGTTTCTTCCTTGACCACGGAAAGCCACGAGGTTTCCACTTCCATTGCCACTGATCTCTGAAGCAGCGTCACCGAAAGAATCACACGATGATTGCCCTTCACATTGACCAGAATTCCTTCCAACCCGGATAATGTCCCGTAATTCACTCGCACGCGCTGGCCGACTTCCAGGTAGGGCCAAGGCTGCTTGGGCATTCCAGAGGACACCGCAAGTTGCAGCGACTGAATTTCTTCGTCCGAAACCGAGATGGCCGTCCGGCCATACCCGACAATCTGCAAGACGCCCGGGGTAGTGATTACTGGGCGGCGGTTTTCAAAATCGAACCGGCAAAACAGATAACCAGGGAAGAGTGGCTGCTCCACTTCTTTTACCCGGTCCGACCATTTCCGAATGCTCTTGTAAGTCGGCAGCAGGCACTCGTATCCTTGTCCCTGAATCTGGGAAGCGACGTACCCCTCTTTGCGGGAGCGCACCTGCAGTGCATACCAGGAGGCTTTGGGGGGGGTGCCGTTTACCACGGTCTCGATTTGGGGGTTCAAAGTTTCGTCAGTCTCCTAGCCCGCTTTTCTGTTCGGTAGGCTATCGCCGTTACAGTCCCAGTGGACCGTCACTCCCTTAAGGGCAATTACCCTGCCAGTTGCATGACGGGTAGGGTCCGAAGTTCCGGCCTGTGCCGTCCCGTAACTCATTAATTATGAATACTTTACAAAATGCCAAATTCAGGGCGTCGATTCGCCGAACCCAAAAGCCGGCGGCAATGAGAAAAGCTATGCCCTATTGTTGCAATCGGGTTCCGCAGTGCGGATTCTGCCACTTTAAACCTGGCATTAATCTGCTGAAAACACTGCTTTTACTTGGCATCAGCCACCCCTGTTTTCGGCCTGAATGCCCCATTTCTCAGCGATTCTGGGGGAATGACGCTCGGGTTCCCCATAAGGCCTCTGGAAGGGCTGTAAGCGCGGCAGGGGCCTACCAGATGCTAGGAAGGGGGTGCTTGGGGCGGTAAGTCTACTCTGGAGCCCCTTGCCTCGATCTGGGGGTCAGCGTGGTGCGCAGACTATCGGTCGCTCTTTCCGGCCAAAGGCAATATCTTTGATCGAATTATCGGCTTTTCTCGATTGATTCATGCGGCATCAAGCTAACTCGGCTTTCGGGAGTTTTACCGAATATCTGAAATACTTGGAGTGGGCAATCTCGAATAGTTTTCGGGGCGACCTCTAGCACACCATATATTGCGGATTTTGGAGGCGGGCATGGCACACGGCTCAACCATCAATTTTTCGGGAAGGGCTACTTCTTGACTCTCGATTCTTCTCATTCTCCCAATCGATGGCTTATTTTTGGAGTCTGGGTATTGCTTTCAATTTTGCTCTTTGCAAAACCAGTCTATGAGCTCTTTCAGTTGTCAAGCCACGATGAAACCGCTTCCCATATTCTGCTGATTCCCTTTATTACTGCGTGGCTCTTGTACACGGAGCGAAAACCATTACAGCCGGGAGTTGCTTTTGGCCTCCAGCCGGCACTCCTTTTACTCGTGCCTTCGCTTCTGGCGGCTATCCTGTCCTTGAACTGCCAGGCTTGCACTCCGAAAACCCGCTTGAGCGGCTATATCTTGTCTCTCGTGCTTCTGGTGACGGCCGGTTTTATTTTCGCTTGCGGTTCCGTGGCCGCCAAATCCTCCGCGTTCGCTCTTGCATTTCTGCTGTTTGCCATCCCCATCCCAGAGTTCTTTCTCGGCAAGATCATCTACGCATTGCAGGCCGGTTCGGCGGCGATTGCGGAAGTATTCTTCAATCTGAGCGGCGCCCCAGTCTTGCGCCAGGGATTTGTATTTCGCCTGCCGGTAATGTCGATTGAAGTGGCGCAGGAATGCAGCGGAATCCGTTCCAGTTTGGCGCTTCTGATCCTGGCATTGCTCGTCGCGCATTTTTCCTTCCGTCCGTTCTGGAAGAAATCGCTATTCGTGGCCGCAGGTCTTTGCATGATGCTATTGAAAAATGGGATCCGCATTGTCACCCTGACTTTGCTTGCCAATTACGTCAACCCTGCTTTTCTGACGGGAAGCCTGCACCATCAGGGAGGAGTCGTCTTTTTTCTGATCGGTTTAGCCCTGCTGATCCCTGTTTATTGGGCTCTGCGAAAAGGGGAAACGCCGGCTGCTCCTGTCGCTGCGCAGTAGCAATAGCGAATTGTTTCTGAACGTGGGAGCCGCGGGATAAATTCCAGAACGGAATCAATCTTTGGTTTTGGCCTCGCCGTCGTGTTGGGAGCCGTAGCCGTAATAATATCCGCCGTACGAATCGCCTTTATCCACGCGATTCAGCACCACACCCAACAGATTCTTGTCGTGGAACTCCGAAGAAGCCTTCGAAGCCAGTTCAAAATCGGTGGAACCGGCCCGCACCACGAAAAGCACGCCGTCGCACATATCGGCAAGAATGCTGGCATCGTGCACGGCCAATGCCGGCGGAGAATCAAGAATGATCCAATCGAAGATCAACGACATGCGGTCGAGCAATTGCCTCATCCGTTCGCTGTGCAGCAACTCGCTTGGATTGGGAACCTCGCTTCCGCCCGGAATCAGGCACAGGTTTCCATCCTTCTCCACCTGTGTGACCTGGTACTCATCAAATGCTCCTCGAAGGTAATCCGAGAGGCCCGGCCTTTCGGATGCGCCAATATGAAGATGCAGGCGAGAGGCTCTCAAGTCGGAGTCGATCAGCAGAACTCGCCGATTTTCCTGCCGGATAAAAGATTGCGCCAGATTGGCGGCCACGAACGTCTTGCCCTCGGCGGGTGTGCTGCTGGTAATTAGAATTTTCTTCAGGGGTTGCGCAGAAGCGACCTGGTAAAGCCGCGAGCGCAGGGTCCGGAATTTCTCCGCGCCGACGGAATTATTCGAGTGCGCCGAATATACGCTCACATCGGGATCCACTTTCCAGCTTACCTGCGCGCAACGTTTCGCAAACTCCTCGAATCGCTGTTGTCCGGGATCCGCCTTCTCCGCCAAACGCGGCTTGGCCTGGATTTCCCCATTTAGGGGTGGTTTTCCAGCAATTTCATCCCGGATCGAAATATCCACCAGATCAGAGGCCGCGTGGTTTACGGTCTGCGCGCTTCGTTCTTCTGCGGCTTTTTTTAAGGCTTCGTGAATCCGGCTCATCTATCGCTCTTTTCCGTTCTTCTCACTGACGATCCCGAACTTGAACCAAGGGCCGTCGCGTCTCTTTTCAGGTAGTTCGTCGCTATCCGTTGCCGGGGGCCCGCACGTCGAAACTGGGGACGCTTGTCAGCACCGGAAGCTTCATGCAAAGCTCGACATCGCGCTCTGAGTACATCGCCTTGTCGCTGACGGCCAGCAAGTAAAGAATGCCGAGAGACAAGGCAAGCCCCGCTCCGAGACTCCCTCCCACGAAGATACTCTTCTTGGGAAAAGACGGTGTGGAGGGGAGACTGGGTGCATCCAGCACTTTGAAACTTTCTCCCTGCTGTTCGTGCTCCAGATCCGTGGCCATCGCCGAATTTTCCCGCTTTTTCAACAGATCGTTGTAAATATCGGAAGCCGTCTGGTAACTCCTGGTCAGTTCTTTCAATTGCTGTTCCACAACCGGGCTAGCCTGCAAGCTGCCCTGAAGCGCCCGGATCTGATCCTGAATTTGCGCCTGCCGCTTGGTCATGTCCGCGATCGTGAAATCATCCTGCTTGATCCTGCTCCGCAGTTGCTGAATCGCTGGCGGCTCATGCAGAGCGGCTTGTGCCGCCGACACTGCCGGCTTAGGGGCAGGAGCCTCGCCCATTTTTCGATTTAGGTCCGCAATCTGGGCCTTCACTTTGATCACGTCAGGGTGCTCTGGAGTGTATTTCGCCAACAAAGCCGAAAGTTGCTGCTGCAGCGCCGTCAACTCCTGATCCTGCGTTTCCGGGTTTTGTTGCCCCACTTGCGCCGCTTTCCAATTGGCTTCCTGATTGGTCAGCAATGTTTCGTTTAAGGATTTATCCTGCTGCGCGCGGGTCAGGGCCTGGGTCGTGGCATCCAATTGCGCATTCATCCCGCCCAACAGAGCAAGGTTCGTTTGTTCCCGCTCCGGCATGGAGACCAGGTGCTTTGCCTTGAACTCTGCGAGCCGCCTGTCTTGCTCGTCCAGCTTGGCCTTCGCTTCGTTTAATTGTTCGGTTAGGAATTGCG
>Ga0179589_10000072_pt1 | contig 11952 bp, 13 predicted proteins | sample CZOMad2_1_08_16f_FD_182923 | JGI IMG/M metagenome (GOLD analysis project Ga0179589, IMG submission 182923) | Vadose zone soil fungal communities from Angelo Coast Range Reserve, California, USA - CZOMad2_1_08_16fungal | ecosystem: Environmental > Terrestrial > Soil > Vadose zone | place: USA... | reverse complement strand
AGGCCCGTCCATGGATCCGGTGCCGCGAGCGCACGGTCGACGGCGGCCTGAATCTCGGCGATGCCGTCCATGAGGATGTCTTTGACCAGCGCTTCCCTGGTGCCGAAGCGGCGGTAGAGGGTGCCGACGCCCACTTCTGCGCGCGCCGCGATTTCGGCTGCTCCAGCATCGAGTCCCTTCTCGGCCACGACCAGCCGTGCGGCTTCGATGAGCCGCAGCCGCTTGCGCCGCGAATCGGCGCGCTCGTGCGGGGGCCCGGTCTCGGCGTGGGCGGCGTTGGTGCGACTCATGCGGTCACTGTACAACCCAACGGACGCAACCATTCCGAACGGACGCACAAATTCCGTTCTCTGGTACGGTCGGGTGCGGACGCGCCGCCAACCGCGAAGCCCACACATCGGTGGCCGCCGGTGCTGCCAACACCGGTGACGCCCCCGGTCAGTAAGGAGACCAATGACGGCATACATCCAGACCGTCGTGACCGCCCCCGTCGTTGGTCGTGAGGACGAGTTCAACCGCTGGTATGAGGACACCCATCTGCCCGAGGTGCTGCAGGTGCCCGGGTTCGTCGCCGGCCGGCGCTACGCCCTGACCGGGCCGGGGGCCGCGGATGGGCCCCGGTTTCTGGCCGTGTACGAGATCGAGACCGAGGATCTCGCCGCGACTCTCGCCGCCCTCGGCGCCGCCGCGCCGATGATGACCGTCTCCGACGCGATGGACCAGCCAGCCACCGTCACCGAGATCTACGAGGTGCTCGGCGCGCGCCGCACCGCGGCTGATGGCGCCGACGGCGCCGGTACGGACGGAACCTAGCAATCGCGAATTCCCGTGTTCGAGTGGGAGTGATCGGGGCGGCGTAGACCCAAACATCACAGTCGTCAGTTCATGAAAGGCATTGACATGCAGATTGGAATTATCGGAGCCGGCTTTATCGCGCGTGCGGTTGCTGCGGTCGCAACCAGGCACGGTCATGGCGTGATGGTCTCGAATACGCGCGGTCCCGATACGTTGTTCAGCCTCGTCGGCTCCATCGGGTGCAAGGCCGGCACGCCCGAGCAGGCTGCGGCGTTTGGCGACATCGCGCTCGTCGCGATCCCGCTGAAGGCCTACCAGGCCGTTCCGGTCGCCCAGCTGGAAGGAAAGATCGTCATCGACGCCAACAATTATTACCCCGAGCGCGACGGCCATATCGACGAGCTCGACCGCGACGAGATTACAACGAGCGAACTGTTGGCCCGGCATCTGCCCAAAGCGAGGATCGTCAAGGCGTTTAACGCGATCACGGCAGCCGATATCGAGACCGACGGACGGCCTGCGGGCTCGCCCGGCCGAAGGGCCCTACCAATCGCCGGTGACGACGTGGCCGCCAAGAAGGTAGTTGCCGAGCTGCTCGACGAGTTCGGATACGACACCGTGGATGCGGGACGGCTCGTGGAAGGAAGGCGCTTCCAGAAGGACACCCCCGCATATTGCGTCCCAATGGATTCAAGGGAGCTGCAGGAGGCGATCAACAACACGTCCAACCCTCCACCGGACCGAACGTTAGTGAGACACCGACACGCGCCCCCAAATAACTGACACACCGACAAGTTGAATGAGAACCGACAGCATGACACCGGGCATCCGGATGCTCCGGTCGCGGAAATTGCAATGTGAATCTGGACGAACTGCGCTGGGATCGTCCAGATCTAGGTTGCGAACCCCTGCAAGCGCGGGCCATCCGTTGCAATCTTCAACTGGACGCGACATGCACTGCGTCAGCAAACTCCTCCTCCACGAACGCTGCAGGCCGGTAATTGTCGATACACGAGAAGCGCCTTGAGGGGTGAGATACGGGCCCGTGGCAAAGGGATTTCTTCCACGCCGTCGAGTGCGCCTCCGGAAGAGACTGGTCTCCGCGCACCGCGATGCCGCTGAGTCACCCGATTGATTCACCCCGGCCCGCTACCTGCTAATGCGGCGTTTTGACCTGCGTGGATAACCGCCGGTAAGCTGCACCGTTGGCGTGCGGTACGCCGGGACTCGGGTCAATGTCGGTCGCCGAGATCATCCCTTGCCGCGGACGCCTGACCGGCACCCGGGTCACACCGGGATCCAACCCGAGAGAAGAAGGTAAGGACTGTGCCTACATACGCGCCGAAGGCGGGTGACACCACGCGGGCGTGGCATGTCATCGACGCCACGGACGTGGTGCTCGGCCGCCTTGCCGTCGCGGCAGCCAACCTGCTGCGCGGCAAGCACAAGCCGACATTCGCCCCCAATGTCGACGGTGGCGACTTCGTCATCATCGTCAACGCCGAGAAGGTCGCGCTCAGTGGCGACAAACTGCACAAGAAGCTGGCTTACCGCCACTCGGGTTATCCTGGCGGCCTGCGGAGCCGCACGATCGGCGACCTGCTGGAAAAGCACCCGGACCGGGTGGTCGAAAAGGCGATCCTCGGCATGCTGCCCAAGAACAAGCTCGCCCGCCAGATCAAGCGCAAGCTGCACGTCTACGCCGGGCCGCAGCACCCGCACACCGCCCAGCAACCGGTTCCGTTCGAGATCAAGCAGGTGACCCAATGACAGAGACGGCAGGAACCGAGACCGCCGAAGCAGTGGCCGCCGAGACGTCCGAGGCCGCCACGCCGGCGCCGGGCGCGGACTCCTTCGTCATCGAGCGCCCGATCCAGACGGTCGGTCGCCGCAAAGAGGCGGTGGTGCGGGTGCGGCTGGTGCCCGGGACCGGCAAATTCGACCTCGACGGCCGCAGCCTGGAGGCCTACTTCCCCAACAAGGTGCATCAGCAGCTCATCAAGGCGCCGCTGGTGACCGTCGACCGGGCGGAAAGCTTCGACATCTTTGCCCACCTGCACGGCGGCGGCCCGTCCGGCCAGGCCGGTGCGTTGCGGCTGGCCATCTCCCGGGCATTGATCCTGGTCACGCCCGAGGACCGGCCCGCGCTGAAGAAGGCCGGCTTCTTGACCCGTGACCCGCGGGCCACCGAGCGCAAGAAGTACGGCCTGAAGAAGGCCCGTAAGGCGCCGCAGTACAGCAAGCGCTGATCCCGGCGGCGATCACGGCCGCGTACCGGTTGGGTAGCACTACGGGCAATCGGGTAGTCGCGTAGGTGCAGGGCCGCCAATTGTGAGAGGTTTGTCCGCATGGGTCGACTGTTCGGCACCGACGGCGTCCGCGGAGTCGCCAATCGAGAGCTCACCGCCGAGCTCGCGCTGGCCCTGGGCGCTGCTGCTGCCCGACGGCTGACCGCCTCGGGCCGCGGTCGCCGGCGCGTCGCGGTGATCGGCCGCGATCCGCGTGCCAGCGGCGAGATGCTGGAGGCCGCGGTGATCGCCGGCCTGACCAGCGAAGGCGTTGAGGCGCTGCGGGCCGGCGTGCTGCCGACCCCGGCGGTGGCCTATCTGACCAGCGCCTATGACGCCGACTTCGGGGTGATGATCTCGGCGTCGCACAACCCGATGCCCGACAACGGCATCAAGATCTTCGGACCGGGCGGGCACAAGCTCGACGACGCGACCGAGGACCAGATCGAGGATCTGGTCGCGGCCGGGCCGGGCCTGCGTCCCGTCGGTGCGGGGCTCGGACGCGTGATCGACGCCGAGGACGCGCTGGACCGCTACCTGCGCCAGGTCGGCAAGGCGAACACCGTTCAGCTCAACGGGCTGACCGTGGTGGTCGACTGCGCGCACGGCGCAGCGTCGGTGGCCGCACCGCGCGCCTACCGCGCGGCCGGTGCGCGCGTCATCGCGATCAACGCCGAGCCCAACGGCTTGAACATCAACGACCGCTGCGGGTCGACACACCTGGATGCGCTGCGGTCGGCGGTGCTGGCCCACGGCGCCGACCTCGGTCTGGCGCACGACGGTGACGCCGACCGGTGCCTGGCGATCGATGCCGCCGGTGAGGTTGTCGACGGCGACGCGATCATGGTGGTCCTGGCGCTGGCGATGCAGGAGGCCGGTGAGCTGGCCGGCAACACCCTGGTGGCGACCGTGATGAGCAACCTCGGGCTGCACCTGGCGATGCGCGCGGCCGGTGTCACCGTCCGCACCACCGGCGTCGGTGACCGGTATGTGTTGGAAGAGCTGCGATCCGGTGACTACCGTCTCGGCGGCGAGCAATCCGGCCACATCGTGCTGCCCACCTTGTCCACCACCGGCGACGGCATTCTCATCGGCCTGCGGCTGATGTCGCGAATGGCGCAGACCGGTGCATCGCTGGCCGGCCTGTCCTCCGCGATGCACACCTTGCCGCAGGTGCTGATCAACGTCGGGGTCGCCGACAAGGCCGCCGCCGTCGCCGCGCCCTCGGTTCGCACCGCGGTTCAGCAGGCCGAAGACGAGCTCGGCGACACGGGGCGAATCCTGTTGCGCCCCTCGGGAACCGAACAGATGATCCGAGTCATGGTGGAAGCCGATGACGAGCGCATCGCCCACCGGCTCGCCACCCATGTCGCCGAGACGGTGCGCGCCCAGCACTGAGCGCGGAACCTTCGCCCGGCGCGTTGCGTCGAACCCGTTATGGGACAACGAGACACGTTCGTCGACGCCACGGCGGTGCACGCGGTCGCGAACCGGTTTGACGACGCCGCGCATCTCATCGACGGCGCGGTGCGAACTCACTTTGGGAGGTTGGCCTTCGACGGGGCCACCGCCGGGCATGCGTACACCGGTCACGGCGATGCGCTGCGGCTCGCGCTGCATCGGTTGAGCGGTGAGCTTGCGCAATGGGCAAGGGCCACTGTGGAGGCTGCCACCGCGCTGCGGGCCAGCGCCGACCGCTATGCCGAGGCCGACCACCACGCCGCCGCGCGGATAGGCTGAAACATGGCGGATCGGTTCGACGTGGCGGCTCGGCTGGCCGAGGGCCAGTCTGCCGTCGAGCACACGCAGACCTACGTGCAGGCATGCCATGCGCTCGGCTATCAGCATCCCGACCTCACCGCGCACGGTTCACAGGTCGCGGGCTGGTATGAAAGCGAAGCCGGACTTGACCTAAGGGTGCTCGACGGCGACATCGCCGAGCTTCGCGCCGCGGTCAACGCGGTCGAGGAGGCGCTGTGGGTGCAGCGTGCGCAGGTAACCGAGCTCGTGGCGGCCTGGGGAGGGCCGGGTGCTGACTCGGCGACGCGGTTTCTGCAGCGCCACTGCGACGCCGCGGCAGAGCTGGCCGCACACGTCCGCGCGGCCGCCGAGGGCTGTGCTGCGCTACGGGACAACTTATGGCAGTCGGTCGACGGCAAGGTCGCGACCGCCGTCGCGATCGATGAACGTCGCCCGGCGGAGCGGTCAGCGTGGTTGGCCGCCGCACACACGGTCACGGCGGGGGTGGGCGACCGATCAGCGGCCGAAGAGCTGGTTCGCCAGCAGATTACTCCGTACGTGGACAACGATATTCGCGCCGACTGGCTTAACGTCATGCGCTCGACCGCGGCATCGGTTTCGGCGTCGTACGACGCGGCCATCCACGCGTTGACCTCGGTACCCGAGGTGTGTTTCGAGGTTCCGGGCGATCTGGGTCCGAGTTGGCAACCGGCATTCGATGAGCCGCTTAGCCCAAGTCAAGCCGCGCCGGCCATGCCGCCGATGCCACTGCCTGCCGACCCGGTGCCCACGATGCCCGCTGCGGCGTCGGCCCCGTCACCACCGACAGCTGAAGCGCCGCCGGCAGTTTCGACAGACGGGCTCGACAATGGCTCTTCCGTGCCTCCCGAATTGGCGACCCTGCCCGGCGATTCCGGCGGGTTGTCCACCGGTGCAGGCAGTCTGGGCAGTCTTGGCGGCAGTATCGGCGGTGTCGTCGGCAAAATTGTCGACGGTATTGGCGGTCTGCTGGGTTCGTTGGCTGACGGGTTCAGCGATCCGTCCGGGTCCGGCGATCCGCTGCTGGACGAACCCTTCGATGCCGACGATCCGCTCGCCGACGAGGCCGCCAACCCAGACGACGATGACGACACCGAAGACGCGGACGACACCGACGACGAAGACGCGGACGATAAGGCCGAGCCGCCCACTACCGATGAAGACACCGCCGAAAAGCCCGCCGAGAGCGCGCAACCGGCAGCTGACGCCGTCGACGAGCCGGCCGCACAGCAGGGTGCGGCACCACCGATCGACACTCCGCCGCCCGCTGCGCCGCCGCCCGCTGACCAGTCCACATCGGCGGCCGAACCGCAGGCCGACGGATCAACGCCATGTGAGATCGCCGAGGATGAATTACCTCAGGCCGGGCAGTGATGCGATCGCTCAGCTGGGCAGCAGTTCGCGCAACTGCTCGACATAGCGCACTGATTCATGCCGGTCGGTACTCAGCGGTGTCGCCAATAGTGTTGTCACACCGACATCGGCGAAGGCCGCCACGCGTTCGGCGACAAACCCGCGCGGTCCGATCAGCGAGGTCGACCGCACCAGCTCGTCAGGCACCGCAGCGATCGCCTCGTTCTTGCGGCCGCTCAGATACAGGTCTTGGATCCGATCCGCCACCTCGCCGAACCCGTAGCGGGTCGCAAGGTTGTGGTAGAAGTTGCGGCCCTTGGCGCCCATGCCCCCGATGTAGAGGGCCAGCTGCGGTTTGAGCCACGCCAGCTGGTCTTCGACATCTTCTCCAATGGCCAGCGATGCGCCCACCATCACATCCAGCGGGCCCAGCGCGGGATCTCGCCTGGCTCGCCCGGCTTCGAGTGCCTCACCCCAAACCGATTGCGCCTTCTCCGGATAGAAGAAAATCGGTTGCCAGCCTTCAGCGATTTCGGCAGTCAGCTCTACGTTCTTGGGTCCCAGCGCCGCGATCGAGATCGGAATCCGTTCGCGCACGGGGTGATTGATGAGTTGCAGCGCCTTGCCCAACCCGGTACCGCGTTCGGCCGGCAGCGGAACTTGGTAATGCTTACCGTCGTAATTGACGCGTTCCCGCCGCCACACCTGCCGGCAGATGTCGACCACTTCGCGGGTGCGGCCCAGCGGGGCGTCGAAGGGGAGGCCGTGGAATCCCTCGACGACCTGCGGTCCGGACGTACCGATGCCCAGCTGGAATCGGCCGTCGGACACGTAGTCCAGGCCCGCGGCCGTCATGGCCAGCAGCGACGGAGTCCGGGTGTAGATCGGGAACACGCCGGACCCGAGCTCGATCGTGCTGGTCTTGGCCGCCAGATAGCCGAGCTGGCTGACCGCGTCGTAGGAATATGCCTCGGCCACCAACACGATGTCAGCGCCGACCTTCTCCAGTTCGACCACGTGATCCACGGCTTCCTTGAAGCCGCCGGAGTAGTTCAGCGAAAGTCCGATTCTCATTTCGAATTTATAGCACCCAACCGGTTGGTTGATTCGCTCAGCCCTTGAGCAACGCGACGAACTTCTCTTCGGGGGTCACCGGTGCAACCTCGTCCTCCATGGCGACCGTCCTGGGCAGCTGGACGTCGGGATCAGCGAAGTCGCGATACGTCTTGTCGCCGCTCAGCGCAAACAGCAGGTACCCCGTCAGCAATGCACGAACCGCCTTCTGCGTTTTGCGATCCGGGCCGCTCAGGCCGAACGCCGTCGTCAGTCGGCGGCCCTCGGCGAGCCCAGCGGGCTGGGATTTGCTGACTACCCGCAGCGTGGCGGTGTCCCAGGCTTGCCACAGCTCAATGGCGTTGGAACGCAATGCCTTGGCAGCCCCTGGTGCGCTGAACACCGCACCGGGCACCTTGAGCGTCGCGGCCGGCTGCTCGGCCTGCGGGTTGGTGACGGTCGGGAACAGCGCGGCCACCGCGTTGGGCTTGACTTTCATCCCGGCCGCCGCGAACACCGCGGCCGAGCCGCCGAAGCCGTGGCCGATCAGGCCGAGTTTGTCGGGATGCACGCTGATCTTGCCCGGCCCCAGGCGGACTCCTGCGGCGATATCCAGCGCGGTGCCCAAATCGAAGGCCAGGTTCAACACCGACGGCGCCAGTCCTCGCTCGGTATCGGGAGCCGCGGCCACGATGCCCCAGGAGGCCAGATGCTCCAGCAGACCCGAATAACGATCGACGCCGGTGAGCCAGTCGTGGCCGAAGGCCACACCGGGCAAGTTCAGGCCTGCTTCGGGCGTGTAGACCACGCCCGGCAAGCCCGCGAAGGCCAAGTCGCCGCGCAAAACCCGGTGCGGCCCACGTCGGGTGAGAGCGGCCACGAGCTTGCTGGTCTTCGCCACCCGTTGACGGTAGCGCACAGTGGCGGCGCCCCGGGCGCCTTGCGGGGAGTGTAAACCAGGCAACGACAAGCTGATTGACAGAAAGTCATCAGAAAACACGCCATGGTGAGGTGTTTGAGCGCGCGGATGACGTGGTACGACGAGGACGTGACAAACATCAAACGCGTCGCAGCCGCGACAATCATCACCACCGCAGGTCTAGGGCTCGCCGGTTTGGGAGCGGCCAGCGTCGCCGAGGCATTTCCGGGACCTGCCGGGCCGTTGCCCGACTACCACTGGTGCCCCGGCCAGTTCTTCGACCCGGGCTGGGGCCACAACTGGGATCCGGGCCGCTGTCATGATGACAACTACTTCGACGGCGAACCCCACGACCAAGGCCACTGGCACGGCCCCGGCCCCTGGCACCCGTGAGCCAGCGCAAACCGTGATCCCTTAACGCAGCCGTCCCACCCGGGGCGGCTGCACTACTTAGCGGTTACAGCGCGTAGAGCTCTGGCAGGTTGACGACGATCGCCTCTTGCGTGCTACGAGCGATCACGACGGTGGCCGGCTCGTCCGGACTCGGATTCTCTTCCCGATGCGGCAAATACGGCGGTATGAAGACGTAGTCGCCGGGATTGGTTGCGATGCGGACCTGGTGTTCGCCGTCATGGAACACGAAGTCGGGGTGGCCGCTGAGCACGAATATCGCCGTCTCGGATTCGCCGTGGTGATGGTTGGACGACACCGTCTGCGGGTGGACGTGCGTCTCGCCCATCCATAGTTTCTCCGAACCGACCGTGCGTCCGCTGATTGCGGCGAAGCGCTGCATGCCCGCGCTCTGCGCGGTGTCGGCATCGATGCCAGCCGACTTGACATGGTGCACTCGATTGCCAATCACCGGTCCGCTTTGCTGCAAGTTGGGATGAAACCCCTCATCGGGCACCGGAGTTTCCTTCCTGCTTGAGGCGAGGCTGCCACCTTCCCATGTTTGTCACACGTCCAGTGTCGAGTAAGCGGATACCGGCTGCATCTCTCTTGGCGACTCGGCTTGCTGCGGCAACGCGCCGGTTGGCCGCTTACGCGGCCGTCAACGCCGTTGACTCCGGATTGGGAAACACAGTCAATACCAAGCTCATTCATAGGGACTCATAAGAAAATTCGCTAGCGGGATGTTTAGTCGTATGGGTTTGAGTGGTACGAAGAAGAAATGAAAAACATCAAACGAATTGCCGCAGCGACTGCCATCACCGCAGGTCTAGGACTTGCTGGTGTGGGAGCGGCGAGCCTCGCTGAGGCCTACCCCGGTCCGATGCCCGACTACCACTGGTGCCCCGGTCAATTCTGGGACCCCGGCTGGGGTAACAACTTCGATTGGGGTCGCTGCCACGACGATTACTACTTCGACGGCGAGCCGCACGACAGGGACCACTGGCGCGGCCCGGGCGAGTGGCGCCCTGACGGCGGCGGTCCGGGCTGGGACCGGGACCACCCGGGCGGTCCGGGCTGGGACCGGGACTACCAGGGCGGTCCGGGCTGGGACCGGGACTACCAGGGCGGTCCGGGCTGGGACCGGGACCACCCGGGCGGTCCGGGCTACGGCCGGTAAACCGGCCCTGACCCCGGCAGGGAGTCGACGCTGAGATAGCGGCGGCTCCCTGAGTAACCAAAACCAAGATCGGATAGTCCTGCGAGCCGCTAGCGCAGGTCAGGCGAGTGCAGCCGTCCCAGTCGGGGCGGCTGCACTACCCTGAAGGGCTATGTGTGGAATCGTCGGCTACGTCGGGCATCGGTCTGCCCTCGACGTCGTTGTCGATGCGCTGCGCCGGATGGAGTACCGCGGTTATGACTCGGCGGGCGTGGCGCTGGTCGACGGGGTCGGCAAGCTCACGGTGCGTCGGCGTGCCGGTCGGTTGTCCAACCTGGAGAGTGCACTCGCCGAGACCGACCCCGCGGCACTGACCGGTGGCAGCGCCCTCGGTCACACTCGCTGGGCGACGCACGGACGTCCCACCGACCGCAACGCGCACCCGCACCGCGACGCCGCGGGCAAGATCGCCGTCGTCCACAACGGCATCATCGAGAACTACGCGACCCTGCGCCGCGAGCTGGAGATCGCCGGTGTCGAGTTCGCCAGCGACACCGACACCGAGGTGGCTGTCCACCTGGTCGCACAGGAGTATCGCCACAGCGAGACCGCTGGCGACTTCGTCGGCTCCGTGCTGGCGGTGCTGCGCCGCCTGGAGGGCCACTTCACCCTGGTGTTCGCCAATGCCGACGAGCCGGGCACTATTGTCGCGGCGCGCCGCTCCACGCCGTTGGTAGTTGGCATCGGCGACGGCGAGATGTTCGTCGGCTCCGACGTCGCCGCCTTCATCGGACACACCCGCGACGCGGTCGAGCTCGGCCAGGACCAGGCCGTGGCGATCACCGCCGACGGTTACCGGATCACCGACTTCCACGGCAACGACGACGCCGGCAATGCTCGGAAGTTTCACATCGACTGGGATGTGGCCGCCGCCGAGAAAGGCGGCTACGAGTACTTCATGCTCAAGGAGATCGCCGAGCAGCCCACCGCAGTGGCCGACACGCTGCTCGGGCATTTCGTCGACGGCCGGATCGTGCTCGACGAACAGCGGCTCTCCGATCAGGAACTGCGCGAGATCGACAAGGTTTTCGTGGTTGCCTGTGGTACCGCGTATCACTCCGGGCTGCTGGCCAAGTATGCGATCGAACACTGGACCCGGCTTCCCGTCGAGGTAGAGCTGGCCAGCGAGTTCCGCTACCGCGACCCGGTGCTTGACCGCAGCACGCTGGTGGTGGCCATCTCACAGTCGGGTGAGACCGCCGACACGCTGGAGGCCGTCCGGCACGCCAAGGAGCAGAAAGCCAAGGTCCTGGCGATCTGCAACACCAACGGCTCCCAGATCCCCCGCGAATGCGACGCGGTGCTCTACACCCGCGCCGGGCCAGAGATCGGGGTGGCGTCGACAAAGACGTTTTTGGCGCAGATCGCCGCCAACTACCTGGTCGGTCTGGCGCTGGCGCAGGCCCGCGGCACCAAATACCCCGACGAGGTCGAACGCGAGTTTCGCGAGCTGGAAGCCATGCCGGATCTGGTGGCTCGCGTGATCGCCGAGATCGCTCCGGTGGCCGCGCTGGCCCATCGGTTCGCCCAGGCGTCGACCATCCTGTTCCTGGGTCGTCATGTCGGCTATCCGGTGGCGCTGGAAGGCGCGCTGAAACTCAAGGAACTGGCCTACATGCACGCCGAGGGCTTTGCCGCCGGTGAGCTCAAACACGGCCCGATCGCGCTGATCGAAGACGATCTGCCGGTCATCGTCGTGATGCCCTCACCGAAGAGCGCGGCCATGCTGCACGCCAAGCTGCTGTCCAACATCCGCGAGATCCAGACCCGCGGCGCGATCACCATTGTGATCGCCGAGGAGGGCGACGACACGGTCCGTCCCTACGCCGATCACCTGTTCGAAATTCCGGCGGTGTCGACCCTTTTCCAGCCGCTGTTGTCGACGATTCCGCTGCAGGTGTTCGCGGCCTCGGTGGCGCAGGCGCGCGGCTACGACGTCGACAAGCCGCGCAACCTGGCCAAATCGGTCACTGTCGAGTAGCCGGTACAGCGATGACCTCTGTCAATGCGTAACGCGGCGGTAACTGGTGGCCCATACGGTTGGCGGATGCGACACATGTCGCCGCGAACGATAGGTGTCGAAGAGGAGTTTCACCTTGTCGATCTCAAGACGAGGCGACTGACGGCACGCGCCCCCGAACTGCTGGCCGAGCTGT
>Ga0179589_10000070_pt1 | contig 12073 bp, 15 predicted proteins | sample CZOMad2_1_08_16f_FD_182923 | JGI IMG/M metagenome (GOLD analysis project Ga0179589, IMG submission 182923) | Vadose zone soil fungal communities from Angelo Coast Range Reserve, California, USA - CZOMad2_1_08_16fungal | ecosystem: Environmental > Terrestrial > Soil > Vadose zone | place: USA... | reverse complement strand
CAGTACGGAGGCGGCAACTACTACGATCACTGACACACATCATATGCCTCTTGAATTTCAACAAATTTGTCCTGTGCATTCTTGTCGGGGTTCGTGTCTGGATGGTATTTGCGAGCTAGCTAAGTTGGCAAGTCAAAATGAAAAGTACATGTGAAGAACAAGGCGGTCACCGCACCGAAAAGTAGACCTTCTTGATTTCAGCGGGGGTCGCGTCCCTGCTCAGGCCAAGGACTTGGTAGGGATCTTTTGGAGCATATGAGGGTCTAGATGCATGAAAAAAACGCTATGAGAGCACGCGCATGAGATGGTATCACATGAATCAAGGTTTAGGGCGGAAAGTTTACCTGGCTGAATTGGGAGCGGGCGCAAATTGGCAGTTTCACGCCCCGTGTGTGATAGAGGGAAAATAAGCGCCTCATAGATAAAGGGTTTATTGGAGAGCGAGTACATGAGTAATATGAGATAAAGGAATGAACCCCTTGAGAAGGGAAGCGGAGGGACACCATACGCATACACGGACTTGATGGAGGGACGACGAGGCGCGTGAGTCGCGTTTGTTTGGCATTGTTTGTCAGTGTAAAATCTTAATTATTTTGTCATTGTCACGTGCATCCTGGTGCCTCCGCGGCTTGCTCCTTTCCGGCTCATCGCACGTCGCCATTCTCTCGTTCATACATCGCCACCTAGTACTATCGTACCTCCCTCTTTGGCCTCTGTATATATCTTCCGCACCGTCGGATTCCCGGCGACTTGTCCCCGCTAGCGCACGCCATGAGGTTTTCATCTCGTCCATTAATACACCAAGTTTTTGCATTCTTAGTCGGCGCAACTTGTGCATAGCAGAACGCCGTTTCATCAACGTCGGAGCTGTCGGCCATGACATTCTATGAACCATTCCGAGAGCTACCCCGGATAGGGCACTCTGGTTACCGGCTTTCCATAAATTGTCGTCGATCGTGCACCGGCACATCTAACAGGCTGCCACCCCAGTTTGTGAGGCGTGGCGTGAGGCGATTACGCCCTCGCCCGCCTCATTTACTGCCTCTCGCTTCCCAAAGCCCAGAACTCAATGTATCGCCACTCCGATATTGATTCCCATGGCGTCTCTTAAAAGTTTCGAGGTCTATCCCTTATTTTAAGTTTACGACGGTAATGTAATATCTCTGGAAGCAAAAGATGAATGTGTCCGAAGAATATTCCGATCTCTAATCACTACGAGACGTGTCCGCGGACACCATCCGAGTTAAGACAGAGACCTGGCCGCCCACCAGGCCTTGCCGTACGATACCACAATTTCGTCACCCTTTCGTATTCCCCCAGAGAGACTCCAGATACACATTCTAAGGTCACCACCAGCAGTCCACCGATCTAAAAACTGAGCGTTTGGCTTAGGTCGGATGCCACGGTAGTCATTCACGAATCGAGCCTCGTTTCCCATCACCGTGGCGTCCACCCCAACGCTTTCATGTGGGAAGCGGTAGAGCGAGATATCATAGTCCGAGGTTGGTCGATCGTCGGAGTGTACCTCCCCGATATACTCGACGATGAGAGTCTGCGGGGGGATTTTACTAGCCGCGAATAAACCGTGCTGCCCATGCGCAGGGTGTGAAGGGTGTGTGATCGGACGGATCACACCAAGAGAGGGTGGGGCTGGTGGCAGTGAGCTCCTCGTTGAACTGCCCCCTTTCAGAAATGAGATGGCATCAGCCGAGACTGAAGAGTGAAATTTAGGAACGGTCAAGTGCTGAACGTGGGTGGGCCAATGTTTGGGAGGACGGGTCATCTTTCAAAGTGTGGGTTAAGCGGTTGCGCGCTCTCGGACAGAAAAGGTAACAGCGTGGGATAACTTTACCCAAAGTTACCCTCCGTGGTGGTCTTTGCTCCGAACACGTTCCTCACGTTTGGTCCACGATGGGTCGTGTAGCGGCCACTTCGGTAGCCCGGATTTATGCGGATGTGAATGCGAAGCTTGGCCCGTCGTGGCATGAGTATGGTGAGCCTGCAGCGATCTGTTTCGTTCAGCCTGCACCGTTTCTTAGCCATTCCAGACAACTTGCAAGTACAATGGGGATCTCAAGACCACTATGAAATCGTGCGGAAGGTGGGACGTGGAAAGTACTCCGAGGTTCGTTTTCTTCTACCTATTGTCGTCTACCAACTCGAATCTCCCTCAGGTGTTCGAGGGGATCAACATCGCAAATGACGAAAAGTGCATTATCAAAGTACTAAAACCCGTCAAGAAGAAGAAAATCAAACGTGAAATAAAAATCTTGCAAAATCTCGCCGGTGGACCAAATATTGTCGCTTTACTTGATGTCGTGCGGGACCCGTTGTCAAAGATTCCCAGTCTTATCACAGAATACGTCAACAACATCGACTTTAAGGTTCTCTATCCTCGATTCAGCGATATGGACGTTAGATTCTACATGTTGGAGCTCTTGAAGGTGTGTATGATCCTTTTACCCATCTGTCTCCTTGTCTCTGATTCCGGTAGGCATTGGATTTCTGTCATTCCAAAGGTATCATGCATCGTGACGTGAAGCCGCACAACGTCATGATTGACCACGAACGGCGCAAGGTATGGTAACTTCTCGTATCACACCGCCCTCCTTGCTTATAACCTACGTGTGCTCTAGCTACGACTTATAGATTGGGGCTTGGCCGAGTTCTATCATCCGAGGACTCAATACAATGTTCGGGTGGCATCACGCTACTTCAAAGGACCGGAGTTACTGGTAGACTTCCAGGAATACGACTACAGTCTGGACATGTGGAGCTTTGGTTGCATGTTTGCATCGATGGTACGTCAGCCCCTGCCTGGCGCATTAATCCCACCAATGTATCCATTTACAGATTTTCAGAAAAGAGCCGTTCTTCCATGGTCACGACAACTACGACCAGCTTGTGAAAATCACCAAAGTCCTGGGAACGGACGAGCTATACGCATACCTTGAAAAGTATGATATCGAGCTTGATGCACAATACGACGAAATCTTGGGAAGGCGAGTGAGAGTCATTCGATTCTAGGGCACCACTTTTTAATCCATTCGGTCTCGCAGGTACCAAAGGAAACCGTGGACTCGTTTCATTACCTCCGAGAACCAGCGCTATATCACGAACGAAGCTATCGATTTCCTGGACAAGCTTCTCCGCTACGACCATCAGGACCGACTGACCGCTCGTGAGGCCCAGGCTCACCCCTATTTCGGTATGTTCTATTTCACGTCTACACATGGATGATGGGTTGAATGCGGCAATCCAGACCCCGTTAGAAACTCTTCAACGGTCGAAGAGAATGAAGGAACTCTGGTGTAGACCGTCACACTCTTCGAAGGTCTTCTGCGTGGACCCGATCAGGTTGTCAGCCGCACTCACTGTAATCTCTCTGTACTTATTCTATCCAGAATTGTCTTTTATTAGGCATCGGATACAGCCTTGTAGGCACTCGGGACACGTGCTATAATGACATATCATTCCTCTTGGACTCGCATCTCTACTGAAAGCTGAAAGGGCGGTGTGTTAGCGTTGCCCGTGCCCGTACATAAAGCCTTGTACACGTGACATGATCTTGTGCGGGGATCGTACGCCATGACACATCTTCAACCGACCGTTTTGATCCTTTCCCTATTTCTTGAGGGCATCAGAAGAAGGTTTGTCCCTTCTGGAGCCGGAGCACATGAACATGTTCCCTCTTCTCGAAGGACAGATATTTCTGACATCTTCGGACTTGCTGTCCATGAATTCCTTCTTACCCGTGTTTCTTCGCTAAGTTTCAGGTCTCAGGTACTCTGACATGTATATGCGCAGAATATGCAACGCTAGCGTCCATTGTCACCGGAATCCTGCACCAGAACTAGAACCTGAGTCCCTGGAGGAATTGTGAAATTTTTTGCACCCTCCGCTCACTTCGACCCATGTGGTAACCTACAAGTTAACCTCGCCCGATTTGATCGTGTATGTCGGTCTCAATATCAGACGATTCTCTGACATTGTCGTTATTTTCAGACTGTCACACACGACTCTCCTCTGCATCTGCCCAATCCGACAATCCCAACAACCTACGCAGGAGCTGCGACCTGAATTCTTACGTCACCCCTTAGATAGCGATTATCACAAAGAAAGAAACGACAATCAACTTTGGAACCACATTTCCATGTCAGTCATGTGCTGCGTGTACTAGTCCATATTCCATCGAATCCACCATTCGAATCCAGAGGCTGATCAGAGTAATTCTGCTGGACGTCATCCCGGTATTATTTGCTAATACGTCCTACAGCCGTCCCTAAATCTGGCTAATGTAAGAACTTTCTGAACCGAAACCTGGCCTCAGAATCTGAGTAGTTCCGCAGATTTACCATTCTGGTCGCTCTCACCCTCAACTCGCTTTTTCAGGGACAGCCGTGCCCTCTATTGCGCGTCTCGTTGCTTCTGACATTCAAATTTTTGCCAATCAAAAGGTAAAATTGTGACGCTCAGTCTCAGTCTGAAATGGTAGGCGGCGAATTCGGCCTAGTATTGACAGCCCAAGGCACAGCCTTGCCGACCACCGTATGTGCACCCTGTTCCTTATGAGGGAGCAATGCTCCACAAGTCCTTTTTCGGTCTTGCCTTGCCAACTGAGTCGAGGACGTGCGGAGGAGGCACCAGGTATGCCGTGTTTTTGCAGACTGAGCCGGTAATTGTATAAGGTTCTAGACTTGGGTTTCAAGCTTTTGCTGCCGGTCAGATCGACTGAGTTTGCAGGCTTGCCCGCATTTCGGCGGCTCCGCAACGCCTTACAGGTGGCTTCTCCACACCTCCGTCTTTTTTTGAACGCTACTTAATTTTAAACGCAGTTTACGTACAAGTTTGTGCGAACCCCTTACCCCCCTCCCCTGCCGTGCTGATGGTTCTACTGTCTCCCGGCCCGACCGTGTAGGATAATACCCCGTTGTGGGTACCGGCACTGAAATTTTTTTTAACAGTAACGCGGTTTTCGGTCAGTCGTTTCTGATTGTGGGGTGGAACAGAATTGGGGTAACGGTCTTTGGTGAGAACCAAGATGCAAATACGTGTTTTCCCTTTACCGGCTACTTGTCCTGTGCCGTGTTAACGCACGGTCTTGCCACGGAGATAGGGATGAGCTCTCCTCCAGGTACGTTTGAAAGTGATATCCTTTCTGATTCACTCACGGCCATATCGTAATGGCCATTAATTGTGAGACTAACGTATGGAGCTATCAGCGCCAAAATCCCAATGCAAGCTTACGATCTTGGAATGGAGAGAATGCAGTGTTTACCTCAACTCAAGGGGACATTGGTTTGGTTTGGTATTTCTGCTTTGATCTGCTTCCGTCTTCTAGATCGATTGGCTCGGGTTACTCGGACCCCTGCACGTCAGCACTCCTGTACGGCCACCGAGGGTTTTTGTAAATTCAAATGTCGAGCGCCGGCTCAACGAAGGAGCGCCGATAGATGTTACTGGCTCGCGTGAGGTGCTGTAGCTGCGCCAGGGCCACTCCCCAAGGGTAAGACGGTACAACCCAGTGCCGCACACTCGTTTCGACGAGCCTGCACGTTCAAGTCTGTCAGCGTTCAAGAAGGGTGTCATCCCCACGTTTGCGCGCTCACAACGGCTATCAGAGGCGCAGGAGAGAGATTGTATTGATGACCGACATTGCGACCGCACAGATGAGAAATCCGGGCGGGCGGTCCTGTCAAGCGCCCCGTAGCCTTAACGGTTTGAATAATTCAAAAGCGAGGAAATAAGCTTGAACGGTTTCTCGGCGCTCTCGTATCCCGGTCCATCGGTCATAGAGACGCGCGCGGGTGACCAGAGTTGACGCCGGCTCACTTCTCTTCTGCTCGCGTCTGATAATTTGGGTGACGTCATCCAGCAAGACTTCCAACTAATGAAACAAGGCATATTCTGAATTCTGAATTCGGGAAACAGACAGGCAAGTTTGTACATGGGGTCCAGGCGCCATACGTATATAGATATGGAAAGCCCGCGTGTTGGTTCGCTTCTTGGCATTTCCGATTGGAAACCCTCTAAGATCACGTTTTGTCGCAAGCTCCGGGGCGCTCACGTCTGGAACGTAACGATCCGTCCAAAAGTGGACCCTGTACCCCAGATGCCTCGGCGCAGACAGGCCAGCTGCACGATTTGGCTGTGATCAACAAAAAGGTTGGCATGCGCACCCTGGTTCTGGATGTGATATGCAAAGACTGGAAGGGTGCGCCAATGAGTGGTCTCTGTGTGCACAAGAAAGCGGGGGTGGTACCTTCCGGATCAGCAGCTTCGAACCTTGATGGACGGCAGCCGAAATGTGCCATAAGGGCGCGCTCAAAGACGAACAAGGGGGCATGTAAAAAAGCTTACATTACTTTATCATTGGGAAGTGCAGCGTTGATGGCCGAGATCACGTCTGTCCGCCAAGAACGAACGTTCTCTGTGATCCCTTCGCTTTCGATCATGATCATCTGCCCAAGCCCAGGTTTATCACTGACACATCTATCATTCTCTCAGGAATTCGGACGCACATACGCGCCGGCCTGGAGAAAGGTATTTGCGCGATCGATCAACCACTTTGGGTCTCTAGACCCGGCTGACTCGAGTTCTTCGACAGACGCGTCACCTCCGGCGCCCCATCTATCGACAAAAAGGTGTCAGGGAGTATGAACATGCGGTATTTGCGTGTGATCCGCTAACTGAATGCCCACTTCGGGCTTGGGTTTCAGGCCATGGGACGCGGTGAGCCGAACGAGTGAAGCCCAGTCATCAGTGGGGATGGACAAGAAGCCGGAGGAGAGTTCGAGCACGTCAAAGCCAAGGTCCTTGCACTTGCGGAGGTACTTGGTGAGGACGCCCTTGTTTCCGGCAGAAGCAGCCAAGACGCGTTCGACATAGCCTCCAGTACTAACGTAGCAGTCTGATACGGCAGATCTCGTCGGCAAGGGAAACGTCGGGTGGTGATATGAGAGACAAAAATAAAGCCGAGCGCACCGTGCTTGTGAGCGACCTCGATCAGGTCACGCAGCCTCTTTTCGGGCATGAGAGAAAATGAGCCGCCCGCAAATTTGATTCCGTCGACATATTCGCCCCAATCAGACAAGAGCTCGTCGAGATAGGTACGAGTGACGGGATGATAGTATGGTCCACGGATCTCCGTGATGCCTTTATTACGGTCGGGTTTGACGGCGAGGGTATTAACAGGAAGGAAAGGGAACGCCGTCTGCGAGGTGCGGGCAGGAGTAGCAGTGCTGAAGGTGCGGAGAGAGAATAGAGAGCGCCGAGTGAGTAAGAGCATGTTGTTGGTAGTGAGAGGAGAGAGATAGAGGGGTGCGAGTATGATGATGTCAGATGTCTGTGAGAGCGCTTATTCCGTAAGAATATATCTATGCCAAGCCAATGTGACAAAAATAGTTCCTGGTTGATAAAAATGTCCTCTCTTGCTCAGCCTTCATCCTCCCAACACGTCTCTCGTCTCTCTCGGCTAGGTGGCGAAGAATATTCGAACGAGAACTGGCGTGGCATGATGCGTGGAGCGGACAGATGACACTGTGATGGGAAGTTCTCTGAATCTCATCCCAGGCAAAAAATAGCACGGCTTTGGCTTGGCATTTCTAAATATACTTGGCACACGGATGGGCGAAGGCTTGGGCATTGCTCAAAAGACTCTTGGCTGGCTTGCTCTCTCGTTGCTCGCCGCCACGCCCTTTTACCCTTTTACATGACATCTATCGCTCCCGTTCCTCATCCCTCCGATTCTCACACCGTCGCCGACCATCTTCCCCCTCGCTCTTCAAAATCTCTCCTTGCTTCTACATGGCAAGTTCTTGATCAGGTGTCCATCCCTCGCTCTCTTCCTCTTCCGTTTCATCAAGCTCATCACTACCTTACCTTTTAAGCCTCCGCCGCCAACCCTCCGTGAAATCCTAGGAGCGTACCGCTCGCGTGGGGATGGCGACCGCGAGATGTTGATGGCCATGCTGCATGCCAAGAGCGCCGAGGACCAGGTATGAACGTTTGTGGACCCCTCTTCACATCGCTTAACCATCTGTACGTATTATACTCTATAGAGGATAGCATCCGTCGCATCTCTCCATCGCTCCATGCTCGAATACTATCAGATATCCTCGAGGCAGATGCAAGAAACGCCGTATCCTCCTGATTTGGATCCAGCTGGAGTTCCGTTCCCATTCCCGAATGGCGCTAATCAGTCCCCAGTTTCATCTCCTGCGGCTGCGCCCATACCGCATCTCCCCCACCACCACCAAAATGACGGGCTGAGTCAACGTCCCACTCCCGCGCATCCGCACAAGCGCGTTCGGACTTCGGAGTCCCCGCCTTCCACATATCGCTCCGTTCCGAGCTCCTTCACTCCTTCGCCACCCCCTAGACCATCATCGGAATATTCGTCGCGTAGTGGTTCGGTTGATCATTCCCCTCACGCTCACGCGAGGGATGCTATGGCAATTGGGTCATTACTGACCATGGGTGCCCAGAAACCACGTGATGACGTGAATGATCCGTCGCAGAACCATGCAATGCGCGAGCGCGAGGACAGATTGCTGTTCCGCCGGTAATATCGCAGTTTCTTTTTCCTCTTGGGTTTTGCGTTTCTTATGGCATGTTGTACTACTATGTTGCTCGCTATGTTGTTAAGTTAAAAAATTTCTTCGTTTACACGCAGATAGAGACTTGATGGCTGTACAGTATGAGCAATAATTTCTCGATGCCATCTCGGAGCACGTGTGAAGCCCTGATTTGCTAACTAAAAAAAACCTCCATTCCGTCACTTTTCTTTTTTTTCTTCCTCATGGCCTCACCTTGCCACCTACCAATCCGACTTTGCCTCTTTGCAGGCCCCCCTTTTCCTTCAATACCCTCCTGAGCCCATTATGGACCCTCAGTCTTCTCTCCAAGACTCACCCCCCAATATCATTATTTCTAATGTCGATCCAGATGACATCTTCCGTGGTGAAAGACCCCAAACATCAGACCAGGGGTCTGCAACTTCCCAGAAATCGTTTTCCTCCGTGTCTTCGGACTCCACCAGTCTAGCTGGTGGACGTTTCGGTGCCCTTGCAACTCGCTTGGAGCGAGCGATCACTCGTTGGGCGCGCAATAACTGGGCAGACTCGTCTTCCACAAACTCGAGCTCTTCCTCGGACACCTCCCACTCGTCCTTCCGCACGGCCAACAAGTCAAAGTCATCCCGACGCAGGCGTCGGCCCCCTAGCCTCGCGGATCTACAGCAACGTGAACAATCTGAGCGAGCAGTTGCCGCGCGTATGCGGGCCCGCGAGCTCACGCGACGTGCCATTCCTCGCGAGTTCAATTTGTATTGTCCCCCTTTATATCCGCCTCAGGATGACGATTTTATCAAAGAGGAACGACAGCTTGTACGCGGGCTCTCGTTGGACGTCATCCTCCCGCATTTACATCACGTATTACGAAAACCGGGTAAAGCCCGTCGTCCCCGACACCGAGGGCGCCTGCCGAGAGTTGAGCTCGACCACCCTCATCGATCGCACCGCCATCATCACTCGCACGGTCACTCTGAAGAGGAAGCACGCAATTTGCGCGCATCTCGTGCTGATACTCTCGAGGTACCATCGCTAACGATGGCAAAGGGGAAGGATAAGGTCCCCACTACCAGACCACTGCCATACCCACTGCAAACCGCGTTGACACAGGGAGATCCTGTCGCGGGAACGTCGCCGCAAGCTTGGTGGCTTGATGTTGCAAGCCCGTCATGGGAAGATATGAAGACGTTGGGCAGGGTAAGCAGCTCTTCATTCCTTCTCTTGACGGTTGAGTTAACTCGAGGCGCAGTTGCTACATCTTCACCCTCTCACCCTTGAGGACATCCTACAGCAGGAGCCACGCGAGAAACTCGAGTTGTTTCCCATGCTCGGTTATTATTTTATCGTCTTTCGTGCGGTCGAGTACTCGACACCGCAGGGGCTGCTTGATGGCGCCAGTCTAACGTCTGGCCTTTCCCAGCTTGGTGTTGCAAATGAGATTTGTATATACCTCGTCGTATTCCGAGATGGTATATGCACGGTGAGTTGTGGTCGTGCATCTACCGATACCACTCTTACTGATAATATTATAGTTCCATTTTTCAAACATCTCTGGTAAGTCCTTCTGCCAGCATGTATGCGCATTGCTGACGTGGTGTAGAGCATCTCAATCGTGTTCGTGGAAAGCTCCAAACCGTAGAACAAACCGCTCGCAGGTCGTCTGGTATGTCAACGTCCTCTTTATTCTCCGTTCTGACACCTCATGCCGCCCTCAGCTTGGATCGCTCATGGAATACTCGACTCGGTCGTCGATTCGTTCTTCCCTGTCGTGGAAGAGATTGAGGAACACGTCATGACCATCGAAAATGCCGTATATAACGAGGATAGCCCGGCGTCCACCGTCACACCCATCCCTTCAACGAGTGCACGGGCACTGCGGATCCTACCAGCTGGGGAGGCCAACCCCTTGTCCAATGCGCGGCCACTGCGGACCCTGACAACTACGGAGAAATCCATCTCCGTATCCTCGTTCGTTGACGACAAGCGCGCCTTTTCCCGAGACATGGCTTCCATCAAAACAACCAAGACCAAGTTCTCGCTTCCCAGGTTGACCTGCAGTCTCATGTGGCGGCGCTTGCGGCGGGCGTTTTCTCGCCTGATCGGCTTTTCTAAACGAAACAAGCCTGGAAACGTCGAGCCGAGCTTCTCGCGCGCCACCTATGGTCTCCACCGCATAGCACGGACGAGGCAGTTGGCCACGTCTGTGGCACGTGTGTTGGCAACCAAACCGGAAGTCGTCGCCGCGATCCGTAAGCGGTTACTGGCCTCGGATGGCCCCGCTGCCAGTGACGACTCGGAAGTCGCCATCTACTTTGGCGATGTCCAAGGTGAGACCGAGAGAGGACCCGGAGTATATGAATTGAACGTGGCGCTGTAGACCATATCCTTACATTACAACAGTCCTTGGCGCACTATGAACGGATGTTGAGCGAGTCGCACCCGATATACCTACAGAGTTTGCGCATCGACTGGTTGCGTGCCCAAGCAAAGGGCAGCGTTGCAGCTTTTATACTCTCCGTTGTCACCATGGCTGTGGTGCCGTCATCTGTGATTATCGGTACGTATACGCTATGCTTATTCGTGTCCTGGTCGAGTCATGGATGGTGATTATAGGAGTTGTCTCGATGAATGTCACGCTCCCGCATAATAATTTGGACAGAGGAAAACTCACAGCTTTCGCGGTGGTCATGGTGCTTGTTCTGTGGGTTCTAGCTCTCTTTCTCCTCCTGGTAAGGTACTGGTGGGTGAAGGCGAAGCGGAGGCGTGGAGCTGCGTTGGAGTAGCACCTGCCGAAGATAACTATATCACCAGCGTTGATTCAGTATGCGAAACTGCTATTTTCTTATGATCGTCGAGCAATGAAAATGATGGTAGACTTCCCTAACCAGTGCTCGGGAGACGTGGATCTCATTTTACGGGAATCCTAGAAAAAATAATAGAAATGACGAAACGATAGCATATGTAGATAAGCAGGGCTAGGTTTTGTTACTTGTACTTTGAACTCTCCAGTGCACGAATACCCACAGATGCTAAATTCTGTAGCCGGAGAGTCATATCGATAGCAATGCATAACGGAATGATGAAAAACGGAAGGTAGCTAGAGAGAAGCAAGACGCGTTGCTGAGGGGAAATAGAGATGATCTTTTGCGAGACAGTTATGGCGGACGTCAAAGGGGTATCGATGATGGCGACGAGGCACGCAAGGGTGGTCGTAGCGGTAGATGCACCGTACAGCACGAGGAGGCCGTATATTCCCGGCGAATCTGAAAAAAAATGGGGGTTGGTCTACGATACGCAAAAGCCCAACGAAACGTACCTTTCCAGAGTCCGCGCGCGCCAAGGAAGAAAACTGGGAGCTGAAACAGACTGCATATAGCGTCCGAGCGAGATATTGCAGGGGTTGTTTTTTTTTTTGGGGGGGGGGAGGGGGGAGAAGGGATTTTAAACCTGAGGCGGACAGAAACGGGGGGAAGCGGATCCGGGGTACCGTTCTGGTTACATGA
>Ga0179589_10000069_pt1 | contig 12168 bp, 9 predicted proteins | sample CZOMad2_1_08_16f_FD_182923 | JGI IMG/M metagenome (GOLD analysis project Ga0179589, IMG submission 182923) | Vadose zone soil fungal communities from Angelo Coast Range Reserve, California, USA - CZOMad2_1_08_16fungal | ecosystem: Environmental > Terrestrial > Soil > Vadose zone | place: USA... | reverse complement strand
CTGACCCTGCTTGATCTTGTCCCGAAGCGCCTGCAACTTGGCGTGCGCTTCGGCGGTGGCCGAGAAGAGTTCCTTAGGCTCCTTGACGGCACGCGGACCGTAATCGTTGGCGTCGATGCGTGCCTGCGCCTTCTTGGACTCGCGCTCGATCTGCTGCATCCTTGACTTATTGTAGGCTTCGGCTTCGGTGGGTGGCGGGTTGGACTCGTCCTCAATCTCCGCCAGCTTATCCTTCATCGCGTTGCGCTCTGCCATCAGGCGCTCCACCTCGGGATCGTGGGGCAACGGCGTGCCGGTATCGACCGGCTTATCCCCGGTGCGAAGCTGCTTATCCAAATCGGCGATGGCGTTGCGCAGGGCGGTCTTGCGCGCCTCATTGCGCCCGGCCAGTGCTTCGGGAGAAGGCGGTCCGGTGCGTTGCTTCAAAAGTTCGTTCAGTTCCGCCTGTTTCTCACGGATAGCCTGCGTGGCCTTGTCGCGCTGTAGGCCGGTGTGGAGCGGGTCCAGACCTTCCTTCAAGCGGTCGATGGAGAGTTGCAACTGCGTGATGCGCCGGTACTCGGCGAGCTTCACCTTGTCCGCCGCCTTGCTGGGGAACTTCACCTTGCCGTATTCCGAGAAGGCCATCCGCACGTCCTTTTCGGTCGCCGCTGGGTAGGATTGCTGGACGGTTTCGTGCGTGGCCTTCATCACCGCATCCAAGCCATCCACGCCCGCCTTGATGTGGGCGCGGGCGATCTCGTAGATTGCTCGGTGCGAAAGCTGATCTCCGGCAGCGGCGTCCGCCTTGAGGCGTGCAGTGGCATCGGGCACACCGGATTCCTGACCTTTCTTCACGCCGCTCTTGACCGCCTTCTTGACCTCCTCCGGTATGTCGCCCGCGCCAATCAGCTTCTTGACCGACTTCCACGCCTGTTCCAAAAAGGGCGTCACTTTGTCACCATACTCGGAAGCCATCTCGGCGAACGCCTCCGCCTTTTTCAATCCGAACTCGCCCACCTTGTGCGCCAGAATGTTAGCCACATGCACCACCACCGTAGGGTCAACGCCCGTGTTCATCTGGCTCAACAGCCCGCGCAGCGCCACCTTGGACGAATCCGCGTTGACCTTGAGCCGGTACACGATCTTCTGCGCGTGCTCGAATACCGCCTTGGACCATTTGGGCCGTTTGGCTTCCGATGCCTGTAAGTCCTTAATCGTCTGCTCGTGGGTACGCGCCAAGTCGGAGGCGTTCTGCGCTTCCTTCTGTGCAGCCTCAAGCGCCTGCTGCTTTTCAGCGGCCTCGGATTGCAGGCTGGCATGATCCGACGCCTGCTGCTTGAGCGTGTTGAGTTCGTCCAGTGAGAGCGAACCGCCCTTGAGCGCCCGCGCCTTGCGTTCCAGAGACGGCAGGCTGTAGTCTTCCTGAATCATCCGCTGATACATCCGCCCAATGCCACTCCACTCGGACCCGGCACGGCGCGAGGCGTTATCGACCGCCGTAAGCTGCTCCTCAATCTGTTGCAATCGCTGATGGGCGACACCGGCCTCAGTTGGGTCCGCATCCTCACGCCCGGCCCGTTCCTCCCATTGGGTGCGCTCGTTGATGATCCGTTGGCGCTCGACAAGTAACGCGGCGGCATCCTGACGGGAAATCTTGGCGTCGCCGTTGTTGATCCGCTCCACCAAGGCTGGTCCGGTCGATGGGTCTTGATAGGCCGCATCTTCTGCTGAGCGCACCGCCGCATGATCGTCCGGTGCGGATGCCGTGGGGATTTCGTCCTGCCCGCGTTGCAGGCGTTCGGTATCGACCACCACGCGCTTGATGCCCGTTTCGGCCTGCGGTGGAAGTTCACCCACGGTCATCTTGCCCGGCCCCATCGGAAGGCCGTTGTCCTGTGGTGCAGGCGGCTCAGGCGGAGGTTCCGTTGGCGCGGCGGAAAGTATCGGGCGCGATTCGGCCTGTGCCTGTGCGGCCTTGGCCTGCTCCCAAAGCATTTGTCGCTCGGCTGGGTCGGTTGTCTTCTGGCGGCGCAGCAGCAGCCGCTCGGCAACGTCGGGCTCTGTGGGTGCGGGCGCTTCGACCGGAGCAGGCGCTCGGTTGCGCAACTCGGCGGCCACATCCGCCATGCCGTAGTTCTGCGCCATTGTGGCAGCTTTCTCGTGATCGCCTCCGCTCATCATCAGCATGTCGCCGATGTTCTTCTCCAGTGGAGCATTCGTGTTGCTCGTTCCGACGGACTCCGGCACAACCGATGGCTCTGTGGTGCTCGGCGGCTGCACCGGAGTTGCTGCGGGTTCCACAGACGGACGCGAAAGCGGTGTTGACCCAACCGTAAATTCATCAGGAACTCCACGGCGCAACAAGCGGCGCGAGGTGATGTCGGACAGCGATGTGAGGCGCGAGCTATGCAACCCGCCCGTGGCCATCCCGGCATCGAGAGCCAGTTGCCCCACGCCCATCGTGGTTCCGTAAACGTCGCCCTCCTCGGCTCGGTTGAAGATCGTTCTGGCGGCTTCCGGGGCGTCGCGAATGCCTTGCACGGCAAAGCCTGCACCAACACCGGCACGGATTAGTGCGGGCGCGCTAGGCACTGCCGCCAGCGCAATCCCCTGTCCGCTCTGAATGAAGTTGGCGATGCCGCTCGCCGTGTCCGTCGCGCCCGCAATCAGCCCATGCGCCTTCTGAAATTCCGGCGTGGTCTGCGGAATGGGAAAGAACGGCACTTCGGTCGGGTCGGGAAAGTTACCGGCGGCATCCATATTGCCGCCATGCGCTCTGGAAATCTCCTGAATGCGATGGCTCTCCGCCGCCATCTCGTCCGACGGGTCGCTGGCGCGATCATCTTCGTCGTTCCCAATTTGATCTGCGCGCGGTGCTGTTTTCCAAGGCTCCGCGTCCGCCATTGGGGCGTCAAGCCAAGGAGCTTCCAGACTCACGGCTTGATTCGGTGTACCCCGTCAGGGTCGATAAAATGTGTGCCGCTCGGCAACGCGTGAAAGTCTTCGGCTCTCTTTATGGAAACCGGGGCGGGTGTGGCCTTATTGGAGCTACCGAAGATGCGAGAGAGAATTGAAGGCTGCTCTGGCTTTGGTTGATTCTTTACTGTGGCCGGAACGGAAGGATCATATCCGTCGGGATAAAGTTGAGATGTCAAATCCCCGTTTATTCCCTGCGCGGAAGCTTGTTCCTGCCTCAAGGCTTTACCTGCCCGCACCACACCGGGCGATAGGTGGACATTGGGACCAGAGACATAAACCGGATGATCCGAGTCAAAACCCTTTTCCGGCTTACCCGGCATGGCAATGACATCACCCTCCTTCGCACCGCGCGCTTCCATTTCGTTGACCGCCGCAATCGGGTTAACGCCAAACGCCTTAGTATAGGCGTCGATCTTTCGATTTACATTGTCGATCTGCTTGGTCGCGTCTGGCTGTGCCCCGTAGGTCGCCTGATAGAGCGCCTGCGCTTCCGGTTCCAGCATGTTCCGCAACTGCGGTTGCTGGCGGAAGACATCGTATTTGGACCGGCCCGCCATTGACGCGGCGCGCTGGGCGGACACCGTCTGCTGTTGCTGCGCGGCGAAGGCGTTAGGGTCGATGCCGTCGGGAATCTGGAGCGTCTTGCCACCGATGAAAAGGTTGTTGCCCGAGATACCGTACCCGCCCGCATCGGGATTCATCGCCGCATCGGTCTGGCGGCGGAGTTGCAAGGCGAGGTTGGCCGCATCGGGAACGTTCTGGAGGATGCGATTCTCGTTGAGCTTTTCCGTCAGGGCGAGCGGTTGACCCGCGCCGCCTCGCGCGCTCATCGCGGCCCGCTGCGCGGAGTTTGCCACCGCCTGATGGATGGCTTGCTGTTGCTGAACGGCATCGGCAATCTGGCTCGACACGCCCGCACGCTGCAATCCTCCACTGGTCGAGTCGTCAAACTGATAGTCGTTGCTCCACGTCTGTCCATCGGGGGACCAGCCCGACCCGTAGCCCGCGCGGTTATCCGCCACGGGTGCGGCAATTCCATACCGGCCCGCATCGCTCAAGTGCGCTGCGCTGACGTGGAGTTGCGATGGGTCACTAAACATGCCCGCGCTGAGCGAAGGATTGGCCATGCTGTCGTAGTTGGAACGATAACGCAGCATGGCTCAGTATTGGAGGGCCGCATACCGCTGTGACCATCCGGCGCTGCCCTGCTGGTAGGGGTTCTGGTTATCGCTACCGGCGTAGTCGGGATTGGGATACTGCTGACTGCCGGAGTTGAGCCGGGACAGCCCGCTTTGAAAGCTGTAGCGCGGACCCTGCTGCTGAGGAGCGCCACGCAAAAGGCTCAGATCGAACTGGCGCTTTTGCAGGCCGAGTTGTTGCTGTTGCAATCCGAATGTGTCGGAGAATTGTTCGTTCTGACTCGCCATGTTCTGCTGGGCCAGCCCGTATTGGCTCTGCTGGGCGGCGCGCTGCATGGCGTTCTGATCCATTGAGGTGGCGGTCTGCCCCATCAGACCCGCCTGACTTTCGCGCATCTGACCTTGCAGCTTGGCCAAGTCAAACGCCTGCATGTTGCGCTGATTGTAGAGCGGCAGCATCGCCCCGGCCTGTGCGAAGCTCGCACCGACCTGTCCGCCCGATTGGATGGCCCGGTTCTGTGCCGCCGCTGCCTGTGCCGCCGCGCTCGCGCGTTGCTGATCGAAATTGGATTGGATGTACTGGTTGCCAGTCGCCTGAATGGGCGCGAAGTTGTAGAGTTTCGGAATCTGCCCTTGAAACTGCTGTAGGTTCTGGTTGGGATTACCGCTCAGGTAGTTGGGGAACTGAGACTGCTGGAATTGGGGCTGATTGAAATTCTGCGTCTGAGTGGTCATGGCGTATCGGGTGCTATCAGAAGCGGTGCAACAATCAAGTGGCAATTAGACCGTGGGACGTCAGGTCGATTAAAAGCTGCGCCAGCGCCTCGCGGGTCTGAGCCAAGGTGGCGGTGGCACCGTTGAGCGCACCGCGCGTTCCGTTGCTGCTCGTCCCCCAGCCGGAAATCTGTGTTCCGACCACCTTCTTGTCGCTGCCGGATGCGCCCGTGCGCAAGCTGTTCTCCGCCAGCAGGACGTTGAAGAAACAGTTTCCGCTGCCATCCCGAATAGCCAGCGTACCGACCGTATCGAGATGGGTGGCGGCATCAAATATCACCTTGTCACTTGCCGCCATAAAGCCGTCCACGCTGCTCGTCGCATTGGAGTGACGGGCAACGGCGTTGTTGGTCAACACGCCATGCTGCGCGGCGGAAAGACTGCCACTGAATGTCGAGAGTGTCACACCTTCCACGGCGTTGGCCCGGTTCTGTACGAAGTAGGTCACGTTGCCCGTGGTGTCCCGATACCAGCCGAAGTCGCCCACGTTAGGGAAGGCGATAGTCGTTGGTGCGCCCGTGCCGTCCTGAGGATCTTGGTATTGCGTCACGCTGTCTGGAACCTCCGCCGATTTGACGTTGCCCGCCGCATCGGGAATGGCCAGCACCGTGCCGCGTTTACCGCGCCCCATCAGGCGGTCGTGACTACGCGTGCCACGGGGCTGCTTACCATTCACCTCGTGCGGTAGTATGCGGCCCTGAACGTCAAGCTGGCGCTGCAAGTCGGCGAACGTCTCGGTCAACTGCTGACAAAGCTCCGGCACGGTCGTTGCCGTGAAAGCTTTGCGAATGACGGGCTTTGGGGCGGTCTGCATCAGGGCTGCGCCCTAAACTTGAGCACGTAATTGAAGTTCTGGAAGTTCTTGTACCCCACTTCAAGAATCTCGAATCCGAAAGAGGTTTGGAGGGCTTGCGTGGCTGCCGTCTTGGTATTCCAGCAGAGCGACGGATTGCCGCCACCTCCGCTTCCGCGTGTCAGTTGCTTGAGTTGGAATTGGAAGGTGTCCAAATAGGCGGAGCTATATTCCTCAAAAATACGACAGTAATGCTTGGTCACATTATCCATCGTGCTCCAGATTTCTGTAGGTGACTTGCTCTTGGTCGGTTCGTCCAAGTCGGTGTATCGACGATGACGACAAGGGATAATTCCAATGTAGCACGGAACCAACTCCAGATCGTAACTGGCGTTGTTTCCGTAATCAGTCAATGAATCGTAAATGATATTCGTTCCTTCCACATACACCCTACCGATTGTCACTATGTGCGCATCCGTATCGGAAATGAAGTCGGTGGCAGCAGCAATCTCAAACCAAATTGGAGGAACGGTCTGATCGGTCGGAACCGTATAGGCCCACAGCCCAACCGCGCAGGTCAGACGAAGCGAATACCCAAAGGCGAGCGTTGGCGTCAGGTCCGCTTCCGCATCAACATTAAACGTGTAGAATGAACGTCCATCAAATGCATAATTGACCTGAATGGCGGTGACGATGGCCGAGAAATAATTCGGGGAGCTTGGATTGCCCCAAAATTGCAAGTCAGCACCAAGTGGAGGCGGATTCACACCAACTGCAATCGTGATGAGCCAGTTGCTCCCGCTCACGTTGACCTGAGAACTCACAACTGTTGTTGAGTTGGTAATCCGCATGGTGCTGGCCACGTACACGACGGGATGCGGCGGCGTGAAGGTGGCCCATGCCGCACCACGAATAATGTTCCCGTAGTAGCTCTCATCGAATCCCGTGCAGATGTGGCCGCTCTCCAATCCCAGCATGGTGAAGGTAGATTTGGTCTGCGGGTCGAAGATCGTCGCGCTGGCGCTCACGTTGTGGTCCGTCATGATCGACCATCGGCCCGTCGGCCCGTGTAGCAGCAGGGCGGTGTCGATCAGGTTGCCGCCCAAGTCGCGCGTCTTGATCCAGAAAGCCGTCAGTTCGGTATTGGAGTCGTAGATCGAATGGAAGAAACGGCTCGCGTACACATCAGGGAAGATGGATCGCATGGTGCGAAAGATGGCATCGCTGACCGGCATGGCGGAGTTACCGTTGGTCGAGATGAGCGAAAAGCTCTTGGGGTCCACGCCGGTCAGAGCCGACTTGCCACCCTCGTATCGCGCCAGCACTTGCGAGAAGTGGGAGCCGAGACTGTACTGCGTGTCGATATCCACCGCCGTCAGGGCAAAATTGTCGCTATCGCTCTGGTTGAGCGCCAGTCGTACCATGCGTGACGGTTGTTCAAAGCTCAGCACGAGATAACTGTCATTGCCCACGACCGACATTGCCGTGGCGGCACCCGCGCCGAACTTGACCGCAAACTCGCTCGCCACGGAGGTTGTCGAGCCATCCGCGTTGAAGGTCACATCGGTCTTGCCCCACGAGAACGGGTTGAGCGGTTTGCTCCGGTAGAGCGTGGTGGCAAATCCGCTCAGGTGAATCTTGGTCGTGCCATTGAACGGGACAACAATCAGGTTGGTCAACGCCGCGTCGCTGTACATGCCCGCCGTGGTGGCGTCGATCCGCTTAAAGTAAAAGCTGCCGCGTCCGTCGTATCCACCCGTGGTAATTCCATCGAACGTGGCCGTCTGCCCATCGCGCCCGCTGAACCACGCGCTGAATCCCGTCAGCGTGACCGTGGAAGTCGAGTTGACCGTGACGGTGTAATCAAACGGAAAGTTTCCGATGCCAAACCACTGCGTTCCGTCGAACACGCAGAACTGCATCGTCGGGGCCGGATAGTTGTCGATTTCCAGAATCTCGTTCGTATCTGTCGGGGCGCTGTCCAGAAATACCGTCGTGCCTGCCACGCTGTCATTCGCCACGCGGCCCACGTAGAACATCTGACCGGCTGCCGCTGCCGTGGTGGCGATGGCTGCCGAGAGAGCGAGCGTAGTGCGGTAAATCCAAATCCAATCCACGTCCGAGCGGGTGGTTTTGGTCACGGTGACATTCAGGTTTTTGTTGCCGCCGGTGATCGTGAAGGTGGCACTGGCCGGGCTGGGGATGCTGCGCGGCCAAAGATCGCCGCCGCCGGTCACGGCATTGTCCACGAACGGATAACGTGATGAGGCGTACACGTAGCGGTAGGCGACAAAGGTTCCAGAAGTCAGACTTCCAGCCCCGGCGCTCGCCACTGTCGGTAGAACCGTGGGCGCATCGAATCCAGCCGGTGCCAAACTGGCCTGCGGGGTGACGACCTGCGTGACCTCCTCACCGTTTGTCCGCAGGGTGAGGCGCACGCGCGGGCTGGGCGCGTAGCAGTCCTTCCAGCGGCTCTGGACGTTATTGGAGATGACTGAGGGCATTATGTTTCCCTTCCAATCTTGACGAACGCATAGAACTGGCTGGCGACAGCCCCATTGACGTTCGCGCCAGTCATCTGATCGTTAAAACCGCAAAACCAGATAGACTGACCCGCTCCAATATCGCTGCACTTGTGCATTATTTGGTAGGTCTTATTACTACTACTGACGGTGAACTGTCCCCGGAGATAAATCGTCTCGTTGCAGACAGAAGCGTTCTTCTTGGTGTATCCGGTGGCTGCGAGGATCGCCTCAGTGCCTCCGGTGTACACCTCGAAGGTGGCTGTGGTGAGATTGTACAGGCCCACACAGTACCCGATGTCCGCGCTGGCGCTGTTGGTGTTTATCGTAAAACTGGCGTCAATCCTGTAGGTGCCGGGAGGCAATGTAAAGCTGTACGCGGAGCCGTCGAAGACCAACTGCGACTCCACCTGATTGGCCAACTGCACGTTGAGCTTGCGTACGTAGAACTTGTCCGCCACGGCGGCAGGATTCAGCGCCCCTCCGTTCACCCCGTTGGCCTCTTTGTGAACCATGATGGCGATGCTCATGGCCTTACTGCTTCAAGATTTTAACCAGTGCGTAATAGTTATTGCTCTTGGACCCGTTCACATTGGAGTTGGTCGAGCATTGATCGTTGATTCCGCAGAAGTTCGATCCACGAACGCCCGCCTGCACGCTGCCCTTTTGTCGGATGGTGTACACGCTTGGCGCGGCCACGCTAAAGACCGCCTCAATGGTCAGGGGGATATTGAGCGATTCCGTCAGGCCGACTGCGCTGGCCTTGCCTGCCGATCCAAGAATGGGTTCGGTGCCGCCATCGTACACCTCGAAGGCCGCACTGGTGTTGTTATAGAGGCCGATGGTAGTTCCGATGATGGCCGCTCCGGCATCCACCGGATTCCAGATGATTGTGGCCGTGATGCGATAGGTGCCCACGCCCAAGGTGAATCCGTTGGAACTGAAATCCGTCACAATCGAGTTCTGATTGACCTCCATCGTGTTGAGCGTGCGGATGTAGAAGGTATCCACCACCGCATCCACTCCGCCCGCCAGCGTACCCGATCCCCAACTGGCGTTCACAATTGTATCCGTAGTCGTGTAGGCGTTGCCGACCGTGCCCGGCAGGATCGCCTGAACGGTCACGGTTGTCGCGCTTGGATTGGTTGCTGTGACCACGGTGTTCGCCACGGTCGCTGCCGCGTAGTCCGTGCCGGGAGTGCCGCCGCTGGCATTGATCGCGTGAAAGAGATTAACCAGCGTTAATGCCGTTGTTCCCGCGATGAAAACGTGCCCATCCACATTGGTCAGCACCGATTGGAATGTGTAGGTCTTCCCGTTGACTACTGCCGTTTCAGCGTTGCTGATCGCGCCGGTGGTGGTGAGGGTCTGCGTGGCGAAGGTGCCGATGGGTCCGCCGTTGACCGCGTTGGCCAAGCGGTGCGAGAGGATGGCGATGCTCATGCCTTCATCCTCCGTGCCCGCCGAGGCGGTAATGGTTGGCGTGTAGATGCGGCCCAAGAGTTCATCGAGCGTGTAGGCGTAGAGGTTCTGGTCGGTTTGGACAAGGATGTTTCCGGTGGAATCAAAGGGCTGAAAGATCGTGAGGATGACTTCGCCTGAGAGCAGTGCGAGCATGGACTTCCCCGGCACACGCGAAAGCAGCCCGTCCTGCGAGGGATACAGCCCTTCGACCGTGGTGAATGTCGGGTGTCCGCCCTCATCGAAATCATCCGGCGAGGATCGCTGGTCGATTCCGCCCATTCGGGTGACCTTGATTTCTGGAAATTTAGAGTCTCCATCCATGTCTCATTGTAGTCCGGTCTTGAGCGCCGCCACGAGTTCGGCGCGGGCCTGCTCGACGTAATTGAGCCGATCATAGCTCTGTGGGCGGTGATACATCGGGTTGTCGGCCAGCACCCGGTAAACAATGGCGTCCGAAAGCTCCGCCACCTCAGGAACCTGATAGTCGCCCCAGAGGCGTTGCGGCTTTCGATACCAGTCGTACTGCACCACCTTGGCGGTATCGGTGAACTGCGGGTCGAAGAACAACCATTGGCTTTCGGCTGGAGTGATGTATCCAACGCAATTTGTGAGGGTTGGTCCATGATACGGATATGTGAGCGTGCTCACAAATCCAGAATTGTTTGATTCGATAAAGTATCCGTAGTCCCCGCCATTTTTTCCATCCGGCGATTGGCTGAAACGTATCCATCTTCCAGCCGTTGATCCGTCATTGACCTCGCTGGTGTATGAAATTTCGCCATCTTCGATATCGATTCTCCCTCCTCCGCCACCTTCTGTATTCCATTCAATGTTTGCGCCGCTTCCAACACTGGCCACAATGGGCCATCCTCCGCTTGGATATAGCCCGCTGGCAAGTGTTCGTTCCACACTTCCGGCATCTCGAATCTCCACTATTCCTCCCGGCTGCAATGTGGTCACATCATACCGTAGGCTATCGTTGATGATGCGTTCCAATGGATATGGTAGTGCGTACTTGTATGTTGCACTGACAGTGGTGAACTGTTCTCCGCGAACGACGAGCGCACCAAACGAGCGACCCCGGCAGAGTTTTCGATAGGCGCGATTCACGTCCGACCGGATCATGTCGTCCAGATCGGTTGTGCTGGACTTTCCCGAAATCAGCCGAATGGATTCCGAAATCTCCCCTAGATTCATTTTGTCTCCGGCGGGACGGGTCGGAAGTTCGGTTCTCGCGTGTCTGCGGAATCGCGCTCACGGGCCTCAAGGTTGGCCGATTTGCCACGCTCAAAGCTCATGCGGCTGCTTTCCAGCATTTTAGAAGCCTGATCGAGTTGACCCATGTATTCCAACAGGCGGGTCATGACCTCCTTCTTCACCCCGGCCTGCAAACGGAAGACCGGAAATGGGTCGCTATCGGAGGCGAAGGTGGGCAGCTTGAAGTAGTCGAGATAAATCTTGTGCGAGGTCGTGACTGCACCGTAGGGAAACACATAGAGGTTCGTGCCGACAATCTGCCAGAAACGAGGCGTTCCGGTCAGTTGATTATAGACGAAATCGTTCTTTGGAAAGAGATGCAGGAACGTCACCCCATTATCGGTCGAGAAACGTACCTCATCCACATGCTGAAAGTCAGCCGGTAGAGCAATCGTTGCCGTGGCGCTAGCCATCGCAGTACCCGTACCGATTACCCGAAGCTCATAGCAACGCTCCCGGTAGAAGGTGTCCGCCACCACATCGTCGATGATGTCGTAGATCATCGTATCCAGATCGGTGGTGGACTGCTGACGGGCCTCGCGTTTGATCGCGTCCCGCAACTGCGTTTTGGTCATTACGGCCATAAGTTGTATTTATCGGATTGGTTCAGAGAGTCAAGTTTGCAGCGCATCAAGCTGGACTTGCGCATCAGCGATCATCGCCCTCAACTCATCGGACTTCTTTTCTTTTTCCGGCCTATAGAGTTGCCTGTCGCTTTCAATCGTCTTTTTCAGTTCGCCGATTTGAGAACTTAGGTCCGACACCACGTCGCTCAATCGTTGCACCTCCAAAAGAGCGGAGGTGTTCAGTTCCCGCATGGCATCGGAAAGCGGGAACGCCTTATCCCCAACCGGTTGTGGATTCAGAGGAATCGAGAATACCACTTGACCTGATTCGTCCTTGGTTACGTCGATGAACTGAATATGAAATCCAGACAATGCGCCATCCCTCCACCGGGCCAAGAATTCGTAGGGCTGTGTTTCAGTGGTCATAAGTTTAGTTTGTTACCCAAGCAGTTCCGTTATAAAAAACCGTTCCCACAACTGCTCCACCGCCTGTGGCTGTAGTTAAAAATGTGGGAGCCAGCAGGTCTGTAGCAAAAACGAGATCGCCCTGCGCGGCGGCGGGTAGCGTTGCGACGGTGTACCCCTTTAGTCTGGTTTGTGCACCGTGAACCGTAATACCACCAAAGTTGCAGTTTCCTGCTGCTACATTTAATGCCCATCCTGTACCAATCGTGGTATTCGTAGAAGCCGTT
>Ga0179589_10000068_pt1 | contig 12181 bp, 13 predicted proteins | sample CZOMad2_1_08_16f_FD_182923 | JGI IMG/M metagenome (GOLD analysis project Ga0179589, IMG submission 182923) | Vadose zone soil fungal communities from Angelo Coast Range Reserve, California, USA - CZOMad2_1_08_16fungal | ecosystem: Environmental > Terrestrial > Soil > Vadose zone | place: USA... | reverse complement strand
CCTTACTCCCAGACTAAATTGATTCTACTCAACTGATATCCCGATTCCCCTCAGTGATACCGCTTTATCCCACCTCGATAAGATAGTAACTGGGATGCCTTCCTCGTGCCGTCTTTGCGCGTCTATCTTCAGCGTTGATTGATTCATCGATCCAATTGTTGGCCACTTCGATAACATTCAAACTCCACCTACGACGACCAGCTTTATTGTTAGTGGGTATCACAACCCTGGTTACCTGATCTTCGGTGCCATTCTGTGGTACTTGCAGGCTCTGACATCTAGACGTCAATGTGTTTGGGACACAGGTTAGTCATGATAGCTTCATCGTTTCCTTTTCAACCTATGCCACTTATCATATCACACCGCGTGATCTCACGGCCCCCCCTTTGACATCTTCCATTCTCTTTTGGTACAACGTATCCCATTTCTCGAGGTGTGCCCAACTCGGCAGCGCCGTCTGAATCGCGGCCTCATCTGTCCCGCGAACCACGCATGCGGTGCGGAAGCCTTGGGATCTCCGTTGCCGTCAACGGCTTTTCTGGAGTAAAGCTCCCCAGCCTCCCCTTGCTTTCCCCGTCGCCCGTCCCATGCACGCTCTCGATCCATCTGTCTAGAATTGGCACTTGACAACTCCACATCGCTCTCAGAAATTGCGCAGTAGGTCCTATCATGATAGCTTTACTTTCTACGCAGTACTATACTCGCAGCAGGCCTTTAGTAGATGACGTTACACGGCCCGACGGCTCTTTCCATTCTCGCCACCTAATCTTCCCTTATTCGGCCACTGGCTTAGATTGCATATATTGAACCCTCGTAGCTGGACCTTATCCCCCTAATCCCCTGGCGTGATTCTCCAACGACACCGTTCCGCGATGAGAACACAATGACAAGGCAGGGAATAGAATCACCTGTTGGCGAATCTCCCCACAGGTGGGGAGGTTGCCCTGGCGTATGTTACCTTCCCTCCCATACTGCGGCCGTGCCAATCAGAATCGATCTGCTCCACCTCGAGGCCCTTTGTTTCGCTGAATTTGAATTCTCCACCATATCTTTTCTGACAGCGAGGCGGGGCCCGATGCAAATCCGTTGCCACATGTACGTCGTGCATAGAAGTTCTGGCCTCCTCACCGGCTGAAAGCAGATTCCGGGTCAGTCATGAGGGTGCGACAGCGCGCTGTTGCTGGCGTCTCGGACTTGTTTCACTCTCATGGGACGTAGGCGTGTGTACAACTTGAAATAGTACACGATAATACAGTAGTATCTCGCGACGTCTCACTATCTGGGAAGAATGCGGATGTTTGCGTGTGCTCGTGAAAAAAATGTTAAATGGCCTTCTGTTTACATTTTACACCCCCTCTTGAGCTAGCTACCTTACGGCATGGATTTGTATTCGAGGGGCTAGGCCCTCACCACAATAATTGTGTGCTCTGGCTGAAAGTAGCGCACTGTGTCCTCAAGCCTGCCAGTCAGTGCAGGCCATATTCGTTCAGAAGGAGCACGATAATGGGGTGATAGTATGCCCCTGCGTCAGGGACCGAGGGTGTGCCCTTCCTCCGTTTGATAGAACGACTGCGAATCCGGACGACAAGTTGTGCCTGTGTGATTGGCGCGCAAATTGTAATATCCTTACAGTACCCTCGCCTGCACTGTAGATTCCTGCGGGGCAAGTGCGGGCGGCAAGAAAAAAAAACTTATGCCTCGGAGCGACGCTAGTTTACCAAGCGCTGGCATAGGCTAGGTTTGACCGAGATGAAGCGGCAAGTAAGTCGGTGCCTGTGCCTGCTTGCTGTGCATCTCCTCGTGTTCGGAATCCACAGCAACCGGGTTACAGGATCGCAGGGTGAAAGTTGGCCCCATGGACCGTCACTGGTGGGTGGTTGACACTACAATATTGCTTCCCTGACGTCTTCGCTCCTTCTCCAGGGGTTGTATTCCAGGCTGCCCTTAATACCAAGCCACTGATATGCAAACAGGGCACTGGTTGTCGGTGGCGCCGAGCCAAGCTGCTTCCGCGTTAACATGAAGGAATAAAGGAGAAAGATTGGGTATACTTCTCCTTGTATTTAGACAGAGAGGGGTTAGATAGGTGAAGATGCAGTGAACCTTAACATAAATATGCGCGCTTAGAGCACCTTCCACGGCCACGGCGCTGTTCCTAGACATCCACTTTCTCCTTTCTTTGGGGTTATTTCTCTCGTGCATATTTGGCCGATAGACATGACCGTCGGCGGTGGGCGAGTGGCAGCAACACGTCTTTCGGGACCACATACCGTAAGAGATCCAAGGATGTGTTATGCAGAATCGCCCACGCACACACACACTTTCGGAAAAGCGCGCCGCATACATCCTTGTATTGCCACGCCTTCGCCCATTATGTGCTGCACCGCAAGCTTCTGTAACTTCCTCCACTTACGGGGTCGTTCCGCAAATTGGCTTTTCTAGAAAATCTAAAGCAATCATCAGCATCGTCATCATCAGGATCAGGATCATCACGTTGGAAAGATACTATCCTCACCGGAATGTGTCATATCATGAGGCCCGGCGGCCGGCAGTGGCAGACACAGTGTACACTGATAGCAAGTGACGAGGATGCCAGTCTAGCCTTGGATAGTTGCAACGTGGGGCTGTGTCGAAAGTTGGAACAGCATATCTGTTTGGGTTATTACATGTGTTGAGTTCATGTCGTTAAAGCGTGAAAACACGACCCGATCCAATTCTATTAAGCTGTGCGGTGATGAGGGTGTGATAGTTCAGAAACGCTCGTATATCCGGCCCTGCAACTCAGATCATGATCGAAGCAACTTGAGTTTTTCTCACATAGAAATGTCGGACACCGCCACGCTTCACCCAAGGTTTTTGTAGCCAAAGACGCACAAGGACAAATGCAGAGGAAGTGGCATCAGGACTTCTGAAGTTGGGTTTTGAACTGAGTCATGCTTTGTCACGTGGCTCTTTGCATTTTAAGCGGCGTCTCAATTACCGTGGCAAACGGCGGAGTCGGGGTCGCGTCCGGTTTTCGTTTCGCGCGTTCGTCGTTATCGCATTCGACGACAAACATGTCTTCAAGTTTCTTCCCACCACCACCGCCGGGCATGCCCGTTCCTCCCCCCGGCATGCCCCCGCCACCTCCTGGTATGCCTCTTGCCGCTCCAGGCGATCCTTCGACCTCTCGTTTACCTCCCGAGGTGCTTTCTGTCAAGTCGCAGAAGTGGATGCAGATGCAGAAGAAGCGCTACGGGCAGAAGAGGAAAGGGGGCTATATCGACATGGGGAAACAGGTGCGCTACAGTTGAGCTCGTGTCACTTTCAAGTTCTTGATGGTGTGTTGCATAGGATATGCCTCCTGAACATGTGCGCAAAATCATAAAGGACCACGGGGATATGTCCAATCGCAAGTTCCGAAATGACAAGCGAGTTCATCTCGGTGCGTTGAAGTATGTCCCCCATGCCGTCATGAAGTTGCTCGAAAACATCCCCTTCCCTTGGGAGCAAGTACGCGAGGTTCCAGTGCTCTATCACATCACTGGAGCCATCACCTTTGTGAATGAGATCCCTCGCGTCATTGAGCCCATATACCACGCTCAGTGGAGCAGTATGTGGCTTGCTATGCGTCGAGAGAAGCGGGACCGTCGGCATTTCAAGCGAATGAGGTTTCCTCCATTTGATGACGAGGAGCCTCCACTCGACTATGGCGACAACGTTCTTGATGTCGACCCCCTCGAAGCTATTCAGCTTGATCTCGACGAGACCGAAGACTCCCCTATCATTGAGTGGTTCTATGACCCGCGCCCTCTGATTGACACCCCCCACGTGAATGGGCCATCTTACAAGTACTGGTCCCTTCCCTTACCGGTCATGGCCAACTTGTACCGGCTTGGTCGTACACTGCTTTCCGACCACACGGACATAAACGCGTCATATCTCTTTGACAAAAAATCGTTCTTTACCGCCAAGGCTCTCAACATGGCGATTCCTGGAGGTCCAAAGTTTGAGCCGCTTTATCGTGACATGGATAATTACGACGAGGACTGGAATGAGTTCAATGATATCAACAAGGTCATCATTCGCCAACAGATCCGTACGGAATACAAAGTTGCTTTCCCGCACTTGTACAACTCTCTCCCGCGCTCCGTTAGCATATCACCTTATCATGCTACGAAGAACGTCTACATCCGTACAGACGACCCTGATCTCCCTGCCTTCTACTTTGATCCTCTCATAAACCCAATCTCTCTGCGTGGTGCAACACCGAAAAACACACACCTCGTATCTCACGAGGACGCCATTTTTGGACCAAATGGACAGGATGACGATGACTTCGAACTTTCAGAGGAGCTCGTCCCTTTCCTGGACGAAAGGCCATTGGAGAACGACATCACTGCCGATGCAATTGCATTGTGGTGGGCACCGGAGCCGTACTGTCGCCGTTCAGGGCATACGCGCCGTGCGCAGGATATTCCCTTGGTCAAGAACTGGTATTTGGAGCACTGCCCACCAAACCAGCCTGTCAAAGTTCGGGTGTCATACCAGAAGTTGCTGAAGTGTTATGTTCTCAATGAGCTCAAGTCACGATCTGAGAAGGCTATGACCAAGAAGAACCTTTTCCGCCAGCTGAAAGCTACCAAGTTTTTCCAGACGACAAGGTTGGATTGGGTCGAGGCTGGGCTGCAAGTTTGCCGCCAAGGATACAACATGCTGAACCTTCTCATCCACCGGAAGGTTGGTGTTCGCCACACGTATCACGAGAAGCGTGCTGACTCGCGGCTTCCAGAACCTGAACTACCTGCACCTTGACTACAATATGAATCTGAAACCCGTAAAGTCTGTACTCTCCCCACCGTTTGAAAATACTATGTATTAACGATTGATTTCATAGGACGCTGACCACAAAAGAGCGGAAGAAGTCTCGCTTCGGGAATGCTTTCCACCTATGTCGAGAAATTCTTCGTCTGACGAAGCTCGTCGTTGATGCCCATGTCCAGTACCGCCTCGGCAATGTTGATGCCTTCCAGCTGGCGGATGCCCTGCAATATATTTTCGCGCACGTTGGTGCCCTTACGGGCATGTACCGTTACAAATACAAGCTCATGCGGCAGGTCCGAATGACAAAAGACCTGAAGCATTTAATCTACTATCGCTTCAATACTGGTCCTGTTGGTAAGGGTCCCGGTGTCGGCTTCTGGGCTCCCGGTTGGCGGGTGTGGCTCTTCTTCATGCGTGGCATTGTGCCGCTTCTTGAACGCTGGCTTGGCAACCTTCTTGCGCGTCAGTTCGAGGGACGTAATTCGAAGGGCATCGCCAAGACCGTCACCAAACAGCGTGTCGAGTCCCATTATGACCTCGAGTTGCGGGCCGCTGTCATGCACGACATCCTCGACATGATGCCGGAGTCGATCAAGCAAAACAAGGCCAAGACGATCCTACAACACTTATCAGAGGCATGGCGGTGTTGGAAGGCAAATATCCCTTGGAAGGTGCCAGGGATGCCGACAGCAATTGAAAATATCATCCTACGCTATATCAAGAGCAAGGCCGACTGGTGGACATCGTTAGTCTCTCACGTTCACTATTATTGTCGTCGTCAAACTAATCATCTGAATAGGGTGGCCCACTACAACCGTGAACGTATCCGGCGTGGCGCAACTGTGGACAAGGCCGTAGTGAAGAAAAATCTTGGTCGTCTTACGCGTCTCTATTTGAAGGCTGAACAAGAGCGTCAACATGCTTACCTCAAGGATGGCCCGTATATCAGTGCGGAGGAGGCTGTAGCAATTTACACGGCGACCGTTCACTGGCTTGAGAGCCGGAAGTTCGCACCAATTCCTTTCCCGTAAGCCCTTGTCTCCCGCAGCCCATTCTGCGCTCTGACAACCCTTGGCCTTGGCAGCCCGTTGTCCTATAAACATGACACAAAGTTGCTCGTGCTCGCCCTCGAGAAACTGAAGGAGGCTTATTCCGTCAAGGGTCGCCTGAATCAGTCCCAGCGTGAAGAGCTTGCCCTCATTGAGCAAGCTTACGACAATCCCCATGAATGTCTGTCGCGTATCAAGCGACTGTTGCTAACCCAACGAGCGTTCAAGGAATCGGGTATTGAGTTTTTTGACACATACGACAAGCTCATTCCCTGCTACGACATTGAGCCAGTCGAGAAGATCACGGACGCTTACCTTGATCAGTTCTTGTTCTTCGAAGCGGATAAACGTGGCCTTTTCCCCGCATGGATCAAGCCCGCAGATACGGAGCCGCCGCCCCTACTGGTGTACAAGTGGTGCCAGGGTATCAACAATCTGACTGACATCTGGGAAACTAGTGAAGGAGAGTGCAATGTTATGATGGAGACTGTGTACTCCAAGGTTTACGAAAAGATCGACCTGACTCTTCTCAATCGACTGCTCCGTCTCATCCTGGACCATAATTTGGCCGACTACATCACCGCGAAGAACAACACAGTCCTCACTTACAAGGATATGGCCCATACGAATGCGTATGGTATGATTCGTGGACTTCAGTTTTCGGCCTTTGTCTTCCAGTATTATGGTCTCGTGCTCGACATTCTCGTCCTGGGTCTGCAACGGGCTAGCGAGATGGCAGGACCGCCACAGATGCCCAATAACTTCCTTCAATACCGTAACTCGGCAACTGAGACACGACACCCCATACGTCTCTACTCGCGCTATGTAGACAGGCTCCATATCCTCTTCCGCTTCACTGCGGATGAGGCCCGCGACCTCATACAACGATACCTCAGTGCCAACCCGGACCCAACCAACAACAATGTAATTGGATACAACAACAAGCGTTGCTGGCCGCGTGACTGTCGCATGCGCCTAATTAAACACGACGTTAATTTGGGCCGTGCGGTGTTCTGGAACGTGAAGCAGAGTTTGCCGCGATCGCTGACAACGATTGGCTGGGAGGATACGTTCGTGAGCGTGTACTCGCGCGATAACCCTCAGCTGTTGTTTTCTATGTGTGGGTTCGAAGTGCGGATCTTGCCCAAGATCCGGACGATGGGCGGCGAACAGTACTCGCTCAAGGACGCCGTTTGGAACCTCACCAACGAGCAAACAAAGGAGCGGACGGCGCAGGCATTCCTTCGTGTCTCAGATGAAGGTGCGATATGGCCCATAAAGTTGCGTGCGTTTTTGTGTGCTGACAGCCTGCGCAGGTGTCCAGCAGTTCAATAACCGCATCCGTCAAGTCCTCATGAGCTCTGGTTCCACAACCTTCTCCAAGATCGTGAACAAGTGGAACACGGCACTCATCGGCCTGATGACCTATTATCGCGAAGCGGTCATTCACACAAACGAGCTTCTTGACGCACTTGTTAAGGCAGAAAATAAGATTCAAACTCGCGTAAAGATCGGGTTGAACTCGAAGATGCCTTCGCGTTTCCCCCCAGTGGTATTTTATACGCCGAAGGTTTGTTTTTTATCATGTGGTAGTACGTACTGTTCTCAACGTGAGTCAATAGGAGCTGGGCGGTCTTGGGATGTTGTCTATGGGACACGTGCTCATCCCGCAGAGCGATCTTCGTTGGTCAAAACAAACTGATATTGGAGGTACGGTTTACGCTTCTCAGACCCTACGGTTTCCTTATACTGACGTTTGACTAAGTAACACACTTCCGTGCTGGTATGACGCATGAGGAGGACCAACTCATTCCCAATTTGTATCGCTACTTGCAGCCATGGGAGGCTGAGTTCCTCGATTCTGCGCGCGTATGGTCGGAGTACTCTATGAAGCGCAAGGAGGCGAATGCCCAAAATCGTCGCTTGAGGTTGGAAGATCTAGAGGACAGTTGGGACCGTGGCATTCCCCGAATCAACACACTCTTCCAGAAGGATCGTCATACGTAAGCACGCCTGCTGATGTCGTGGTATTCTAGCTGATGTTCCTCTCTAGTTTGGCCTATGACCGCGGCTGGCGTGTGCGGACTGACTGGAAGCAGTATCAACTTCTTAAACAGTGAGTTTTTCTAGCTCGATGCTGTCGTTGCCCTAATTTGCTCGGCAGCAACCCATTCTGGTGGACATCTCAGCGTCACGATGGCAAGCTGTGGCAATTGAACAATTATCGTGTCGACGTCATCGCTGCCCTCGGAGGTGTAGAAGGTATTCTCGAACACACGCTCTTCAAGGGCACGTACTTCCCCACATGGGAGGGTCTGTTCTGGGAGAAGGCGTCCGGCTTCGAGGAATCTATGCGATATAAGAAGCTCACCAATGCTCAGCGCTCTGGTCTCAATCAGATCCCCAACCGTCGCTTCACACTCTGGTGGAGTCCAACTATCAATCGCGCAAATGTATACGTCGGCTTCCAGGTGCAGCTTGATCTGACGGGAATTTTCATGTACGGCCAGGCGATTTATTGCCATCACTTCTAGTTATGCTGACGTAGACTTCTACAGGCACGGTAAAATACCTACGCTGAAGATCAGTTTGATCCAGATCTTCCGTGCGCATTTGTGGCAGAAGAGTAGGTTATTCAAGTCTTTCAGTTGATCTTTGCGACGACTTATATTCTGTCATAGTCCACGAGAGTGTTGTCATGGACCTGGTGAGTAGGAAGTTGAGCTGTCGAGCTTTGGATTGATCAAATACGTGGCTTCTAGTGTCAAGTTTTCGACCAGGAACTCGAACCGCTCCAGATCGAAACCGTGCAGAAGGAGACCATTCACCCTCGTAAGAGTTACAAGATGAACTCTTCCTGCGCCGACATCCTCCTGTTCTCCGCATACAAGGTAAGTCATCGGCAGTTTGTCAGATTGCTAGCTCTAATTAAGCTGTTTGCAGTGGAATGTCGCACGTCCCTCGCTTGTCACTGATGTACGTTGACTCAGCTTTCGCGGCTTTCAGTTCACACTGATCCTCGTTCACCAGAACAAAGACCAGATGGACGGTACAACTAGCAACAAATTCTGGATCGACGTTCAACTTCGGTGGGGTGACTTTGACAGTCACGACGTAGAGCGATACACCCGAGCCAAGTTCTTGGATTATGTATGTTTGGTGTCTTTAACACCGGACATCTGTGCTGAAATTGGTTTGTTCTGCCAGGTCTCTGACTCGATGAGCATTTACCCTTCTCCTACCGGCGTAATGATCGGCATGGACCTGGCTTATAACTTATGGTCGGCTTTTGGTAACTGGTTCCCCGGTCTCAAGCCGCTTATCCAACAGGCCATGGCCAAGGTCATGAAAGCGAATCCTGCATGCCACGTTCTCCGCGAACGTATCAGGAAGGGGCTGCAGCTATATTCGTCTGAGCCTACTGAACCCTATCTTAATAGCCAGGTTGGTTTCTTACCGTAACGTCAACCTTCTCCGCTGATGTGAGGTCATCCAGAATTTCTCAGAGCTCTTTTCGAACCAGATTATTTGTTAGCCACTTCCTCGTTTCTCTCCTATTAGTCCTAATATCTGTGTTTAGGGTTTGTTGACGATACAAATGTCTATCGAGTCACTATGTAAGCTTGGCTTTTTAGGTGCTTCCATCACCTTGTCTTAACCACTTTCCTCGTAGCCATAAAACATTCGAGGGCAACTTGACGACCAAGCCTATTAGTAAGCTGATTTTTAGCCATTTCAAGCGAGTTACTCATGTGACTTTTCATTAGATGGTGCTATTTTCATCTTCAATCCGAGGTCTGGCCAGTTGTTCCTCAAGATCATCCATACAAGCGTGTGGGCTGGTCAGAAGCGTCTCGGGCAGCTGGCTAAGTGGAAGACAGCTGAAGAAGTTGCGGCGTTGGTTCGTTCACTGCCAGTTGAGGAACAGCCTAAGCAAGTCATCGTCACCCGGAAGGGCATGTTGGGTATGTGCCTTTAACTCGACGTGGAGAATTATCGTTGATCTGACGTTCTCCAGATCCTCTTGAGGTTCACTTACTCGACTTCCCGAATATTGTCATCAAAGGAAGCGAGTTGCAACTTCCCTTCCAGGCCTGCATGAAGATGGAGAAATTCGGTGATCTTATTCTGGTGAGGGTATTTTCAACATTTATACTATCTGTCTGATCTGGCCTTTCTTTCTTCAGCGTGCAACCCAACCTCAGATGGTTCTATTCAGTCTTTATGGTGAGGGTGAAAAGCAGGGCTTAGAATTTTTCCATGCTGACTTGAAACGCCGCAGATGATTGGCTGAAGACAATTTCGAGTTACACTGCTTTCTCTCGCGTCATTCTCCTCCTCCGTGGTTTGCATGTCAACAACGAGAAAGCGAAAATCATCCTTCACCCCGACAAAAATGCCATCACCGAGCCTCACTTCGTCTGGCCGACCCTGACCGATGAAGATTGGATCAAGGTAGAGCTCGCGATGAAGGATCTAATTCTCGCCGTGAGTTCCACAACCTTGTCACGGCTTCTCGCCCTTGGTACTTACGTGATATGTAGGACTTCGGCAAACGCAACAGCGTCAATATCGCATCCCTGACCTCCAGTGAGATTCGAGATATCATCCTCGGACAAGAAATTGCGGCGCCATCAGTGCAGCGCCAGCAGATGGCCGAACTAGAAAAGAGTACCGAGGCACAGGCCCAGGTCACTGCTGTGCAGACGTAAGCCACCTCCAGTCTTACCCTACATAAGTTAACGTTCCATGTAGCCAGACTACAAATATTCACGGCGACATCATTCAAACAATTACAAGTGAGTGGGCGTATTGGGACCTAGACTTGAATCTGACCGTCTATCCTGCGCAGCCACGAATTACGAGCAGCAAGTCTTCAGCAGCAAGTCCGATTGGCGTGTGCGCGCAATTTCCGCGACCCACCTTTCCCTTAGATTGCAGCATATCTATGTCTCGAATGATGACGTGAAAGATGATGCTGCTTCATTCACATATGTGTTGCCGAAGAACATCCTTCGTGCCTTCATCACCGCTTCCGACCTCCGGACTCAAGTCGCTGCTTTCTTGTATGGCGTCTCCCCCCCAGACAACAAGCAAGTCAAGGAGATTAAGGTTCGACTTTGGTGAACCGTTTGTTTAAGTATCGATACTTATGGGTATCCTTCAGGCTATTGCTTGGGCACCTCAACGAGGCAACAACAACTCGGTGGAGTTACCTTCCAAAGTTCCGAAGGATGATTATCTTCTCAAGGATCTGGAGCCTCTTGGTTGGATCAAGACCCAGGCTCTGGAGCTTCCCCACCTATCTCCGAATGATATCACCACGCAAGCGAAGATCATGGCAGATCACCCTGAGTGGGGATCATCGTCGATATGTATCACGGCTGCATTCACACCGGGCTCCGTGTCGCTTTCAGCTCATTCACTCACGGTCCCCGGGTTTGAGTGGGGTAGGAAAAACCAGGACACTTCCAATAATCCTCAGGTAAGAATTTCATACCGTCGATACACGAATTCTCTAACTTTTGGCGCAGGGCTTCAATCCGAACATGTCGGAGCGCGTTCAGTTGCTACTGTCTGATCGTATTCTAGGAATGACACTGGTGCCTGAAGGCGGAGTGTGGAATTATGGCATTGGTCTCACCCAGCTTTGGTCCCCTAATATTCCGTACTCTATCACCCTTGACACGCCGTTGTTATTCTGGGCGGAGGAGCATAGGCCTGCTGCGTTCCTAACCGTAAGTTCTGGCTCCTATCTATTACTGCGCATACCTTTGACCTGTTCCTGCCGCAGTTCGCAAGTCTTGAATCGGGTGAGGACTCGGCTGATGTTGAAAATAGCTTCCAGTGATTGTCGGGATTTTCATGACCTCACGTTATTTTTAGCACTCTGTATATTTTACTGCATACCGAATCTGTTATTTGATCATCTCATCCGTCTTGCAATCTGTCAGGTGCTCTAAGGTTTTGCGTGTTGTTGCGATTTTGGCGCTCAGAAAGATGATGACACAGCGGGCAATGCCGACACATGCGAGGCGAGAGGATGCTGCGGGAGATTGCCGACCAAGGCACCTCGGGTTCCGAGTTGCAGATTATTACGACGCAATGATCAATTACTGCATGCGGATTTGATGGTTAGTAGCGATCAGACAAATATCGACACATTGAGCGACGCGATGCCGGAAGATCAGCGGAGCGTAGCGCATGAGAAGAACAGCTGTTTCAGCTGCAGGGGCTGTGGCGCACACCTGCGAGAGGAGCCACCACGGCCAGCAGCGCTTGGTACGTTTTATATCTGTTCTGACTTACTATTCTAATTTTTTCTTGCA